>Ga0315322_10004156_pt1 | contig 11148 bp, 11 predicted proteins | sample M110021515metaG_FD_203461 | JGI IMG/M metagenome (GOLD analysis project Ga0315322, IMG submission 203461) | Ammonia-oxidizing marine archaeal communities from Monterey Bay, California, United States - M1 100m 21515 | ecosystem: Environmental > Aquatic > Marine > Intertidal zone | place: USA... | reverse complement strand
TTGAGGTAATTATAAAAACTGGAGTCAAAGTAGTTGAGACAGCAGGAAGGAACCCAGCTGTCTATATGCCTGCCATGAAAGACGCTGACATAAAAGTTATCCATAAATGCACTTCGGTCAGGCATTCTGTTAAAGCACAAGACATAGGGTGTGATGCAGTTTCTGTTGATGGCTTTGAATGTGGAGGTCACCCAGGAGAAGATGACATTCCAAATTTTATATTATTACCGAGGGCCGCTGATGAGCTTGAAATACCGTTTGTTGCTTCAGGTGGAATGGCTGACGCTAGAAGTCTAGTTGCTGCTATGGCTTTAGGGGCTGAAGGAATGAATATGGGCACTCGTTTTATTGCTACCAAAGATGCTCCTGTGCATCAAAATGTAAAAGAAGCAATTGTAAATGCTAGCGAACTAGACACTAGACTGATCATGCGTTCATTAACTAATACCGAAAGAGTGCTTAATAATCCAGCTGTTGAAAGCTTGATGGCTAAAGAAAAGGCGTTAGGAGATGACTTAACGTTTGAAGACATTGTTGATGAAGTAGCTGGGGTTTATCCTAAAGTGATGATGGAAGGTGAGCCTGAGGCTGGAGCTTGGTCTTGCGGTATGGTGGCGGGACTAGTTAATGATATACCTTCAGTAGAAGAGTTAATTAATACGATAATGACTGAGGCAGAAGAAATTATTGCTTCAAAACTTCAAAAGGCAATATAGAAAAAAAATTACTTCAACGAGTCCTTAAACCACTCAGGAAGAAGGTCGATATTATTCTTCTTTGCAAATTTTGCGATCATTGGAATTGTTATAGGTGCTAAAGGTATAACTGCCATCAAGCCTAGGCTTAGGTCTTTAAGAATTTCATTAAGCTGTTGATTGGCTTTTTCGAGCTCTTCATCAGATGCTTCACCTTTTAAATAATCTGAATAGGTTTTTAGCATTGCCCTAGATGACTCAGTCTCGTCAGTAAGTTTTTCTTTTAAAAAAGCTATAATTTTTTTGACTCTTCCATCAAGCATTAAGGCAGTATACTAAGTTAATTAAGTAAGAAATAAGTTTTGAATAAAGAAAAAAGATTTATTTATATCAATAAAGAGCTTGAAAAGCTCTATCCAGAAACGCCTATTCCTCTGGATCATCACTCCACCTATACGCTTCTGGTTGCAGTTTTGTTATCGGCGCAATGCACTGACGTTAGAGTGAACCAAGTTACACCAGAACTATTTTCGTTAGCGGACAATCCTTTTGATATGGCCTTAATAAAGCCTTCAAAGATAAGAACAATAATCAGACCTTGCGGTCTGTCTCCTAAAAAATCGAAAGCCATAGCAGAACTAAGCAAAATCTTATGTAACGAACATGAAGGAGAAGTACCAGAAAGTTTTGAAGCTTTAGAAGCGCTTCCAGGAGTGGGTCATAAAACCGCTTCAGTGGTAATGAGCCAGGGATTTAACCACCCTGCTTTTCCAGTTGATACTCATATACATAGATTAGCTCAGAGATGGAGGCTATCAAAAGGTAAAAATGTTAAGCAAACTGAAAAGGACTTGAAGAAAGGCTTTCCAATGGATGACTGGAATAGACTTCATTTACGAATTATTTATTACGGAAGAGAGCATTGCACTGCCCGAGGTTGTGATGGAAGAGTTTGTTTTATTTGTTCCGAAATTAATAAAGGAAGGAAGTCTTCAATTATTACGAATAAGGCCTAAATTAATCCTAAGAAGTGAATTTCATTCTGTATAATTATCTGAAATATCCTTCCAAAATTTATTTAACCATTTATGTTTGATAACAATAAAACACTTAAAGATTTTGACCCAGACCTTTGGTCTTCAATAGATAAAGAAAAAACCAGACAAGAAGATCACATAGAACTAATTGCATCAGAAAATTACACCTCGAAAAGGGTTCTTGAGGCACAAGGTTCAGTGCTAACAAATAAATACGCCGAAGGTTACCCAGGAGCTAGGTATTATGGGGGTTGCGAAAACGTGGATATTGCAGAATCACTTGCTATTGAAAGAGCTAAAGAGATTTATGGGGCAGCGTATGCAAACGTTCAGCCTCATTCTGGTGCTAGTGCAAATGCAGCCGTCTATTTAGCTCTTTGTGAAGCTGGAGATTCCATACTAGGTATGAGCCTCGACCACGGCGGTCATTTAACCCATGGAGCTAAGGTTAACTTTTCTGGAAAAACTTACGAATCATTTCAATACGGACTAGATCCTTCAACTGGAGAGATAGATTACGATGAGGTAGAAAAATTAGCTAAGGCACACAATCCAAAAATGATTGTGGCAGGATTCTCAGCCTACTCAGGGATAGTGGATTGGGAAAAATTTAGAGAAGTTGCAGACGCTGTAGGAGCTTACTTATTAGTTGATATGGCTCATGTTTCTGGACTCATTGCAGCTGATGAATACCCTTCACCTATACCATTTGCAGATGTAGTAACAACCACAACCCATAAAACCTTAAGAGGTCCTAGAGGTGGATTAATTCTTGCTAAAGAAAATGAAGAAATTCATAAAAAACTTAATTCCGGTATATTTCCTGGGACTCAAGGTGGTCCGTTGATGCATGTTATAGCTGCTAAGGCTGTTTGTTTTAAGGAGGCTTTAGAACCAAGTTTTAAAGATTATCAAAAACAGGTTAAGCTAAACGCTAAAAAAATGGCAGCTACTTTTATGGAACGTGGAATTAATATTGTTTCAAATGGAACTGAAAATCACATGTTCCTTGTTGACCTTATAGAAAAAGGCCTTACGGGGAAAGATGCAGATGCTGCATTGGGTAAAGCAAATATAACAGTAAATAAAAATGCCGTACCAAATGACCCGCAATCACCCTTTGTTACCAGCGGTCTAAGGATAGGTACACCAGCATCAACAACAAGAGGATTCAAGGAAGCGGAAGTATCTGAAGTAACTTCTTGGATATGCGATATTCTAGATGATATAAACAACGAGCAAATAATTAGCGAAGTGAAGAACAAAGTAGAAGACATTTGTTCTAGATTTCCTGTCTATTCTTAGTCATGCACTGCCCTTACTGTTCTTTCTCTGATACCAAAGTAATTGATTCAAGACTAATCGCTGAAGGTCAACAAATCAGAAGAAGACGAGAATGTCCTGAGTGCAGTGAAAGATTTACTACTTTTGAAACAGCTGAACTGTTAATGCCAAGAGTTATAAAACAAAAAAATAACACCAGGGAACCCTTTAATGAACAAAAACTAAGAGAAGGTCTTTATCGAGCTTTGGAAAAAAGACCTGTTGGAGAAGAGGAAATAGAAACGCTTATAGAAGATATTAAAAAAGATATAAGATCTTCTGGAGAAAGAGAAATTCCTTCGAGACTTGTAGGTGAAGCGGTTATGCAAAACCTTAGAAAAATCGACGAAGTGGCTTTTATTAGATTTGCTTCAGTTTATAGAAGGTTTGAAGATATAACTGAATTCTCTGAAGAAGTAGAAAAATTAACTAGCGACTAGTCATGAATTCCAAAAAAGAGCATATGCTAGAAGCTCTAGAATTGGCAAAGAGAGGTTCATTGACTACAAGCCCTAATCCTATGGTTGGTTGCGTCATAACACACAACAATGAGGTAATAGGAAGAGGTTGGCATGAACGCTCTGGGGAAAATCATGCTGAAATAAATGCCATTGAAGATGTGTTGAGCAATCTTGGTAATAAATCTAAAGAAGCCCTCAAAGAATCAGAATTATTTGTAAATCTAGAACCTTGCACAACGTTCGGTAAGACTCCTCCCTGTGCGGATTCCATTAGCGAGTACGGTATTAGAAAAGTTTACTTTGGTAATGAAGACAAAGCGCAGCAAGGATTCTCAAAATTACTTCCTGGAATCGAAGTAGAAAGTGGTCTCCTAGAAGAAGAAGGAAGAAAATTAAATAAAGGTTTTTTCTCTAGAATTGAAAAAGGAAGACCTTATATAAGTTGCAAAGTTGCTAGTGCTTTAGATGGAGGTATAGCACTTCCTTCAGGAGAAAGTAAATGGATAACTTCATCTGATTCGAGGAAGGATGTTCATAAAATAAGAGCTTATTCAGATGCTATTCTTACTGGTACAGGAACTATCCAAAAGGATAACCCGCAATTAACTTCAAGGGATTCTGGATTAGATGAAGGTTCATATAAACAACCTCTAAGAGTTGTTGTAGATAGAAATAATGTTTTAACGGGGAAAGAAAATATTTTTTCTTCAGGAACTCAAACAATTCTCTTCATCAACCAAGAAAGTCAGCTGAAAGATAAAGAAAATGTAGAGATTGCAAAGCTTAACGCAACTCCTAATTTACCCCTTGAAGAAGTGGTCAGATATTTAGCAGAAGAAAAACTCATTAATAATCTAATGGTAGAGGCAGGATCGGGACTTATTAATTCATTGTTGTTAGAGAGATTGGTCGATGAGCTCATTCTGTATAGAGGCCCTAAGTTATTAGGGGAGAACAGGCAATCCTTTGTTAATTTAGATGTAGCGGCAGAAAAACTAGGTACAATTGATCTTGAAATAGAAGATATTGAAGAAATAGGAGAGGATATTAAATACTCCTTACTGCCTAAATATTAAAAATGGAATTAAACAGCATACAAGAAATTATCTCTGACATTTCCGAAGGAAAAATGGTTGTCTTAATGGATGATGAAGACAGAGAGAATGAAGGAGACCTAATCTTAGCTGCTGAAAAGGTTAGCCCTGAAGCTATTAATTTTATGGCAACTCATGCGAGAGGTTTGATTTGTCTTGCTCTAGATGATGAAAGATGTAAAAGACTTGGTCTAGAACAAATGGTTAAGAATAATGGTACCGAACTAGGAACAGCTTTCACTGGATCAATAGAAGCAGCTAGCGGAGTAACCACAGGGATATCGGCTGCAGATAGATCAACAACTATACAAGCTGCAGTTAAAAAAGATGCTATTGCAAAAGACATTGTGCAGCCAGGCCACGTATTTCCTATCAAAGCTCAGAATGGAGGAGTTTTGACCAGAGCAGGTCACACTGAGGCTGGTACAGACCTAGCTTCATTAGCCGGATTTGGTCCTTCAGCTGTGATAGTAGAAATTATGAATGATGATGGCACTATGGCTAGAAGGGGTGATTTAGAAAGATTTGCTCAAAAACATGATCTTAAGATAGGAACAATTGCAGATTTAATTCACTACAGAAATACTAGCGAAAGAAGCATTAACTTAGTTGATAAAACTAAAATTGAGTCTGAAGAAGGTGAGTTTGAACTATTTGCCTATGAAGACACTATAAATGGCAATATTCACATAGCTCTCGTGAAAGGAAAAATAGATAGTGAACAAGAGATCATGGTAAGGGTGCAACAGAATAATACCTTGCAAGATGTGGTTGGGATAAATCAATTCGGAAGTAGGCTGTCTTTCTCTCAGGCAATGAAGAAAGTAAATACAGAGGGCGGTGGGGTTCTTCTTCTCTTGTCTCATCAAGAGACTTCTCAAGAACTACTATCGAATGTGTCGTTTCTAAAAGGAGAGAAGAAAACTAATGAGAGTGATGGGCCCGATTCAAGAATTGTTGGAGTTGGTGCTCAGATATTAAAAGATTTAGGTGTAAAAAAAATTAGACTATTGGGAGCTTCCGCCAAATACCCTCTTACAGGTTTTGATCTTGAGATTACTGAATTTATAAATTAAAAAAATGAAAGGCTTAGACTCTAATCAAATATCTGATAAATCTAAAGAAGCGGTTTATGCAATAACCTATACGAGTTGGAATAGTGAAATTGTTGGTACTCTTCTTGAAGAAACAACTAAAGAGCTTCTTAAAAATGGTGTAGATAAAAAAAATATCCTTGTCCAAGAAGTGCCAGGGGCATTTGAATTACCTTTGGCGTCTAAAAGATGTGCGTTAAAAGAGAATATAGACATTGTTATAGCCCTTGGAGCCATTATAAGAGGTGACACACCTCATTTTGACTATATCTCGAAAGCCTGTATTGATGGCCTAATGTCAGTATCTCTTGAAACTAAAAAACCAGTAATTTGTGGTGTTTTAACAACTGACGATGAGTCGCAAGCAAGCAAAAGGGCTGACCCAGATCAAATGAATAAAGGTTCTGAATTTGCTTTAACAGCCATGAGTATGGTTGATCCTGATTAATTGTGAAGACTAAAGAAAACACTTCCCCTGTCCGATCAAGAGATAAGGTGCTACAAAGTCTTTATGAAATAGACTTGGGAGGATCAAATGCAAAAGAAATTCTTAAAGATAAAGAGATGCAGAAAAGATATCCGCATTTTAAAGATCTACTAATTGGTGTAACTGAATCTATGTCTAATTTAGATAACTTACTACAGCAACTTATGGATAGAGACTTATTGGGACTAGACCCTGTTGAAAGAAATGCATTGAGGCTAGCAATCTATGAAATGCTAAATTCAGATCTAGATAAGCCTATCATTATCAATGAAAGCATAAGGCTTACTAAGAAATATGGTGCTGTAGATGGACATAAATACGTTAATGCTGTTCTTGATAAGGCCCTTAAGACTGACCTCCAGCAGATTTTATAAACACAGGAGAAGACCAAGCTCTTTCTTCTGTTTCAAACAAACAATCTCCTTCTCCTTGACCTTCTACATCGCCACATAGATTAACTTTTATACATTTACCTGAATCACCTCTATCGCAATTGAGGTTAGAAGCATTAATAGCTAAAGATGGTTCCTGGATAGCCCTAACATAATAAATAATCTCCCGATTTGCATTGGTAAAATTATCATCTGCGAACTCTACTTCACAGCCTTCTGAAGAAGGATCGCACATAAATACTTTCCATGGATCTTCTATTAAATTTTCTATAGGTTCTCCTGAATAAGCTTGTGGCCTAATTCTTACAACCTCTATCCTAGAAATAAGTTTTCGTTCGTCACTTGGGTTAAAACACTCGCCCTTGCAAAGTCTATTTATAACTTCTGGATTAAATTCTTCTCCAACATTACAACCAGGTAGCTGTTTCTGAGAACCAACAGCTCTAACTCTAAATATTGGATTAATGTTCAATTCAAATTCACTTCCCATGGGTTTAATTTGCATAGAGGGGTGATTAATCACATCAAACCATAATAGAATCCTTTCTCCACTTGTTGCATACACCTCTCTATTATTCAATGAATCCCAGATTGAGTTTCTATCTTTAGAAGTAGAATGTGTAGCAACTAATCCTCCTGTATAGAGAAAAGAAGAGATTCTTTCTAGTTGCGGTGGACCAGTCCTTGTTTTCATTAATTCTTCTAAATCAACAGATTGCGTTTTTGGAATCCCTGAGAGGCTCTCTTCACCATTTGAATTAGTTGTTAATGGACCTGATGATTTATATTTCGAGTCACTATTAACAATTCTATTGATCTCTTTGTAACCTGATCCTGGTCTTGCTCCATGATTATCACTAGATCCTATAAAGCCAAATCTATAACCCTCTGCCTTATTGTCGTCAAAGTTCCTTAAAGCAAGAGCGTACTGTATTGAAGACCCAGGTCTATAATCAAAAGCGGGTAAAAAGCAATCGAGGCACTGTCCGCTTTCTAACCATTCTTTTGAATCGTATTTAGGAATTGTTAATATGCCAAAAGGGTTAGATTTTACGTATTCCTCTCTAGCTGACTTAGCCCTAGAATCGCATTCACTTGAACTACCTGCCGACACCCTACATCTTTCTCTAATTACTTCGCCTGCTTGAAAACAATAAGGAATAAATTCAGCCGTAGGTTGAGGGCAAGTATAAACATCGTTATTAAGGTTAAATGATCGCCAGGGTCTATATTCTTCTGTATTGCCGTGGCCAGAATAAAGCTCAATTAACTTTTGATATTTCTGATCATGATTTAAAGAATCAAATTGGTTTTCCCAAGAGGCCATAGGAGGAGAAGTGTTGCCCCATGCAGTTCCATGGGGAATCACAATAGAATCTATACCCCATTCATCTAATTTTTTAAATAATTCTGCTGGCTTTTCTACTCTCTCTAAACAATCTTTTGGTAAATCTCTTACAGGTACATTTTTTTCACAAACATCTATATCTTGAATAACAATATTTCTATGCCTCCAATTAAAATAATCAGGCATATTCTTAAAATCGTAAATAAGAGCTCCATAAATATAAACAAATGGAGTATCAATGAAATTTAAATAAGAGCTCTCTAATGCTCCAATAGGTCTAGCAGGGAGTTCTCCTTCAAGAGGTCTTACGATTATATTTTTATGTCCATAATGTTTAGAAGGATCTAAGCTGGTTTGAGTCCATTCCCACCCTAAAAAAGGCACTATTTCTTCTTCATCTTTGCTTTTTGAGATTGCAGAACAACTTTGTAAAGATTCTATTGTGTCCTCCCATTCTCTCCTTGTTAAGAATTCTGCATGATCTGTTACAGAAAAAAAGTCAAGATTGGCACAAAATCGACTGAAATTACATGCGTCTGCCACAGGGTGAACACCCTCTCCTTCTAGAATTGGTAAGCTGCCTAAGAATGCATCCAAGGAATAAGTTGTATGCACATGTAAATCTCCAAATAAAATTCTTTTATTTTGATCGAGAGATTGTGTTGTGTCTGCAGAAAAAAATGGAGCACTTTGTCTTTCAATAGAACCTAATTCCGGTTGTTCACCGAACCAATTAAAGAAAAGACTTATGTATAAAAATAAGAAAGGGCTAATCAGTACCAAAAGACCTGTAACAGTTCTTTTTAGATAAAGTTTCATCGAAAGTTTAAGTATCTGCTTCTAGTTGAGTTAAAGAATTATCTTTTAAATCTTTTGAAAGGATAAAGTATTTTTCGTTGTTATATTTTTTGTTAGTAAGGGTAACTCTAAAAATATCACCATCTTTTATACTTTCCGTTAATATGAAAGTATCTCCACGTCTAATCTTATAAATATCTCTCGAATCCACAGAAGCATATTCCATAAATTCTTCAACATTAAATGCAAAACGAAGGGCAGTGTTAACCCTAGAAGCATCAGTTCTATATTCGTAAAGTACAATGGAGCGAGATTTTGTTGATTTAAAGGAATCGCCTTCTTCGTATGTAATCTCTTCCCCAAAAAAGGTTAGAGGTAATATTAAAATTAAAATGCTAAAGAATTTCATATCACAGTGGGTATTCTCTAATAATAGTATCTTCTCTTTTTGGGCCTGTGGAAATCATAATTACAGGAACCTTGCAAAGATCTTCGATATTTAGAATAAACTCTTTAGCCATATCATTCAATTCTTCAAATGATTGTTTTCCTGCAGTTGGCTCTTCCCATCCTTTAAATTCTGTATAAATAGGTTCTACTCCCTCCAGAGTTAAGGTTTCTAATATTTCTGCCTTACTGAAATCACTGGAATAATCAGTACAAACCTTTATGGTCTCTAAGCCATCCAATACATCTATCTTAGTTATACAAAGACCGTCAATACCGTTTAACTGTACTGTATGAGAAAGCAAGAAGGCATCCAACCAACCACATCTTCTGGGTCTTCCTGTCGTGGCGCCCACTTCCCCTCCTTTTTCAGCTAGATAAGTTCCCATTTCATCAAATAGCTCAGTTGGAAAAGGCCCTTCACCAACTCTTGTCGTATAAGCTTTTGCAATTCCAAGAGAAAAATCTATGTTTGTTGGACTGATTCCTATTCCAGAAGCTATTCCGCCAACAGAAGAGTTACTGGATGTTACATACGGATAAGTTCCTAAACTTACATCCAATAGGGCCCCTTGAGCTCCTTCAAAAAGTATTTTTTTATCCGCTGCCTGTAAATCTCTTACTTCTTGGATAACATTACCGACATAAGGCTTAAGTTTTTCTCCCTGTTTTAAATTCTTTTCAAACAATTCATTTAAATCAATTTCTTCTGAATTAAAAGAATGTTTAAAAATTGAATTGTAAAAATCTAAGACCTCTTCAAGTTTGTCCTTAAGTTTTTTTTCATTGTATAAATCAGCCACCCTGATAGACCGCCTTCCAACTCTGTCTTCATACGCGGTACCTATTCCTCTTCCTGTAGTACCTATCTTGGTCAGTTTCTTTGATCCTTCTCTTAGTTGATCTAACTTAATGTGGTATGGCTGTATAAGACTACAAGCAGAACTTACAGTGAATCTATCCTCTATATTTCCTATAACCTCTTTAGCTTCTTCTATTTCTTCAAAAAGCGCATCTAGACTAACAACAACTCCTCTACCTATATAACAATGAATATCATCATGGCATATTGCTGAAGGCAGTAAATGAAAAACTATCTTCTTTCCATCAACTATCAAAGTATGACCAGCATTGTGACCTCCCTGGTATCTAATAGCTGCATCAAGATCTTTTGCTAAATGGTCTACTACCTTTCCTTTTCCTTCATCTCCCCACTGCAATCCTAATAACGAAATAGTTTTAGTCATTTATTCTTCCTTGATATTCGAAACAGCAATTAAATCTAAGTCAAAGCCTATTGCAGGCCTATCATCTTCTTCGGCCTTCCTTAGACCATCGTATCTTCCACCTTTAGCTAAAGCATAACCGGCTGATCCAGAATAAGCTGAAAACACTATACCGTTATGGTATTTAAATCCTTGAACCTCTCCTATATCTATATGAACCTTTATGGACTGGTCCAAATCTAATGCATTTACTATTTCAGTTAAATGCTCCAAGTACCCAATAACCTCATTGCCTAATTCTTTAAATATTTCTTTAGCTTCCTCAATAATATCTCCTGAACCATACATATCACAAAGATCCATTATCAAATTCAAATCTTTATGATCAGAAGGAATGATACTGGATATATCTGACTTAGACTTTCTTGTTAAAGCTTCTTCCAACTGAAAAAACTCTGAATCATTTAAGTCTTGAAACAAAGACATAACAGCAGCTGTGAAACCAGCATGACCTAAACTAAGCGTTATATCTTTTAGGCCTACTTCTTGAAGGCTTTTAATCATAAGATTGATACTTTCTAGATCAGACTCAATGGAAGAGTCCCCAAATATCTCTGCGCCAACCTGGATAGTCGTCCTAGATCTAAGAACTTTGGAAGTTCGTTTTTTTACAACATCGCCTGCGTAACATAATCGGATTACGTCTTTAGAAGCTATTCGATAAGCATCTATCCTTGAAGCTTGTT
>Ga0315322_10004153_pt1 | contig 11154 bp, 7 predicted proteins | sample M110021515metaG_FD_203461 | JGI IMG/M metagenome (GOLD analysis project Ga0315322, IMG submission 203461) | Ammonia-oxidizing marine archaeal communities from Monterey Bay, California, United States - M1 100m 21515 | ecosystem: Environmental > Aquatic > Marine > Intertidal zone | place: USA... | reverse complement strand
CAATCCGGTCTACCGCTTTTGCAGAGATACCCTCTTCGATGAGCGTATCCCGAACGACTTTCCATCTTTGACCGCTTCCCATTACCCCAATATAGGGGGCGGGCGTGTCAAGAATAGTAGGGAGTATCTCACTATCAACTTGAGCGTTCCGTGTTACCACAACAACTCTCGTGTGCTCATCAATAGGTTCGGCTGACAATGCTTTTATTAATGGGCCAGAAAGTGTACTTCCCTCTCCTCCAAAATCGCTGATAACCTCTTCGCGATCGTCCCAGACAATCACTCGATACCCAAGCCAATAAGAAAGTTCAGAGACGGCTTTACCTATGTGACCTGCTCCGAGAATATAAATAGTGATTTGTGGCATATACGGCTCCAAATATATTGCAACTTCTCCCCCGCAAACACCTGGATCTCCTTCTGAGGGGTTTACGAGGGCATAATTAAGTTGACGTGGTTTCTTTTCTTTTATTGCTTTGAGGGCTTCAGAAATTACTCGTGACTCCATCTCACCGCCCCCAATTGTGTCAAGCGTTGATCCGTCTTCAAAGACGAGCATCTTTGCTCCAGCCTTACGAGGTACTGACCGATTGGAGTCGATAACTGTGCAGAGAACGACAGGCTTACGATTAGCGACTCTGGAAAGAAGTTCTTCAAATATTTTCATTTCACCCAAAGTCTTCTCGCTTGCTCGTGGAGTGCCAATCGCGCATCTTCTATATCTATGTGAAGAATTTGATTATCTCGGACTTGCCATTCTCCTGCAATCATGACATCTCTAACGTGGGATGCGTTTCTCCACAAAATGATTTGTTCTATTAAATTTTCTTTAGTTACTGGTGTAGGGAACCTAGCGTCAACTACTTGAAGATCTGCAGAGAAACCTTCTTTGAGTTTTCCTACATTCGCTAAGCCCAATGCCTTAGCCCCTCCCACAGTTGCCATTTCAAGAACAGTTTCAGCAGGCATAATTCCTGGATCGCATAATCTTGCCTTATGGATAAGGAATGCCCCTCGCATCACCTCATAGAAATCATTGATATAACCATCGCTTCCCAATCCAACGGTGACCCCATGCTCAAGTAATTCTGGGATTGGCGCTATACCTCCCCCTACTTCGCAATTAGCTAAGGGCATATGCGTTACCTTTACTTCGTTCCTCTGGATTATCTCTCTTTCCGCCGCTGAAAGGTGGACGCATTGGCTTGCAAGAAATTTAGAATTTGTGACTTGGAGGTCTTCGTAAAGTTCTAGAGGGCGTTTCCCATGGTTCTCCTCACACCAATCGCCTTCATGGGTTCCTTCATTACAATGGACATGGAATCCAAGTTCATTCTCTTGTGCTTTCTGAAATGCGAGGGATATAAATTCTTTTGAACATGTGAAAGTCGTATGAAGGCACATCATTGCTGAGATGAGGTCGTCTTCTTTAGCGATTTCATGCAGAGCTAGGTTCTCCTCTATCCCCAAATGGGCGATTTTTTCTCCTGATCGTTCAGTTGCTTCAAAACTAAGTATTCCTCTAAGCCCTGTTTCTCTGATGATTTCTCTTTCTGTTAGTAGCCCACCAGGAAGCGAATTTGGTGCCTCTAAGACGTCATAAAAGGTTGTTGTTCCTGATTGAAGCATCTCTACGCAGGCCCATTTAGTGGCTGCAGCAATCATGTCTTGGTCAAGTGAGTCTTCTATTTTGGGCCACCAGTAATCTTTGAGAAATTCCCAGAAACCTTCGGGAGGATTCTCTAACGGAATTCCGTGTGCGAGGACTCCGTATAAGTGCGTATGAGCATTAACAAACCCCGGCAGGATTACTTTCCCGTTAGCTTCGACAACATCATCTCCAGGATAATTTTTACGCAGGTCTTCATTGCGCCCAGCATCAACAATTTCTGAATCTAGTACGCGCACTCCGCTTAGTGCTTGTGGTGGTTGATCGGCTGATGTTATTAGCCAATCTGCGGTAATAACCGTCATGACAAGGCCCCCCCATCTATGCGAATTGATTCTCCGTTAATGTGTCTTGCCTCATCTGAGGCGAGATACGAAATCAGCCCAGCGACGCTTTCTGCTTCAGCAAAGCTTCCGAGCGGACTTTGACGTAGGAGAAGATCCATATTCGGATCCTTTATGGGTGGCATCTTTGACATTGCGGTTTTGATTCCACCTGGGTTGACACAATTCACTTGTAAACCCTTTTCCCCATATTCAACTGCCAATGACTTCGTTAGAGCCAAAACCCCCGCTTTGCTTGCAGCATACGCTGCTGAATACGGTATACCCGCCAATGCAGTCGTAGATGATGTGTTCACTATTGATCCTCGAGTTTTAAGTAGATAAGGAATCGCCTCTCTACAAACAAGAAAAGTTCCAGTGAGGTTCACTGCTAATGTTTTTTCAAAATCTGCTAAAGGATGCTCATGGGTATGATGCCAGAGTTGAATTCCTGCAATATTAATCACAACATTTATCCCGCCGAATTGGGAAACCATTTCGTCTACTGCCCCAACGACATCATTCTCTTGTGATACATCACACGTTCTGTGTCTCACATCTATGCCTTGGCTTGAGCATCCCTCAGCTGTCCTCTCTAGCTCTTCTCCCTGAATATCAAGGAGAAAGAGCGATGCCCCTTCGGATGCTAAGCGAAGCGAAGTTGCTGCTCCAATGCCGGTAGATGCACCTGTTATAAGAACGGATTTACCTTCGAAACGGCCCATACTGGCTCAATTGTCTATTTCGCCGATTTTTTTCCAAACCCGCTCTGGTGTAAAGGGAATCTCATTAATGACTGCTCCTGTTGCGTGCAGAATAGCGTTTCTTATAGCTGGAGCAACGCCATCCTTAGGGATCTCCGCAACTGCTTTAGCACCAAAAGGTCCTGAGTCTTCCATAGTTTGGATTAGGAAGACTTCAAAATCTGGCATTTCATCTGCTCTATAGATTTTATATGGCCCGAGACTGTCGTTAATCATTCTGCCTTGATCGTTGAATGCGTATTCTTCGCAGTGGGCATATCCAAGAGCTTGCAGCATCCCTCCTTCGACCTGCCCTGATGCAGTTACAGGATTTATAGCGACCCCACAGTCAACAGCCATAACGAGTTTTTGGACTGTGACTTGACCAGTTTCTATATCAACTTCAATTTCGGCGAATTGAGCAGCGAACGGGGCTGGACATTCTGGTGATACATACGATGCGGTTCCCATAATTTGCTCATGATCCTCTAGGTGGAAGGCTTCCATAGCAATATCTTCAATTGAGACATACGACCCATCTGGTGCGTGGGCCTGCTTATCGCGTAGTTCAATAGTGCAAGGTTCTTTAATCCCTAGCATTTTTGCTGCTCGTTCTTTAAGTCGTTCTCTCACTTTTTCTGCAGCCATTTTTGCGGCTGTTCCAGAGATGTATGTTGTACTTGAAGCGTAAGCTCCTGTATCAAAAGGAGTTACATCTGTATCTGAAGAATAAACCTGTATATCACTCAGTGAAACGCCTAGAACTTCAGCAGCAATTTGCCCAAGCACTGTATCTGCACCTGTTCCTAAGTCAGTCGCCCCAACAAGCATATTAAAAGAGCCATCATCATTTATTTTGATACTGCAACCACCCATATCTAGAAATGGGATAGCTGTCCCATGCATACAAAAAGCGAATCCAAGCCCTCTCCTAATATTGGGATTTTCTTTAGGAGTTACCCAATTCGGGTCATCTTTCCGATGCCATTTAATTGCGCGTTTGCCTTGCGCTACGCATTCTTCTATCCCATTAGATGTGATTCGCGGGTATTCATCAATATCATCTTCGTCAACAGCTCGTTCCCCCAAGTGAGGCGCAATATTGAGTTCATCTCCAACTTTTACCCAGTTAAGCCTTTTGAATTCTATTGGGTCCATTTCAAGGGCATGAGCTATATCTTCCATATGTGCTTCAAGGGCGAATTCGGCTTGAGGCGCTCCATAACCGCGATAGGCGCCAGCTACTGGTGTATTGGTGTAAACAACATCACAGTCGAATTTTTTATTCTCGGCGTTATAGGAAGTCAAACCTCTGAGACCAGCAACGGTTTGGACTGTTTGGCCATGCGTCCCATACGGGCCAGTATTCCCTACTAAACGTAGTTTCTGGGAAACTAGTTTCCCTTCGTTAGTTACGCCAGTCGTGAAAGTAAGTGTTTGTGGGTGACGCGAACGTGATCCCATAAACTCTTCGCTTCGATCAAGTTCTAACTTAACAGGTCGTCTTGTAGCTATAGCGAGATGAGCAACTATATCTTCGATCAACATCTCTTGCTTAGCTCCAAAACCACCACCAATTCGGGGTTTTATAACTCGTACGTCCTTAATTTCCCGATTGATTAACGGAGCAAGCATTCTTCTCACATGAAAGGGAACTTGTGTCGCCGTTCGGACAACTAATCTTTCATCGCTATCTAACCAAGCCACTGAAATATGGGGTTCAATAGGCACCTGTTGAACTTGATGCACTTTAAAAGTGTCTTCAAAGACATGATCCGCCTCTTCCGCTGCCTTATCTACATCTCCGCGTTCAGCTTCTATACGAAGAACTATATTTCTTTCTGCATCATAGATTTCTTCAGTGTCATCTTCATCGTGAATGACTGGAGCTTCCGGTTGCAGAGTTTTGATTTCGTCAAGTACGTATGGCAATACTTCATACTCTACTTTTATAAGGCTTAATGCTTCTTTAGCAATTTCATCTGTTTCAGCAGCAACCGCGGCGACACGATCCCCTACATGACGGACTTTATTGTCAAAACTTACCTGGTCATAGGGGTGAGGGTTAGGCCAGCTTTGGCCTCCTGATGCGTACTTTATTCTTGGAGTATTTTTGTAATGCAAAACAGCATGAACTCCTGGGAGAGCAGTTGCTTCAGAATCATCAATATCGATTATTCGAGCATGCGCGTGAGGGCTTCGCAGCACTTTTGCTATTAATTGTCCTCTTTCTTCAAAATCATCAGTAAATGCCGGATTTCCTTTGACAAGCCGGACTGCATCTACTTTAATTTCTGGTTTCCCTACCACTGCCATTTCTGGAACGTCTTTAGATGGAACGACTCTTGGGACAGCAGCCGAAGCAGTCATCCCTTCATCAGTAGGGTCAATTTCAGCGGGGTTAATGCCATCCGTTAGCGGCGGGAGGTAGATGGGTCCGAAAGGTTCGGTTTGCTCTCCTCGCATAAGAGTTGCTGCTCGGAGAACTGCTTCAACAGGTTTTATATAGGCAGTTTCCCGGTCAAGAATTCCGGAAAGCATATCTCTCACATCAGTTTCTGAAGGGTTCGGATTTTTATTTACCAGTGCCCATGTTCCTAGAACCATAGCGGGTGTTGAGTAACCAGATTGCATCGCTCCAGTAGCAACAAATGCTGCCTGTATAGGGTGGAGTTCTGCTTTGTTGAACCACTCCAAGGTAATGACTTCATGTCCATCAATCTGCGCTGCGAGCATGCAGTCAGTGTTTATTAGTTTGCCATTTATTAGTACTGCTGATGCTCCCGTTTCGCCAGTATCTGACCCGTAACGGACACTTATCATTCCTTTCCGGCGAAGAAGTTGCAGTAGGGTTTCGTATAGTTCTACCTCTGTCGTAAGATTTTTTTCATTTAATGTGAAGGAGATTTTCATTGGCTGACCTCCATGGTCACACGTTCATAAAGAACAGAAGCAAGATGTAGCCGATATGAGCTGGAGCCCCTAAAGTCCTCTTCTGGGCTTAGGTTTTCGAGGTCCTTTTTTTCAAGTAACAGGACTGGAGTTTTTCCTACTCCAGTTATTGCTACTCGGATTTGGTCTTGATCTTTCACTTTTAGAGCTGTTGCTGAAACAATAGGAATATCCATTGGTGTTCTACCGACAGAGTCAAACGAGGTTCGGGTATTCTCTTCATTAATTGAAATTCGTATTGAAGTGATAATTCCAGATAGAGGCGGATTTTGTAATACTTCTTCTAATGCCATCCAGGTTTCACCATTTATTTCTATATCGGCCGCATACGCCAAGAGTCCAGCCAGAAGAATGCTCTCCGAATTCGCTGATGCGACTGTCCCTCCAATAGTGGCTTGGTTTCTAAGCGCTGATGGCAATTCTTTACGTGCTAGTTTTCTAAGCGTTTCTGGTATTTCTGTTTCTTCTTCCAGTTGAGATAAGCGCACCATTGAATCAATTATGATCTGCTTATTCTCTGATTCATTCAGGAAAGAGATATGAACTAAATTAAGTGCCTGAAGATCAACGATTTGGACTCCGTTACCTCGTTCTTTCAAAGTTGTTGGCACTGCTTTCGTACCGCCGCCAATGACAAGAGTGTTTGGCTGGGATGCAAGTTCTATGGCCTCTTTAAGGCTTTCGGGTCGGTGATAGGCTAGTACGCTTGGCATACCAGACTCCTCTCTAATCGGCCCTCCCGGGGATACGCCACCGGTTGAGTTCAACTCAAATTGTGAGTTAAATTTAGCTCAATTAAGCATCAAGAGTCCAACGTTAAACGGAAACAATTATTTAGTTCTATTTTTCTTTCGATTTAACGATATTGCTATTCCTAGTCCAAGTGCCGCCGTGACCCCGCTGAAGGCATGAATCCACGCGAATCCGCTTCCAATGGCTTCTAATGTTTGGTTACTGATGGAAACACTATCTCCTGAAAGGACTTTACGAACTGTTTCTACATCTCCTGTTCGATTATTAACTACAGAGAGAAGTATCGTCCCCCCAGCGGCAACACCGTAGGTGATTGCTAAAGTTCGAACAAATTGATGCGCACTATTTGATCTCCCCATCTCTTCGTTATCACTATTTGACTGGAGAAGTGTCAAACCTGAAGTAGATATAAAACCGATAGCTGATCCGATTAAGAAAAAAGCTCCGAATAGTACAATTAGTGAGTAATTGAAAGATACTGAAACCCCAGCTAGCAAGACAGCTATGGGCATCAACAAAGATCCGATAAGGATAATTTCTTCTTCTCTCCTTCGTTCAAGCAATCTACTGGTCACAAATGCAGCTACTGTCCAGCCGACAGTAAGAAAAACTACAGAGAATGATGCGAGTGTTTCAGATCTGCCTCTCGTTGTCTGCATATATAACGGCAGGTAGTTATCAGTTGCTAAACCTGTAATCAAAGCAAGTGCCGATGCGATATGGATTCTACTTAACGGAAATCTTGTAAGGTGTTGACGTGAAAGAACAGGGTTTGAATAGTTTCCTGAATGCGCCCAGTATCTTGACGCAAATACACCTGTCAGCCCGAAAAGCGCTAACGCTATGAGCGAACGGTTAGCTAATTGCGCAACCCCGATTAGCGACGCGGTTATACACACCGAAAGTAAGGAAATCCCCTTGTAATCAAATTCTATTTTTTGAATTATCTTGCGATTTGTGATTTTCGGAAGCCTATTCCACCCAACAAAAAGAGCGAGTGAGGTAATAGGAAGTTGAACAAGAAATATTAACCTCCAACCCCCGAAGGCAAGTAATGCCCCGGCAAGTACTGGGCCCCCTAGCCCCAAAGTTCCCCAGACCATTGAATTAGCTGCGAACGCTTTCGGCCTGAGAGCATCGGGGTATGCAAGACCAACCGAGGCTAATGCAACTGCAATAACTAAACCACCGCCAATACCTTGAAGAGCTCTAGACAGGATGAGGATTGGAAGAGTCGGTGATAGCGCTGCGAAGCTACTCGTTATTAAGAACCATAAGCCGGCGATCTGAAATGTCTTTCTCACTCCGATCGAATCAATTATTGGACCCGCAATGATTGCCGAAATCGCTGATGTCCCTAGATATGAGGTGAGGATCCAAGGTGCTAGGGCAACATAGCCTAGATCTTTCGTGATATTAGGAAGTGCAGCCACGATAGCCAAACCATCAAAAGCAGCAACAGCTACCACAGTTAAATTAGCCAAGGTAATTGGCAGATATTTCCCCTTCCAAATACTATGTGCTTTATTTATTTCAGAAGATGAGCTACCCACCGGTGAAGACTATCCCGAGATAACGTTTTTTTCTATTTCACGAACTACCCAGCTGGTTACGAATTGCAATTTGAAGTGTTCGTTAACATTGCGAGCAAGAACATGGCCCCGTTACGTTTACCACGTCAAACACAAAAGTATCCCCATACTGAGAGCGCTACTGAACCAAATTCTCGGTAAAAACTTTTGTGGCAAAGCACAAAAATGAACTATTGGGTGGGTACCGCACCTTGGAAGTAATACACGCTTCCGCTGTTAGCTGCAGCTCCGTTAGCTGGGCCCTCATCGCCGGCTAAAACAAAGCCCTGCGTTTCAAGATATGTAATACCGTTAAAGTAGCCAAAGTACGAGTCTGCTACAGCTGTTCCTCCGATTCGCGATGAACCAGGGTGATAGGCTTTGTCATTTGCAAAACCGATAGCTCCATTTTCACTTTCAAATGTATATACAGCTCCTACGTTTCGAATAGAACCTATATCTTCAGCTATTGCTCCAACTATTAGATCAGCTGCATCGTCATCAGTAAAATCTACTAAATGCACTTGGGCCCCGAATTTGTCTCCTGTTTCGACACCACCAATTACTCCGGGTGTGCCTTGATTGATGCCCTGATAGGTTCCGGTTGAGTTGATAATTAATACCCATCCTGCGTCTACGGTGCTTCCAACTTTTTCATAAGGAATCCCGATGGCGATCTCGGCTTTTCCATCCCCTCCAACATCTCCAGCAGATAAAGATATTCCGAACCGGTCGTTGGCTTCGCAGACACCAGGCACACCTTTAGTACTTTGGTGATAGTCAACGTCGCCAGCAGAGGTTAGTCGGCTTGAAGTCCCCCACAGAATTTGGATCATTCCACACCTTTGAATACTTCCAATATCCTCATAAGGGACGCCTACTACAAGATCGTCGAATCCATCCCCATTGACATCCCCTATTGCTAGCGACCGCCCGAACTGATCACCGTCTTCAGCGCCACCATTCACTCCTGGGCTATTTTGACCGAAAAATTGGTCATTGTCCTTTCGAAGTCCGTTAGCAGAACCATACAGAACATTTACTCCACCAGCATTACTAATGCTACCGATATCTTCATATGGGGCTCCGATCGCAAGGTCATCAAACCCATCATTATTTAGATCACCAGCAGCTAATGCATATCCGAAATAGTCATAAGGTTCAGAAGCTCCGACAACTTTTGATTGACCTTGATTTATTGTTTGGAAAGACCCCAAACTTCCGGAAGCTTCACCATAAGCTACTGTCACCATCCCAGCATTTTTTTTGCTTCCGAGGTCCTCCCGTGCGGATGCCACTGCTAAGTCATCTTTCCCGTCACCATTGAAATCTCCGACAGCTAAAGCATTGCCAAGTCGATCATACGATTCATTTGCTCCAGGCCAGCCAGGTGATCCCTGGTCATAGGCGGTGTTGTTACTGAAATCTTCCGTATCAAATTTCGGACACCAAAAAATATGGATCTGGCCAGCATCTTGGAAATTCCCAATGTCCTCAAAAGGATTACCGGAAGCGAGATCACTGCAACCATCCCCATCAAAATCTCCTGAAGCTAAAACAGTTCCGAAATAGTCTCCTGTTTCTGCACTATCTTCAACCCCAGCAGTGTCTTGTCCGAAATTTGGAACTGACCCAATTGAAAATGCTACGGAGGAAAAGAACAAGGCCATTACGCTGATAACCGTAATAACGAAGGAAGATCCTAGAAGTTTCCTATTCGACATGCGATTATCCTTTGGGTTGATCAGCCTCTACGTATACCGTTTCCAGTATAGAGATATATTTATCGTTCTTTAAGGTTATCGGAAAATCGTAGCAGAAGAACTGTTTACGTTGCTGAGGAAAATTTCTGTTTATCAAACAAATTCCACGTTTTCTAATCCGAAAGCCCTTCTAAATGAGTTTTCCCCGTATTTAAAGCAATCTGCTAGGTTTTTTCTTATTTTTTAGGGATGATTCAAAAACATCACTTCAAAGGAGTATTATGCTTTTCTATGTTCTCAATGAATGTTTTTAGTAAAAACTTCCTGATTTCTATTAGCTTGCTAGCCCTTTCTACTACCGCTATTTCTTGTAGTGAAAGTAGTTCGGAAGACAAAGAGGTGATTTCGAATGAATCCGCTAGCCAAGCCACAGAATCGGCGACTGAAGAACCAGAAATTGTAGTTGAAGCTGTACCTGCCCCAGTCGAAAACAACCAAGAGGATGAATCCGAAAATCCTCAACCACCTGAACCACCTGAACCAGTTCTTACTCCCCCTAAGCAAAACAGGGCCCCTTCTATAAGCCTTTCAGGCGTTACTTGCTTGGAAGAGTACCGACAGGGTGACTCTATGATACAGGTTGAGATTACCGTAACTGATGAAGATGACTCTTCCGCTGCTATAGACTTACTTGCAGAGATTGGGGATGACAGCTTAGATCTCTCCGAGTGGATTTCGGGTGGAACAAATTTGGATGTGCCTGGTACAGCTATTGCGAATTTACCCATTCCAGAAGGAACTGACGTATATCTCCTTTTACTAGCTCATGCTTCAGACCCTGATGGAGAAAAATCAGAAGCTGCATTAGTGATTCCAAATAGATGCTCTAACGATTAGCGCACCTAGCGAGTAGCGTTTCCGGATGCAAAGTGCATGTGCGCCGCGCAGGTAATATTTCTAAAATGACAGGTCTTCGAAGATCTATAAGCTGTTAATTCAAAAGATTTAACCTTGAGCTAAAAGGCAACTAGATAATCAGAGTCATAACCAATGGTTTCTTCATAAACTAATCATTGGTTATAACCCAAAACCAGCAATGAGTTATCTGAAACTTATTCAGCTAATTGATTTTTTCTTCTGGCTACGATAATTAACGATATCGCCGCTAGTGAAAGCAAGACTAGCGTTATTGCGAGAATTAATAGTTTAAACGCCGCAGTGTCTGAAGTAGTATCATCAGAAATTATTGATGCTTCTTCAGTCTGACTGCTATCAATTTCAGTACTGCTACCTTCAAGGTTCTTATCTTCATTATTTTCATTTTCCGGTTGGCTAGAAGATTCAGCTAATTCAACACCACAGTCCACGCATTCTCCAACAGAGGCATCATCTTCTATGATTTCTTCTGATGCAGCGCAGTCCACGCATTCTCCAACAGAG
>Ga0315322_10004152_pt1 | contig 11154 bp, 10 predicted proteins | sample M110021515metaG_FD_203461 | JGI IMG/M metagenome (GOLD analysis project Ga0315322, IMG submission 203461) | Ammonia-oxidizing marine archaeal communities from Monterey Bay, California, United States - M1 100m 21515 | ecosystem: Environmental > Aquatic > Marine > Intertidal zone | place: USA... | reverse complement strand
CTACTGATTCCAAGAGCCATCCGCTCAAACAACTAAACGTTGGTGAAGAGGGAACATTAGATTTGTATGACGCCTCTGGGGCACAGATCATTGCCCGGCAGCAATTGGAGCCGGTGTATCATCGCAATGGGATTGCCTACGCGTTCACGCGGGAATGTCTGCTGGAGCAGAAAACGATTCGCGGGAAACGCACGGGAGCATTGGTCATTGAAGAGCCCTGCGTAAATATCGACACCGAATGGGATCTTGAATTGGCCGAATTCCTGTTGAGTCGTAGTTCATTCGATGAGTGAACGCCGAGCCACATGGGTATTCCGATCCGGACGGCGTGAAAGGCTCGAAGCCCCCGACCACTCGCCCACGGAATTCTTTTATGGGCTGCCCGAGTTGCGCGAACGCGGCTGGAAAACCGATTTGCTGGAAGATGCTGACCTAGAAATGGCACCCCCGCTCAAGCCACTCCCATCGCTGGTCAACAAATTCGCTCGGTTTTGCGGTCACCTGCCCCTAGGGATGGCAATGGGGTTGGCCAAAAAACACGTTCAAAAACGGTTGCCTGCCCAAGCCCCACTTATCGCAACCACGAATAATCTGGGTCTAGCCTTGGGGCTGGGCCTGGCCCGCGGGTGGGTGCGTTGCCCCGTGCTGCTGCTGGCAATGGGATTGCTGCCATTGTCACCCAGTAGATGGCAGCTTCGCAGAATCGGACAAGTGTTGGAACACGTTCACGTGGTCACCATTTCCAAATCAGAACAAGCGCATTTGGAGAAGCTTTTCCCTGAGCGGACAATTGATTACATCCCTTTTGGAGTAGACACCCAATTTTGGAAACCTGCTTCGAATGGTGTGGTTGCCGGAAAATTTATTTTAGCCATTGGCAACGACGCCAACCGTGATTGGAAAACTCTGGTGGAGGCATGGGATGAAACGATGCCAGCATTGAAGATCGTTACCAATCTTCCCGTGCCCGTCGCGCCACCAAATGTAGAAGTGATCCGCGGAGATTGGCGAAAGCAGACCTTGACCGATCAGGTGATATTGAAACTCTACCAGAGTGCGTTGTGTGTGGTGGTTCCGCTCCGTAACACTATCCAGCCCGCTGGCCAAAGTGTATGCCTGCAAGCAATGGCCTGCGGTCGGCCCGTAGTGATTAGCGACATAGCTGGTCTCTGGGGCCGCACTCAATTTGTAGATAGACAACATTGGTGGTTAGCCCGTCCCGGAGAAGCATGTTCGTTACGGCGTGCGGTGGGAGAAGTGATTGCGGGCGCAGAGTGTTTAGTCAAGTCCACCGAAACCCAAACACGAGCAATAATAAACAGCAAGTTTAGCACAAAAGAAATGGCCGCCAGTATCGAAAAACTATTAGGCGAAGCTCAAGGAGAAGAAAATTGATGAAGAAAACAAATTTCTATATTTTGATTCAAGCGCATTATTTTTCTATCCTTACCGGCACGTTTAAGAATCACATTTGAAATAAGTTCATAGTATTGGTCGAACAATTGTGAAATTTTGGTTTATTACCCTACTTCATTTGTTGCTTCCCAAAGGATACGGATTTCAATCTCGCTTGCGAGATGATCCGGATCCCGAGAAACTAAAGCAGGCAAAATCTATCTATCTGGATGCTGGCAAGTTAGATTGGCACACAGATAAGCATGGAATAAAGAAACGGAAATATGATTCGCATGAAGACTATCGTATTCATCAGCAGGCCAAATTGGATTCTATCCTCGCCAAGGGTCATGGTTGGAAGAAGCGGGATATTTTTGAATACCGGGTGAGATTCTGGAGTAGATTTCGCCACCTGCGGTCATTTCTAAAGCGCGATGCAACCCTGTTGTGCTTAGGGGCTCGCCAAGGCACGGAGGTGGAAGTTCTGCTGGAATTGGGTTACCGGAATGCCAGCGGGATCGATTTTAATCCAGGCCCTGATAATCCACTAGTAAGTCAGGGAGATTTTATGGACCTTGACTTTCCAGACAATCACCTAGACCTTGTATATTCTAACTGCCTAGACCACGCTTCAGATTTAGACATGTTTTTCGAGGAACAGGTTCGAGTGTTGAAAAAATCCGGTTACTTTCTGATGGATATTAGTACTTGCGAAGAGGCAGGTTATTTCGAGTCCCAGGAATGGGGTCGCCCGGAAGACGTTTTAATGGTGGCTCTCCAATATTTCCGAAATATAGCCTTACTCAAGCGTGAAAAGCGCTGGCTTTGGGTCTTGATGGGGCAACCTATAAAGAATAATGACGATGGCAGTGCTTAGTGTTGCCTCTTATCTTAAGTTAACTAGGCGTTAATGGCATTAGATGAAAGTTGCCCTCGGGTATCATCTGCAGGCGGGCCCGTGGGGTGGAGGCAACCAGTTTGCCCAGTCGCTGGCGGCGACGCTGCGCGACCATGGGCACCAGGTCTGCTTTGGGCTGGAAGAACGGGACATTGACCTGATCCTGCTTACGGAGGTGCGCGGACGCAGCCCCTCGGCGGCTTTTCATGCGGGCACGGTGTTGCGGTATTTGCAGTTTTGTAATCGGCGCGCGGTGGTGGTGCATCGCATTAACGAATGCGACGAACGCAAAGGGACTCGCCACATGAATCGCCTGTTGTTTCGGGCTAATTATACGGCGGATCACACGGTCTTTATCGCTTCGTGGTTGCGTAAACTCAATGTTTGGCGGAGTGGCGGATCCTCATCGGTGATTTTGAATGGGGGCGATCCGGCCTTGTTCCGGCCGATGGAGAATCATTTGTGGGATCCGGGAATGCCGTTGAAAATTGTCACCCATCATTGGGGCGGGAACCGGTTGAAGGGCGCGGATGTTTACGAGAAATTGGATTCTCTTTTGGGTGCGGAGGAATGGCGTGAGCGTGTTCAATTCACCTATGTCGGAAACTTGCCGCCGCAGTGTGCTCTTTCGCGTACACGCCACTTGCCGCCGATGTCCGGTCAGGCGTTGGCGGATGAACTTGCTTCGCATCACGTTTATCTCACGGGCTCGATTAACGAACCGGCGGGCATGCATCATGTGGAAGGAGCGCTTTGCGGGTTGCCAATAGTTTATCGGAGTAGTGGTGCGTTGCCCGAATACTGTGATGGATTTGGAGTTGAATTCTCCGGTCCAGAGGGCCTGCCTTCCGCGCTGGAGCGGATGATGGCGGAGTTTGATCGCTGGCGGATGGCGTTGGAGGAATATCCGCACACCGCGGAGCGTATGTGCCGGGAGTACATCGGTTTGTTTGAGCAACTGGTTTCGGAACGTGATGAAATTGTGGCTCGTCGGCGCTTGTGGCGGGAGCCATGGACGGTGTTGCGAAATCAGGTTCCTGTTTAATGCGTACTGATTACATTGAGGTTCAGGATTCCGGCACGGACGAATCGACGTTCGTAGAGGCGCATTGGACGGAGATTTGGGAAAAGGAAGGCGGCCCGCGTGGGCAGCTGGACAAGGTGGCACGGCAGGATGAGTATGGAGTGATGCGAAGTTATATAGACGAGATTCCGAAAGGGCGGTTGTTGGATGCGGGGTGTGGGTTGGGGGACTGGGTGTTGTTTTTGGATCGTGAAGGGTTCGAAGTCACGGGCTTGGATATTAGCCGGAAAACGGTGGAGCAGTTGCGTGAGCGGTTTCCCGATAAAGATTTTCTGGCGGGGGATATTCGTAATACTGGAATGGAGGGCAATACTTTTGATGCCTGTTTTTCGTGGGGGGTGTTTGAGCATTTTGAAGATGGTCCGGGTGAGTGCCTGCGGGAGGCGTTTCGCATTTTGAAACCGGGCGGGCTGTTGTTCGCATCGGTGCCGTTTGATAATTGGCGGATGAGCACCACGAGCACGTTTGCGAAGCCGGCTGATGCAACCTTGAAGGAGCGCTTTTACCAATACCGATTCACCCGCGCGGAATGGGCACGCGAAATGTCGCAGGCGGGCTTTGAGGTGGAGGCGTTGAAACCCATCCACAAACGGCAGGGCGTGCTACGCTGTTTGCATCACGAATTTTTTCTGCCGTACGAATGGCTGTTCACTCGCGGGCTGAGCGCGGTGTTGGCCCCGTTCATTCCCGGTGCTTGGGTTGCCCACATGTTGATGGGGGTAGCTCGGAAACCGATTGGCAAAGCGTGATGCGGAATGCATTGCGATCTGTAAAGCTGGGCTTGCAGTCACTGCCGTTTCGGATGGCGGCGGCGATGGGTAGTTGCGGGAGTGGTGCTCCGATTCAGTTTGTGGTGGAGGATGCAGACTGGGCGATTCGTTGGGTGGGCGAAGGCATTCGCGATGGCTTGCCCGAAGAGGCGCGAGGCAAAGTGGCAACCACGCTTGCGCCGCAACGGTTGATAAATCGCGTAGCGCATTTTGGCTCCCAATATATGTGGGTGGATTGGGCACCGCATCTCTCCCACACCAATCAGCCGGTGGTTTCTTTTTTTCACGGCAAACCGGAGGACGGCCCGGCAGTGGAAGCGCACATTGAACGATTTTTGAAAACTGAGCCGCTACTGCGCCGCATCGTCACCTCGGCCAGAATCGTTCGTGAGCGGTTGATTGATTGGGGCGTGCGCGCCGACAAAATCGTTCGCATTCCAATTGGGACAGACGTTGCGATGTTTACGCCGCCGACTCCGGAACTACGCGCGGCCGCCCGTGCGCGCTTGGGGTTTTCGGAAGATGCGATCGTGATGGGTTCATTTCAAAAAGACGGTGTGGGTTGGGATGAGGGATTGGAAGCCAAGCCGATCAAGGGGCCGGATGTTTTTTTGGATACGGTGGACCAATTGGCCAAGGATTTACCCGTCGAGGTTTTACTTTCCGGTCCGGCACGCGGGTTTGTGAAAAATGGATTGAAGGCGCGTGGTATTCCGTTTCAACATCATTACCCTCCCGAGCGCGCGGATTTGATCGAGCTGTATCACGGGCTGGATTTGTACCTGATGACCTCCCGCGAGGAAGGCGGGCCGATGGCGTTGATGGAAAGCATGGCATCGGGTGTGCCTGTCGTGGCCACTTCAGTGGGGATGGCGCCGGATTTAATTGTGGACGGGGTCACCGGTGGCTTGGCGGCTTCGGAGGATGTCGAGGGGCTTGTGAACCGGGCGCGGTCAATGCTTGCTTTGGACGATTCCGCGCGGGCGCTGCTCGTCGCCAAGGCGCGCGACGCGGTGCTGCCGTGTGATTGGAAAGTCGTTGCGCGGCGGCATTGGGAGGAGGTTTATCAACCGCTGTTAAATGAAGCAGCTTGAGGCATCATTGGCCAAGCGGCTGGCGCGGGCGGTTTACAGCCGGGCGTGTGGCGCGCGGGTGTGGGCGAATGGCTTGGCCCCAAGTTCGGGCGACATCGCGGTGCATTACGGTGGCGCGCGTGAAGGCGGCGCGGGTGGCCCGCGGGTGAAAGTGCGGCGACTGCGCGAACATTTCCCCGAGGCGGGGTGGCGATTCAATCTTGTCTACACACTAAGCAGTGCACCCCATCTTTCTGCAGCGGCCTTGGCGCGATTGCGGCGGTGGGGCACGCCGATTGTTCATAATCAAAACGGCACTTTTTATCCTGCGTGGTTTGGCGGCGATTGGCGGGCGGAAAACCGTCGGATGGCTTGCGCTTTTCACGCGGCGCACCACGTTTTTTTTCAGAGCGAGTATTGCCGCCGCGCCGCGCATAAACATTTGGGCGACCGCGATAGACCGGGCGAGGTTTTGTACAACGCGGTTGACACCGCACAGTTTACGCCCAACGACTCGATTCAAACTGAAGGGCGGATTCGTTTTTTAGTCACCGGCCGCTTTGGCCGCCATCATCAATACCGCCTCGAAGTGGCCGTATCCGGGCTGCGCGTGGCGCGTGATGCGGGGCTCGATGCGTGCCTCACGCTTGCCGGTCAATTTGATTCCGAAATGCTTGTGGAAATCCGCCAACAAATCAATCGATTGGAGCTGCAGGAATTCGTGAAAATCCCCGGCTCTTTTTCACAGGCGGACGCTCCTAATGTTTATCGCGCGGCGGATATTTTTTTGCTGACCACCCATCAGGACGCTTGCCCCAACGCTGTACTGGAGGCGATGGCGTGCAGGTTGCCGGTGCTTCACTCGAGCAACGGCGGCGTGTCCGAGTTGGTGGGCACGGAGGCTGGCATTGGGTTGGAATGTCCGGAGGATTGGGAAACTCCTCGCCCGCCCACAGCCGAAGCGTTGGGCGCGGGCATGGTGGAAATTGCCGGCCGGCGCAAAGCAATGAGCCAAGCCGCCCGCGCGCGCGCGGTGGATAGGTTTGACATCCAGCCGTGGATTCAGCGCCACCGTGAAGTGTTCGAGCAATTATTGAAATGAACGCACCCTGCAAACGAATTGTTTTGGGGATTGCAAACGTGATGTCATGGCCGTGGCGGCTTTTGCCTTCGGGTTGGCGCGAAGGGATTCTAACGGGATTATTTGTTTTGGATTCCCGTGGTGAACCGCGCGGTGGCCTTGCGCAACTGCTGCGGCTGCAAGACCGACTTGATTGGGTGACCAACGAACGCGCCGTGGCGATGGGCGACGGCGTGCATCCGAAGCATCGGCTGACGCGCTATCACGATTTTTTTGTGGAGCACATTCCCGCAGGCGCGCGCGTGTTGGATATCGGCTGCGGCGTGGGCGCGGTGGCGCGCAGCATAGCCACGTGCGTGAAGGGCAGTGAGGTGGTTGGTTTGGATCGCGATGATGGCCGCCTTGCCGAAGCGCGCGCGGCGGATAATCCGGAAAATTTGTCCTTCGTAAAAACCGACGTGTGCGATTCGTTGCCCGATGGCCCGTGGCAAGCGGTGGTGTTGTCCAACGTGCTTGAGCACATTGAAGATCGCGTGGGTTTCCTTAAGACGATTTTGCAAAATGCAAAGCCCGGACGCGTACTCATTCGTGTGCCGCATTTTGAGCGCGATTGGAAAATGCCGATGCGTAAGGAGTTGGGCCTTAATTATTTTTCCGATGCTGAACATTTCATCGAACACCGCCTCGATGAACTGAACGCCGAGCTGGCTGAGGCGGGCTTACGGTCGATGGTGACACAAACATTTTGGGGCGAAATTTGGATGTGCTGCGAGCGCACTGAAAGCGATGGCCAATGAGCGCGCCGCTCGTCAGCATTATCCTTCCCTGTTACAACGCCCACGCCCACCTTGGTCAAGCCCTCGAGAGCGCCCGCGCGCAGACGCATCCCAACCTCGAAATACTCATCGTCAATGATGGTTCCACCGAGCAGGAAACGTTGGAATTTCTCGATGACCTCGATGATGATATTCGCATCGTTCACCAGGAAAATGGCGGCTTGCCCGCCGCCCGTAACCGTGGCTTTCGCGAAGCACGTGGCGAATTTGTCCTTCCGCTCGACTGCGATGACTGGCTTGAGCCGGAAACCGTAGCCCACCTTCTTGCGGCGCAACAAGTCGCCCCCGCTTCGGCGTTTGCCTTCCCCCAAATGATTCTCGAGGGCGAAGCTGAAGGTTTGCTCAAAAAAAACTACAATTACTTTGAGCAATTATTTCTCAATCAATTACCGTATTGTTTGCTGCTGCCCAAAACCGCGTGGGAGGAAGCGGGCGGCTACGATGAATCGATGCGTCAAGGCTACGAGGATTGGGAATTCAACATCCGCCTCGGCATCAATGGCTGGCGCGGTATGACCGTGGAGCAACCGCTATTCCATTATCGCGTGGCGCAAGGTGGCATGTTGCTCAGTCTTTCCGGCAAACGCCACTGCACGCTTTGGGGTGGCATCCGGAAAAAACACGCGACGGTATTTCGGCTGAGGGCGCTTTGGCGGACGTGGCGCGAATGGCGGCGGCAACCCTCCACCTATCCGCTGGCATTATTTTTTCTGTGGATGTGCGTGGCAAAAATTTTACCCGATGCGTGGGCCTCGTCGTTTTTTAACAGAATGCGCCGATATTCCCAAAGCCAACGCGTCACGCGCGCCACGCGCGAAATGGACTCCTAAAATGTGCGGCATCATTGGCCATTGGAATGTGACAAAGGTTGAAAAACCGCATTGGGTGACCGCGATGAACCGTCTGGAGCATCGCGGGCCGGACGAGAGCGGTGAGTTTTCCGCGGGCGGGGTTCGGTTGGGGATCCGGCGGTTGTCGATTATTGATCTCACCGAGGGCGTACAGCCGGTGCGCAATGAATCCGGCGAGGTGGTTGCGGTGATGAATGGGGAGATTTATAATTACGTGGAGCTGGCCGAGGGCTTGCGCGCGCGCGGGCACACACCGCGGTCGCGCACGGATGCGGAGGTGCTGCCACATTTGTACGAGGAACACGGCGATGCGTTTGTGGAGCACTTGCGTGGGATGTTCGCCGTTGCTTTGTGGGATGGGCGGAAGCAGCGGCTAGTGCTTGCGCGGGATCGATTTGGGAAAAAGCCGTTGTACTTTCGGCAACCCAGTGCCCACTCACTGGCTTTTGCTTCGGAGTTGAAAGCGCTCAAGGCGTTGTTGCCCAATGCGAAGTGGTCAGTACGGGAACAGGGGGTTTACGATTTCTTGTCACTCGGTTGCGTGCCGCAGCCGGAAACAATTTTTCAAGACGTGCAGCAAGTGCCGCCGGCTTCTGTGCTCATTTTTGATGGCGGCAAAATCACAACGCGAAAATTTCAGAGTGGGCACAATGGGAACGCACACGGAACCGTGCGCAAACACATTCGCGAATCGGTGCGGTTGCGGTTGCGCAGTGATGTGCCGGTGGGAGTGTTTTTGTCGGGAGGGGTGGATTCGACGATCGTGGCTATCGAGGCGGCGAAGGAGGTGGGTGAGTCGTTGCGGACGTTCACGGTGAAAATGGATGACCCCGCGCTAGACGAATCTGCGGTGGCGGCTGACACCGCGAGTGCATTAGGAGTGCGGCACGAGGTGCTGCCGCTGGAGATTTCGCCGCGCGAGGATTTGCTTTCGATAGTGCGACATTACGACCAGCCCTTTGCCGATTCTAGCGCGCTGCCGAGTTGGGCGGTGGCACGGGCGGCGGCGCGTCATGTGAAGGTGGTGCTCAACGGTGATGGTGGTGATGAACTCTTCGCGGGCTATCGCCGTCATCTCGCCGCGTTTCAATTGGGTCGCGTGGGATGTGTGCCGCGTTTTTTGTGGAAGGCTGTGGCGGCACTTCCCGCGGGTGGACGGCGTTCGCACTTAGGATTTTTGCGGCGCTTCGCGCGCGGTGCGGGCTCAGTTGCGGGGCGGCGTTATTTGGAATGGTCAAATGATTTACTTTTGGAAACGGACAAGCAACGTCATTGGCGAGGCGACGCGATGCGGTCTACTGAGGAATGGGTGGCGGCCCAAATGGATCCGGGCCTCTCGCCGTTACGGCAACAAATGCACCTCGATCGTCGCATCAATTTGCTTAGCGATTTACTGGTGAAAATGGATATGGCGACAATGGCGCACTCGCTGGAGGCGCGTTCACCGTTGCTGGATCAGGAGTTGACCGCATTCGCTGCAGGTATTTCAGATGCGGAATTATTGCGCGGTGGACAAACTAAATCTTTTTTGCGCAATGCGTATGCGGACGAATTACCGACTGCCGTAATAACCGCCCCCAAGCGTGGGTTTGAGGTGCCGGTGGCGCGTTGGCTGGCGAAGGATTGGCGGGAGTTGCTGCACGATTCACTTGCGCCGGGGGCGCGATCAGAGCAGTTTATGAGTCGTCGGTTTTTGCAGGACTTGCTCGCCGATCGCTTGACGGGTGACCGCAATATACCGATGTTGAAATACACGCTGCTGGTGCTGGAGTTATGGCTAAGGGAACAGGAAAACTAAATCCGCGCATTTTATTTGTATCGGCAGCAGATTGGGCCTTTCGGGCCCATCGCCTGTCTTTGGCCAAATGGTTGGTGGCACGGGGGGCGACGGTGGGCGTGATTTGTCCGCCAGGCGATGCGGTCGCAGATTTGGAAGCGGCGGGGCTGGTCGTGTTTCCGATGAAGTTATCTCGCGACAAAATTTCCGCCAGCGAAACACTGGCCGCCGCCAAGGCCGTGCGCGAAGCGGCGCAGGCGTTTCGCGCGGATGTGCTGCAGTGTGTTTCCCTTCGGTGCGTTTTGTTCGGTTGGCTGGCAATGCGTGGAGTGCGCGCGCGGCCGCGCGTAGTGAATCACGTGATTGGGATGGGCAGTTTGTATTCTGAAGAGGCGCGTTCGATGAAATTACGGTTGCTGCGCGGCGGGGTGGATTGGTGCTTGCGTCGGGCTTTCCGTGCGCCGGATTCGACGACTGTTTTTCAAAATCACGATGACCTCAATTGGTGGTGTGATCGCGCGGCTCTTGCGGAAAATCAAATCGCGTGTTTACCCGGTAGCATCGACACCACGCTTGCGCGTACTTTGCCCGATTCCGATGGCCCGCCGTGGCGGATAATTTTTGTGGGCCGTTTATTGAAAGACAAAGGCGTGGCGGAACTCATGGAAGCACATGCGGCATTGCGCGCGCGCGGGATGGCAGTGGAGCTGGCGTTGTGCGGCGATGTGGATGCGGGGAATCCAAAAAGTTTTTCTCGCACCGAGGTGGAGGCGTTTGGAAGTGCGGAGGGCTGCAAATGGCTCGGGCGACGGGATGATGTGCTCGAACAAATCGCAGCCAGTCATTTGTTGGTTCTGCCGACTTATCGCGAAGGCTTGCCGCGGGCGTTGTTGGAGGCGGGTTTGACGCGGCGGGCTGTAGTGGCCACGGACGTGCCCGGCTGCCGTGAAGTGGTGGTGGATGGCGGGTCGGGCGTGCTGTGCGCGCCACGCGATGCAATGGCGTTGGCGGAGGCGATTCAAATGGTGTTAAAGGATGATGATTTGCGCGGACGCTTGGCCGAGGGTTTGTGCAAACGCGTGGATGAAAAATTTGCCGACTCGGTGGTGAATCCACGTTGGTGGAATCTTTATGTGGAGGGCAGGCCGTGACGTGGGTGGCGGTTTTTTTTGGCGCGACAGTTTTGGGCTGGGTGTTATGTCATCCGGTGAGCACGCTGCTGCGGCGTTGGAAATGCTGGGACCGGCCGAATTACCGTTCCAGTCACACGGAGCCTACGCTGCGGGGTGGCGGCTTGGCGGCGGTGCTGTTAGTGGCGGGCGCGGTGGCAGCGTGGGTGTGGCCGGTGGATCGATTGCTCGCGCAAGCGTGGCTGGGCGGATTGGCATT
>Ga0315322_10004151_pt1 | contig 11155 bp, 6 predicted proteins | sample M110021515metaG_FD_203461 | JGI IMG/M metagenome (GOLD analysis project Ga0315322, IMG submission 203461) | Ammonia-oxidizing marine archaeal communities from Monterey Bay, California, United States - M1 100m 21515 | ecosystem: Environmental > Aquatic > Marine > Intertidal zone | place: USA... | reverse complement strand
AAATCGAAGAGCCTCCCTTTCTGGAAACGGACCTTGAGGATATTCCTGTTCGCGGAAAAGTAATGGCCGGGGTCGAATTTGATATCATACGCAAAGCAGGGAAATGGAAAGAGGGGATCCAGGGCTATCTAGCCTCTACGTCATTTGCAGACGCATGCATTGGCCATGTCCTCACCGCCCTGAACAATAGTAGATACAAAAATAATACATTGATTGTTTTGTGGGGTGATCACGGTTATCACATTGGCGACAAGCATCACTGGGCCAAATCGGCACTGTGGCAGCAGACAGCCAGAACGCCGCTCATGGTGAAACTTCCCAAAGGTATGAAGGGGCTGGCCGGTGAAGTCTGTAAACGCCCGGTAAGTTTAGTGGATTTATATCCTACGCTGATTGACCTCTGCGGTCTGCCGGAACGTGATGGGCTTGATGGTCGAAGTTTTGCAAAGTTGGTACATGAACCCGGGGCTTTGTGGCCGTATCCAGCAGTGATTACTCATTCACCACATTGGCACGGTGTGAATCATGCCGTGAGGTCAGATCGATACTACTATATTCGATATCGAGACGGCGGCGAAGAGTTGTACGACATGCTGACTGACCCCAATCAGTGGAATAATCTCGCCGGAGAGAGTGGCTATGCCGACCAAATCGAAAGGCTGCAAAAGTGGCTTCCCAAGACAAATGCGAAGCACTATAGACAAGAGTAAGCACGGAAGCGATTAACTAATAATGCTTATCAACGGGATGTTGGTAGGCATCGGTAATAATTCAGTTCACCAATTGTAAACGTTCTCAATGAAGTCTTTCCTTATATTTCTTGCAACTCTTTCCGCAGTTTCCAGCACTTTAGCCGATGAAAAACCGGAATACACTGACTATTGCAAGCAACTCGAGCATGAAATCCAAGGGCGTAAGCACGGGTTTTTGGCCGGTAACGTCACTTATTACGTCGGTGGCTTTCATGCCAGTTGGAATTTGATCGAAGATGAAACGATCGGTTTGACACATCCTATTCATCACGATCTGCGTAGCAGAGGCGTGGGGAGGCTTGAGAGCCAGATTCAGGGTACGGAAAATACCGGAGTCGGAAACGATTTTAGTGGATGGGAGTTTTATAAAGATACACGTGTTCTGTATGGGAGCGTGGTGTTGGACGGGAAAGAAATAAAGACACCTAAGCCCACTAGCATGCTTTGGCGACCGGATAAAATGATCTGTGTTTACGAATTAGATGGAGTGACCATTCGGGAAGAGAAGTTTATTGCAGCTAATGACGCAGCCGTATCGGTGATTACCGCCTCCCGTCCCATTGAGCTCAGATTTGAAGGGCATAGTTTTTATCATCGCAATAGTGTTTCTTCCTCTGCGAAGCTGCAGCAAGATCCAGAGAGTAACGCAATTACGATTCTTGAGGGTGGGAATGTAAAGTCGATCCCCGACCCCGATCGTTCTGCAAGGATCGGCCCCCACGTCTACACCGGAATGACGACGGTTGTGACATCCTCCCATGCTTTCGCACAACCGGCGTCCACGCGTGTCGATGAACGAGGAGTGCAGCACTACAGCTTTACCGTGCCCTGTGACCAAAACGGAACGGCGGTCGGTTGGGCGATGCATGATGACCCGTTGACTGCGCTCGCGAAGGGGCGAAAGGCAGTTGGGAATTGTGTTCGGTTGCTAAAGCAAAAGACTTACGAAATGAACCGCCTGCTCAACGAAGAGGTTCCGTGGTTTCGTTGTCCCGATAAGAGATTTGTTGAAACGTATTATTATTTGTGGTCGCTCTACCTGATGTACTACATCGACGTTGGCGAGGGGTGGGAACAGGAATCGCATACGCAGACAGCCGTAAATAACTTTCTGGGAATGCATCGCTATGATGCAGCATTTCAGATTAAGGTTGGGGCGTGGACGCGGGACAAGCCTAAATTTGCCTATGGCAATGTTCTGACATGGAAACATTTGACCGAGAATAATCGTTTTAGAGAATTAGATAACGGGATACGGATGTTGTCTGATAACAAAGGACGCTCATGGCATAGCGGTGCTTACGGGGGCGAAACCTCAGAACATGTAAAGGGCGCCTGGCAGATCTATCAGCATACCGGTGATACGGAGTTTTTAAGGAGATGTTATGAAGACCATTTTCGGACACTTTTTTGGGATCGCCTGACCGTTTTCGCCATGAATAGTTTCGAGGTGTACGAAATTCTGGAACAGATGGCAGCCCTTACAGGATACGTAAAAGATGTCGGACATTGGCGCGAAATGTACCGGAGAGATCCTGAACATATACGTCGAATGTTTGCTGATCGATGGGAAGTAAATGGGATTTCAAACTTCTTTGCTGGTCCTCGTAATGGAATGATGATGACCAACTCATTCTGGGCGATGAGATCGAAGTATTTTCCCAAAGAGTATGCTGAGAAGATGGTTCAAGCATGGGCCTTTGATAAAGAGGAAGGGTTCTATGGCGATTTCTTTCCGCTGGCGATGTCGAAACGGGCAATGCAGCAGTTTAAGACGCCGGTCGATCATTCGTTTGGTTATACTCCCGATACCGCGTATTTCACATTGGACGGCATGTTTCAACAGGGGCTTAGAAAGGAAGCGGCTGAACTGACTCTTAATCACATCCAAAACTATAACTGGAGCGATGAGTGGAACGCTCCCGTTGCTCCCGAAGCTTATCGACGTGATGGTGCGCTTTTCGGAGATCAGTATTCAAACTTTAATGCCGGGAAGATTCTGCTCTATATAGAAGGGCTTGCCGGGATATCTTATTCGGTCAAAGAAAGAACGATTAGAGTGTCCCCCGCTTTGCCGAGGTCCTGGGAATGGATGGAGCTGTGCCTGCCTATTGATGGGCAGTGGGTCAGAATTAGGTATTCAGCTAGAGGAGTGGAGAGCAAAGGTGTTAAATCCGACTGGAAATTGCTCACATCCTCCTAGTAGAAGTAGGTCCTCGTTTAGTCAGAGAGCCGGCCCCAACGTCCTCTGGGATTTTCGCTCTTCGTTGTGCAGTGATTGCCGGAGCGTTTTGATTGCAGGCAAAAGAAATCAGTTTCTAAACCGAGTGATACGCTGGAGCTACCACCGCTCGACTATTAAGGTTTCTGGAGAAAACCTTAGCTGATGTAAAGGGATTGGTTATCGGCCAAATCCAAGCCCTTGCAGGAAAGCTTAGCCCTGAGTCCCCATTTGATTTCCTGTCTTTTACGATGTTGATCCATGGAGGTGATACTGTTTCTAAAGCCTGTTGGGATAGATATTTGAAAAGGAAAAGACTTTTCTGTGCCCGGGACGAAGTTCAGGTCTCCCGAAATCTGAACTATGTCATTAAAAAGAGTTTCCGAATGTCTGGTCTCTTCCAGTTTCCCTTCGGAGTCTCGTTCTTCTTCATACCAAATTAACTCTGCCTGTAGGGTAACACATAAGTTGTGGGCATTGATTTCTTTTCGGGGTACGACTCTGATATGTCCCTTAATCTCATCCCCTCCGGAATAACTTGAGCCGGGAAGTTCAAGGTAAACGCTTCCCTTTGCGTATTTAAGTGCGAATACGGCGATGATCGCAATGACGACGACCACGATTAAGCCTGTGGTCAAAATGGATGACCAACCGGATTCGGTGATACTGACGATGAGGCGATCTATGGGCATGGTGAAGTTAAGCTAAGTCCGGAATGAAGGCGGTGCTTTAGATTAGCTCCGCGATAGGGGTTCTTCCCTGGTCAACCAAATACTGGGGACGACCATGCAGATCGTCAATGGTCGCTGTACGTGGATCGATACCAAGGTGGTGATAGAGCGTCGCGAAGACCTCCTGGAAAGCAACAGGACGGTCAGCCGGTTCCGCCGCCTGATTGTCGGTAGCACCAATCACCTGTCCATGTTTCATTCCACCACCAGCCATTAAAGCGCAGGCGACACGAGGCCAGTGATCGCGACCGACTTTGGCACTAATCTTTGGCGTCCGTCCAAATTCACCCCAGACAAGGACTGCAGTATCTTTATCTAATCCACGGTCATGTAGATCATCGACCAATGCCGTAATGGCCTTGTCGAAGATTGGAAAGTCCTCTTTTTCACGAGTAAATATTCTGTTGTCGGCCCGGCCCTCCGCATTGAGCCCGCCATGCCAGTCCCATTTGCTGTAATTCACAGTGACTACCCTGGCACCAGCTTCGATTAGTCGTCGAGCAGCCAGAAAGCTTTGTGGAACGCGAGGGGCACCGTTGTAATCGATCATGATGTTAGGGTCACCTTCCCCATATCGTTCCCGGACCTCCTTGGACTCCCTGGAAAGATCTAACGCTTCCGCGAGTTTTGAACTCGTGAGAATCCCCATAGCCTGCTGTGTGAACGTGTCCAGGCCTTTCATTTGTTGAGTCGAATCCGCTTCCCGGCGGAAGGTGTCGAGACTTGTGAGTAATTGATCACGATCTCCTAAGCGATCGGTAGTGATTCCCTTGAGTGTCATATCACGCCGGGTATCGCCCAATGGTCGGAACCCAGTAAAGGGAGCACCCAGGAATCCAGGACCTGGTTCGTTGTAGGGACCATGAGTGCATGTGTAACACAGGCTGACAAAACCTGGTGTGCCGGGATTGGCTTGCCCCTGAACTCTGTTGACGATGGAACCAAATTGTGGCCAACCTCCAGCAGGAACAGGAGCTGCATGTGTCCGGCCCGTGTAGCACTGGATTGCATCGTGTCCCGCTTGCGCATCATTTAAAGATCGAATGACCGTAAACTTGTCCATTCGAGTCGACATCATTGGTAATAATTCGCAAACTTCAGCTCCGGGGACATTGGAGTGAATGGGCTTCCACGGTCCGGCAATTTCAGCGGGGGCATCAGGTTTTAGGTCGAACATGTCCTGATGCGGTGGACCACCAACCAGATAGATCATGATGACTGATTTTGGATTGCTCGATCGGCCATTGATGGAATCAGCTCGGACTAAGTCGGTGAGGGAAAGCGCTCCACCTAAGGCACCGACTTTCAGAAAGTTGCGGCGGGATACACCACCGCAGTCTTTAGAACCAGAACCGTTTGTATTGAAAATAGTAAGCATGGATCGCTCTCTTCCGTATAGAATCACTACCTAAGTGTTTCATCGCCATAACTGAGTCGTTGGCTACACCTAATGTTACCAACGCACCGCGGCATACTGCAACTTGGATTTGCCCTTTGCACGTGGGTTAACCGAAGGAATGTTACGATGGTGTTCAGGTATGACTTGTTGTCTGATAGTTCGATTAGACGTTGTGCTTTGGGGGAAACATGAAAAAGAGTTCGGTTCTTGGGCGGTCGTCGCACGCGTTGTTGGGGTGTGCAGCCGTTTGTTTTCTAATAAATATCCCGCCTTTGGTGTGCCGATCCGCGGATGAGTCGGTGCAGACGAACAGGTCGCTTTCCATTGATTCGAAGCTGCGGCGGGAAATCCTGAAGGATTTACCGGTTATCCAATCATTTAAGACGAATCCATCGTCGCGATTTATCGTGGATTTGGATGTTGTTAGCCGAGGACATCCTTACATGGGGCGAAGGGCTGAACGACCGCATACTGGTGGACACGTCTACTTTAATTCTCAGGATGAAAAGCAAACGACTGATGTCAATCAGTATCCTCCTATCTATGCCGTCGCTGATGGAGTGATCACCAGAATCGATTACTCTTTCGAGTTGCGGTCGATGTTTGAACGTGCATTAGGAAGGCAGGTTGCTAACAGGCGGTATGGCATCGGCCTTACCTTCGCTACGGAGCAAGAGAGGGGAGTCACGTTTCATTACAGTATTGAACCATTTGTGCGTCCAAAAGAACCGAATTTTTATGATCAGTTTATTTTGGTGAAGCCTGGTCAGAAAGTCAGAAAGGGACAAATCATTGCGAGGATGTATTTGCCTCAAAATCAGGAATTAGCGCGGAAGAGTCACATCCACTTTAATTTGATTAGAGAAGGGGGCGGGGGATTTGTTTCCCCCTCAATTTTCAGCGCAGCAACTGTCCGAGCATTTCACGAGCGTTGGCATCTGTTTCCGAGTAATCCTGATGCTCCGATTCCCCCGTGCATGGGTTATAAGTTGGCTCCCGATGAAAATCCCTTCGAACGCACAGCGATAGACAGTTTATAACTTTTCTGCTGGACACAGCCTAAGTCATTGGGGCCTGGAGGAAGGTCGCTTTATTCTGAAAGTGGTTAAGTTGGACCTGCGTTAAGGAAAGAAGGTTTGCAGGATCCTTTTCGTGGATTGGATATCCGGGCGTCCCCAAACTGATTTTGACGCGTTGTGGAAATCCGCTTAAACTGGAAAAGTTCGTTTCTAGATACTTAATGTCACAAAGGATTACTCCGTGCAGCAGCTAAGTCGTAGACACTTTCTGAAGGTTCAAGGGGCTACCCTGTTTCTACCGTTTATGCCTTCAGTGGCTCAGGGAGCAGCGGCGAAAGTCGAGGAAGCGACTCCCAGTAAGAAGTTAATGCTGATGTACATTCCTAACGGGATCGTGCGTCGTGGGTTTTTCCCAGGCGAAGCGAGTGCTGAATTGCCAGCCTTCGTGGGTGGGTTCAATGCTGATAAAACTAAGAAAGAAAAACGTGTCGACAACGTGGCCGGTGTCTATCCATTGGAATTCACGCCGACGATGGAGCCCTTGAGAGAACATGCTGATGACATCACGATGATCACCGGATTGGAGCGGAGCTATAAGAATGGTCAGGATGTGCACGCTCAGGGAGCTTCCTGTTTTCTCACCAGTTTGTCACCGCGTCAGGCAGAAGAGCAGAATATCCGACATCCAAATGGTCGCAGTCTTGATCAGGTGATCGGAGATGTTGTCGGGCATCAATCGATTTACAACACACTGGAAGTTAGCTGCAACGGATTTCGTGCTCCCAAAGAGCCAATTGAGTTTGATAATATCTCGTGGTATGGGCCGGGCCGTATGGCTCCATCTATTCGTGAACCGCAGAAATTATACGACCGGCTGTTTCTGAGAAACGGTTATCAGGAACATATTGATAATATTACTGACCTTGTTCTGGCAGATGCCCGTTCGCTTTCCAGAAAACTGGCAGTTCGCGATCGCCAAAAACTGGAAGAATTCATGTCGATGGTACGTGATATCGAACTGCGAATCGAAAAGATGGAAAACTTGCTCGCGGACGTGGATATAGAAATCCCTAAGACGGAAGTGTTACCGCGAGGTGAGTATATTCGGCTGCAAGCGGATCTCGTCCTGTTGGCATTTCAGATGGGTATTACCAATGTGTCCACGTTTATGATTGGGCCTGAACGCTGGGATGCGACTCTGATGTATGAAGGTGTCTTTGATAATCCAGTCCAGCACCACAATATGACTCACAATCAAAAAGGTGAGGGCTATAAAGGCGTGATGAAAATAGACCACTTTCATATGCAGCAATATGCTTACGTGATTAAACGGATGAAGGAGATCAAAGAATCGGATGGATCGACAATGCTCGACAACTCGATTGTTGCGTATGGTGCCGGCCTCGGTGACGGATCAACACATCAATTCTACGATCTTCCCATGGTGGTGGCGGGGCGTGCGCAGAAGCAGATGAAGCAGGGACGTTTTCTCAAGGTAAATAGTGGGACGTTGAATTCTAATCTTTGGCTTAGTTTTGCTCAGATGATGGGTTTGGAAATTGATAGCTTCGCCGATAGTGACGGCGGAGTTTCTGAGTTGTGGGTCTAGATCTCGGGTTATCTGTTGAAAGATTGATTCAATTGACCTTATAAAAGGAATTAGTAATCGTGTTCCGCTGTGTAACTTACTTCCTATTAGTTCTTATCGGTGCCGTTAATCTTTCGTCTCTTGTGATGGCGAACCCGGGGCGGGATGCGGTTTCGATCCTGCAGGAAAACTGTGTCGGCTGCCACGGAGGATTCGAAGTCAATGGAGACGTGGATCTGAAGGCCCTTCGTAATTCACGGCATTTGCGTAATTCTCCCAAACTGCTTGTGCGTGTGATGAACGCTGTTTCGGATAAGACCATGCCGCCGGAAGGTGAGTCTGTTCTGGAAGATTCTGTTCGCCAGGAGTTACTTCGTAGCCTCGGTGAAGTGTTGCGTCAGGTGGAGTTTGAATCGGCAGTCATGTCTGACGGTGTCGCTCGACTGAATCGATTTCAATACAACAATACAATCAAAGATCTGTTTCAACTGAAGATTGACGTCTTCGCCCTACCTGAAAAACTGATGACCCGTCACGATCCCTATCTGACGTCTGGCGTTGGAGTGATGCCGGAGCGGGTGCGAGTTGAATCGCTGGCTTTGCGTCCTCAATCCGGAATGCAAAATGTGAAGTCCTTTCCCAAAGACTCGCGGGCAAGTCATGGATTTGATAATCAGGTGGATGTTCTGACGATGTCCCCTTTGCTGCTGGATGCCTTTTTGCGTTTAGGCGTTTCTGTTGTCGAGAGTCCCGATTTCACGGCTGAGAAAGTCGGAGTTTGGGACGAGTTGTTCTCTAAACAGCCAGAGAACACAACGTTAGAAGAAGAGATTCGTAAACGACTTGCAGCATTCCTCTATCGTGCATTTCGACGGCCGATAGACGACGAGACACTCACTCGTTACACCAACTATGCGTTAAGTCATGCCTCACGTGGGCTCGACTTAACCGCTTCGATGAAAAAAGTTATTTCGGCGGTTTTGTCTTCCCCGCGTTTCTTCTATCGCAGTCGTTCGGCGACTTCAGGAGAGTCGGCATTTGAAATTGCGTCCAGCTTGTCTTATACACTCTGGAGTAGTTGTCCGGATAGGGAATTGCTCAAGGTGGCAGCGAATGGCGGATTATCAGATCCGCAAGTGCTTCGCTCTACGATCCAGCGGATGCTAAAGGATCCCAAAGTGGAGCGTTTTATGGATAGTTTTCCAGTGCAATGGATGCAGTTGGAAACATTGATGGCTGTAACGCCGGATCCAAGTGTTAATAGGTATTTCAGCCTCGATGGACAGTATCCGGCGACGGTCCAAATGGTACTGGAGCCATTGTTGCTGTTTGATGGACTGTTTGTCGAGAACCGCTCGATACACGAATTGATTTCTCCCGTATTCAGCTACCATAGCCCGTTCCTGAAAAGCTGGTACGGTGATAAGCTTTCTACGCCCCCAGTCGATGTGGAGGCGATTAATCGGGAGAATGATATTCGCTCTCAGGCAATCGCAATCGAACAGGCGGTTGTGGATGACTTTAACAAACAATTACGGGAACTTGAAACGGCGATCAAGAACCCCGCAAGCTCAGGGTTGGTTGAGGTCGATCTTGTGGCGGGGCAGGCGAAGTGGGAGGAATCTCAGGCGCAGGAAATAGAAGGGGAACTGGAACTGACGCCCTGGTCCAAAATCGGCCCTTTCCGGGCAAGCAGTCTGGATGATGCACATAAGACAGCCTTCGTGGATGAGGCTGCAGTGGATCTCGAAAAGCAGTATGGCGATTTTCGCTGGGAGGAGGCAGGCGACCTTGTGGATGGAAAAATTCATGAACTTCGTGAAGGCAACAGCGCTCACTATGTATATAGAACAATTAAGACCGAAGTGGCCAGATCCGTCCTGATCTCGTTAGGGTCTGATGATAGCTTTAAGTTGTGGCACAATGGTGTGCTTATCGGGCAGAAGAACATGGTTCGTGGCGTCGCGCCTGATCAGGACAAATTTCGTCTGGAACTTGCTGCCGGTGAAAATACGATTTTGCTTAAGATTTCCAATGGAGTTGGAGGGTACGCCTTTTACTTCAAAGCATCTGCCATTGCACTTCCGGATCCTGTGATTGCAGCGTTAAAGATTGAAAAAGGTCGGAGGAATGATATTCAGCAGATGGTGCTCAGAGACTACTACCTGGCCATTGCTCCGGAGTTGCAAGAAGCTCGTCGAAAATTGAATCTTAAAAAAGCTGAGTTAACACGCGAACGTGAAGTGATACAGAATAAGTTGAATAGCTTACCAAAACCTAAAAGCGTGACTGCCCACCGAGACGATGCACAACGCGGTTTTGACAATCATGTCCGCAGTCAACTTCGGGTTCGGGAGTTCGATCGTGTGGCAATTGAAGATCCCAGATATGGTGGGATTATTACAAATGCGGCGATGTTAAGTATGACTTCCGGGCCGAAGCGTACTCATCCTGTTGCTCGTGGTGTGTGGATTACTGAAGTCGTATTTAATGATCCTCCCTCTCCTCCTCCCAACGATATTCCGCCGCTCAATGAGGAAGATGGCCCTAAGGATTTGACGATTCGCGAGAAGTTCGCTGCTCATAGGGAAAACCCTTCCTGTGCTGGATGTCACTCGAAGTTAGATCCGTTGGGATTCGCGTTAGAGAATTATGACATCACCGGGCGTTGGCGCGATCGTTATGTAAATGGTAGGGAGGTGGATGCCACCGGTACGCTTATGCGTACACACGATTTTGGAGATGTCTTGGAGTTCAAAGAATCGTTGACATCGGAAAACGATCGTTTTTCCCGAGCTTTCGTCTCGCATTTGCTGCGATTCGCCGTGATGCGAGAGCTAACGCCTCAAGACGAGATTGTTATTGACGTCATCATAGAACGGACTGGTGAAGATGGCCATCTCATGCGGGCTATCATTGAGGAAGTGTTGTACCAAGCAGTTCAGTAATCGGACTTGCTATCTCCGGTTTTGCCAGGCATTTTTTCTAAACGCAATCAAGCTACTTGCTGGCGTTAATTCTCCTGTTCCTCCTGCCAGATGAGCTCGACGAGCCGCAATCGCAAAAAATAAGCTATCAAATCGCTTTTTTATCTCGGAACCACTTTCCACCCTCCCCTTTTTTCGCTAAAGTTGTGGTAATGAGACTCAGTATCAATAAGGATTGCGACATGCTTATTATTTTTCATTTGTTTGTGATTGTTTGGTTTGTAATGATCGCTTGCCTTTGCTTGTTAGCAAATGATTTGGGCGTACAAGGTAAATAAAATATTTCATTTTTTACAGGAGTTAAAAAGATGAAATCCATTGGTGTTTTTTACGGTTCCTCGACAGGTAACACGGAGTTGGCTGCTGAGAAGATATGTGAGCAGTTAGGGCAGTTTGTTTCCCATTCCGCGGATATTACGAAAGCAGAACCGGAAGATCTGCTGGCTTACGATATTTTG
>Ga0315322_10004148_pt1 | contig 11161 bp, 9 predicted proteins | sample M110021515metaG_FD_203461 | JGI IMG/M metagenome (GOLD analysis project Ga0315322, IMG submission 203461) | Ammonia-oxidizing marine archaeal communities from Monterey Bay, California, United States - M1 100m 21515 | ecosystem: Environmental > Aquatic > Marine > Intertidal zone | place: USA... | reverse complement strand
CCGTACCATTGACGCAAAGAATTTTCGTTCGTCCGGACTCACACCAATCTTCTCTTTGTACAGTTGCCAGCCGGGCAAATCATGCTCTAGCTTTCCATCGACATCGTCTACGAACCGCTGCAGCTTGTGCTCAAAATCTTCATACATCAGGTCAACATAAATTCGCCGTGTTCGACTACGAATCTCAAGATCAGGGCTACGCAGCCCCGCGGCTAATTCCCGACGAGCAGACATGCCAATCTTGGCCAGTGTCTCATGAGCTCGTTCTCGCACCTGAAAAGAAGGATCGCCTAAGAGCTCCACCAACTTTTGGTACTCGGGGTTTCGTGGAACGGTCGGCTCTTGCGCATCACTACGAACAGCTGTCGTTATCACGACGAGTACCAGAATAAGAATACGTGCTAATGGATGGATGCTGAGTTTCATTTAGATCTGTGGTTGGCAAAAACAATTGCGACTCACTGCCGCTTGCTTCTCCATTATAAGCCAAATCCATCTGATTCTTAGCCTTCTGTCGTTGTGGGCTGAGCTGTAAATATGGTGAAAGAGGTTGTTTTTATAGTGTTTTGCCTAACTGCGATGATTTTTATGTTTTTTTCTTCCTGCGTTACCAATATTCACTCGGCAGCTACGAATAAGGGGGTGTTAGTACTGCTGAAATGGATTTCGGCATTTGTTTATCAGGATGTTGCCTCCAACTGGAAATACAAACCGGTTAGGCATGCACAATTTCAATCGCAGATTCTCTTGAAGGGAGACAATACGATGAAAAAGAAAGTTTTGTATGTCGGAGGCGGTGCCGCTGCAGTCATGCTGCTACTTGCACTGCTATTCGGCAGCGATGCAACAAGTTATGTAACCACTTCCGTAGCTAGTGTTCGGGACTCCGTCAAAAATTCCGTCCCCGTGGAATTCGAGTTGGAGCGAGCACGTCAGGAAATCTCAGACGTCACACCTGAGATCCGAAAAAACATGGAGCTGATCGCTCGCGAAGAAGTCGAGATCGAAAAGCTTGAATCTAACATCGCTCAATTTCAAGAGAAATTGGCTGTGGATGAAAAGTCGATTAAACGCTTAAACGCGGACCTATCATCTGGTGTTGAATACGTGACCTACCACGGTATCGAGTATTCTGCGAACGATGTGAAGCGAGATCTAACCAATCGCTTCGATGAGTTCAAAACGGATAACGAGACTATGGCAAACCTTAGAAAGCTGCATGTCACTCGAATGGACAACCTGAAAACGGTACGCGGTCGACTGGCATCTATGCAGGCCTCACAGCGAAAGCTACGAGTTGAAATCGAAAATCTTGCTGCTCGCAATAAGATGATCGAAGTTACTAAGTCTGCAAGTGAGTATGAAATTAACGATAGTCAGCTGGCCAAGGCTAATGCCTTGATCGACAACCTCGACTCGCGTCTAAGCACAGAGGAAAAAATGTCGCATGTCACCAATCAGACCCTGGACCGTATCCCAGTGGAAACTGAAACGAAGGCAGACATCCTCGACGAAGTGGCTAACTACTTTGACTCTCCGGAGAAAACTTCTCCCAAGACCAAGCTAGCTGGCAAATAAGCGTCTCCGAGTACGGGGAATGGGGTTCACGCTCAAGCGTGGACCTCTTTCCCTGCGCAGACAACCAAAACTGATAAAATAACGAAGGAAGCACTGATGAATACAACAGGAATAAAACGGCCGCTGGCGGTCACGAATTCCACTCGTGTTCTGACTGTTCCTCCTCCAAGCGTCGCTAACAACAGTCATTACTTTTATCGAACGAACGAAAAGATTATGAACGCCATCTCTAATCGGTTTTTAATGTGGGTCGATGCTGTAGGTGGCTATCTTGTTTGTCTCAATAATCAACTAAGTATTGGTCAGGCAAGACCTGATTCGAAAGTCGACATTCCTTTGCTTGCTGACATTTCTAGCAAACACGCCCAACTGAAGCGACAGGGTGAAGAAGGAGATTATATTATTGAGCCCCTCGCTCAGGTACTGGTACAAAACAAAGAAATTCAATCCCCCACATTGCTACATCATGGAGACCTGATTTCATTAGGAACAGCCGAACTCCAATTCACCAAACCTCATCCACTCAGCGCAAGCGCTCGGTTGGATCTGATTGGACAAACCCGAACAAACCCATATACCGATGCAATCCTGTTGATGAGTGACACGCTGATTATTGGGAATAACATGGCCAATCATATCGTCTATCATGGTGACGACCACCAAATAGTTTTATACCTCCAAAATGAAAAACTCCTGTGTAGATCCGATCAACAAGTCAATTTAGATGGCTTGGCTGCGCAATCAGGCGGCGAACTGTTTTACGGCTCACAGATTAAAAGTGATCGAATATCTTTTAGTCTGGAAGAAGTGTAGTAAATCTGACAAAACTATCTACCCAGTTGATGAATCTGGAAACTAACCTAAGACGCATAGAACTTTTCCTTATAATAGAACCATGAAATTTACTTATTCCACTGGCGACACACCTCTTGATGGTTTCACCATCAAGCGGGGACTTGGACGAGGAGGCTTCGGGGAAGTCTATTTCGCTTTAAGTGATGCCGGTAGAGAGGTTGCCCTTAAAAAGGTCGACTTCATGGACGCTGACCGTGGTGATAATCTGGTCCTTAATATCAATCATCAAAACCTCGTCCTGCTTTACGATATCAAACACATTGGCGAGCATGATGAATCGTGGATCATCATGGAATACATGTCTGGGAATAGCCTGCGAGATGTCTTAACGAAGAATCCCGAAGGACTTTCAATCGACGAAGCTGCCGCCTGGTTCTTTTCGATAGCCAGTGGCATCCATCGCTTACACGATAACGGTTATGTACATCGTGACCTCAAGCCCGGCAATGTTTTTTTTGGTGAGGGACATGTAAAAGTCGGCGACTACGGGCTATCCAAACTGATTTCGCACAGTCAACAACACAATAACACTCGTACCATTGGTACCTGTCGTTACATGGCTCCGGAAATTGGGCGTGGTAACTATGGACGACAAATCGATATCTACGCTCTGGGAATTATCCTCTACGAATTGTTGATCGGGGATATTCCTTTTGATGGAGAGTCTGACGCTGAAATTCTTACAAAACACCTGACTGAGCGACCCGATCTCTCAAAGGTTCCGGAGGCCTTTCGGTCCGCAATTGAGCGAGCACTAGAAAAAGATCCTACAAAGCGTTATCAGACCGTCGTGGAAATGATGCTAGACGTACCGATTCCGAATTACCCGTTAACACAAGGTATTCATCGTCCTCAATTTCCCGCTGAGTACCTCAATCATCCTGAACTTACTCACAATAAGAATACATCACTGACACAACCGCAAGAGACCGATACGACAGATGTGGTGGAAACCGCACCGACCATTAATTCTGCTTTACCTCCGAAGACTCATTCCAATGTTCCAACATTGAGTAATGTCCCTGTACTTGGAACGGCTCCTGTGATGAAGGAACCCACGCCCTCTCCCGCCAATTCAAGACGATATGTATCGCCGATGGCAGCCATGCCAACGAATATGAAATGGACGGACGTGGCAATCCTCGAGATGCGGACCAAAACTCGCTCACAACAGCTGAGTGAACTCACTTCATCGATGGTCCGAGCAGTCGTCGGAGCGGCTGCCAGTACAACCTTAATTTTTGGTATCTACCTTACCAATCAAAACCTTACCACGGTCCAGACAACCCAATGGTTTATTTGGATCATGTCGGTCATCATGCTCAGTAGCTGGATGGTGCTAACAACTGGAAAGCTCTGGGAAGTATCACCCGATGAGGACAATTCGAAACGGCTTGTGATGTTCGGCGTTGGGACAGGGCTAGGAGCATTGCAGCTTGCCATCGGCAATTTCCTACACTTAGATTTTAATGATCTTCATTCGGGAAACAGCTACTGGCCGTGGGTACTGGAACAATGGCAATTTACTTCGGAAGGCCAGCCATCTTACGTCCATTATGCAGTATTCACTGGCCTGTTATTTGGATTGTGCCGCTGGTGGTTACACGCCACTCCAGCCCGCAACTCACGTTATGACTTATTAGCAGCGATGATATTTGCAATGGTTGCCTGGTTCTTGCCGGTTGCCCCTCAGCCGTTGATGCCCGCCGTCGTGGCATTTACAACGCTTGTCGTCCAATTCTCATCACCAAGTTTTTTGGCAACCGAGCGAAAGGAATTTCAAGCTAGGGCAAATTCATGGTGGCAGCATGGTACATAGAACTTCTCTGATTGCAATCTGTTTGCTCCTGGTATGTACTGTACCAATCTTTGGACAAAACAACGTGGCTGAGGATAACCAGCCTGAGTTCTTTAAGTTTGATTTAAAGAATGAGGCCATAGGTAGCGTTGTAAAACAACCAGAACTAGTTTTACCTAATGGCAATTCCTACGCCCTTCGGATTGAATCTGATTTGTCCATTGATATCCCGGGAGTTACAGAAAACTTCATTGCCAAAGTTGATGCTGCCATCGATAGTGTGATAGCCGAAGTGACCAACAGTCCTCTGGATGGCAGAACCTTACTAGAACAAAAAGGGCTCAACATCGATCCGCTTGCCATCGCGAGTTCCAGTGATGTCTTTCTTCAGCAATATACTCCCATTGTCGGAGGACAATCTTCTAATATCACGAATTATCACTTGGTTGCCATTATCGATCTGAAACCATTGCAGGCTGAAATGAATTATCTGTGGGGTGAGGTCTTGCTTGGTGAACGATTAATACAGTACATCATGATTGCCAGTGTTGTACTGATCATCCTGTTCCTACTACGTGGCAATCAGGTCATGCGAAGTCGCAACACCCATCGACCAATCCGGATTATTATCAACGTAATAATCCTTATTACCACTCTCACGACCCTGGCCATCATCGCCACCATGCTTTACTGGGTTTGATTTCTTGTCGTGCCCCCTCTCTGCACGTTACAATTCGCTTAAGCAATTAATGTGTTGAGATCCTTCATGGCCGAAATTGACAAGCTACTAATCGAAGAAATACGTTCGGGTGCAGATGAGGCCTGGATGCGATTCGTTGACCGCTTTGGTGGTCGACTTCAGGCCTTTGTGCGCAAGAAGATCCGTGACCCCGCCACCGTTGAAGATATCGTCCAAGATACATTCATCGGTTTCGTCAATAGCCTTCCTAACTTTGATGAAACCCGACCGATCGACAGTTTCCTGTTCACTATTTGCCGATTCCGAATCATCGACCACTTCAAAAAGACCGGTCGGCGCCCTGACATATCCTCCCTAACTTCCAATGAGTCGCAACAGCAAATCGAATTGCCGGGAGGAGGTCGCGGAGCGTCAACCATTTATCGAAGTGGCGAACGACGGCGAGCTGAAGAAGATGCATTACTGCAAATCCTTGAACAGGAAGTGGCTCTTTTAGTCGAAAACGCATCCTGGATCAAATTGGCTTGCCTGGAACTCCTTTTTGTAAGCGCGACTCCGAATAAAGAAATCGCCGACCTCCTGGACCTGTCTCAACCACAAGTCGCCAGCTTGAAACATGAATTCGTCGACAAGATTAAACGGCATATGATACGACTTGGAGTTAATGCTGACTTGTTCCCTGAATTATACGTAGATCAGGAATCTTAGGAGAATTCGATGTTAAATCAATTTAGCGATTCCGAACTGGCTGCGTATCTGGAAGAAGATCTGGAAGCAGGTCGGGCCTCCAGACTGGAAGCAGCTTTAGGGCAAGACACCAACTTACAGGAAAGACTACGTCGGATTAGACAACAAATTGCCGGTGGAGAACACTCACTAGGAGCTATCTGGCGGCAACACAATCTCGGGTGTCCAAGCCGAAAGACGTTAGGCGCCTATTTATTAGGCATTCTGCCGAATGATCAAAGTCTATTTATCAAAGCTCATCTCGAGATAAGAGGCTGTCTGACCTGTCAGGCAAATCTAGACGATCTCAAAGAACAACAGACAAAAAATCAGGAAGAACTCACGGCTCGAACGACTCGTTACTACAAATCCAGTATCGGCCAGTTTTCCCAATATCGAGAAAATCATTGAATATGCGACGTTATCTATCGTTATTGTTAGTCGGGGCTGCGTTCTCGATTTCAATCACAGCCGAAGTCAACGCTGGTGAAGTAACTCCCATCACATCCATCGGCAGACAGGAAGGTGATTGGACGTCACCGGTTAAAAACTATGTCGTGCTTAAGCGGGATGGCTTAGAGATCGTCGTCGTGAACAACCAGGCGGTAGATGACGATACGGTTCCCAGTCACCGAGCGGGCTACAGTGGTATCGCCCGCATCTCGCATACTGAGCAGCCAAACAACCTGTTTGTTCCCAACTACGCAGGACTAAACTATGAGCACATCCACGATGGCCGTACACGAGACCGAAAAATTTTGTTCGAACCTCGCAACCTCCCGATGGAATTGCGACGGTTCAATCAAAATACCGTCGAACTTTATCAGGCACCTGCTGGTCACTATAAGCTGGAAAGCTGTCAACGTTATGAACTCCTTAAAGACGGTACGATTCAGTTGACTTATGAATGTATACCGAGAGCCAAAACATTTGAAAATAATTATATCGGTCTATTCTGGGCAAGCTACATTCACCAACCTAAAGACAAAAGTATTCATTTCCCCGGTTTCGAGAATATGGAAGGGAAGGACCTTCGGGAACTACCTGCACCTAAGATTATCCGAAGCGTCACTCCTCAACATGGCATTCACGCCACCCACCGTGGTATCCGGGATACACGCCTATTCAAGCATGACAAAAACTTTCCTTTAACACTCGTCTTTGGTTACTCCCGCCATCGATTCCACGAACCCTGGTATTACGGAGTAAGTCGGAATATGGGCTTCGCTCAGGTATTTCGGACTGCGGACCAGATACGGCTTTCGCAGTCACCTTCAGGTGGTGGAAACGGCAATCCTGCATGGGACTTTCAATACTTCATCCCGGACTACGAAATCGGTAAAACCTATCGCTTTGTCATGCGAGCGATCTATCATCCGATCGATCAACAGGAGGTCTTCTTCCAACGAATCCATCAAGAATACAAGAATCTTAATCACTCTCGGTGAGTCATTAGTTTTGCTGGTATTCCGGTTTTGGAACTTCACCCTTAATGCGATCGGGATTAGAAGGTGATGGGAATTGGATATTTGAGTCTGGCAATGGTGCCAATTCTGCCTCGGCCAAATCAACTAATTCCTGTAAAGCAAACCCTTCCGGAACGTCTTCATCAAACTGCGAAAGTAGTTCCACATAATTTGCTATCGAAGGCATTAAGTTTTGTCCGGTATCTTTAGTGATCATCGACGGATACTTAAGAAAAATATTGGTCCACATCGTCCATGCTTTTTCGTATTCCTCACGAGCCGGCTGAAGTCGAGCGGCAATGAATAGCTCATCGGCGCCGGCAGTGGTTTTACGAGCATTAATTGCTAGATCCAGCTGTTCCATTTCACATCGTCGCAACCAGTAGTCATAGTTAATCATGGACCGCATATAATTGACCGCGTCAGCTTTGATCGCCATTGCTTCCGCCTCTGCAGCCAATACGAGAGCCCGATCTTTAACACCATCAGGCATTGCATTAGCAATATCGATCTCTGAGACAAACAGAGCCTGATTTGCCTCCTGTATCTTTCGGTCATGGTATTCGGTACGAAGTTCCGGAGCCAACTTCATCGCTTCCTGTTGAGGCTTTGATAGTGCATTAAACCGCTTATCCTTTTCGGCCTGTCGTACACCCGGCCCCAACTTATCCATTTCCTGACGCATATTATCTAACTTACGTTGGAATTCAGCCCCCTGGTTCAGACGCAAAGTTGTTCCGGTAAAGGTTGAAAGAATATCCAGAGTGCCAAGCTCCTCAAGTCCTGCATGAGCAATCGCAAATGCCTGCTGGGCATTTGTATCCAGATAGCCTTCGTCTTCCAAGGAAATCGCATAATAGATCAATGCTTGTGGTTTACGTTCGTAGAACCGCAACCAATCACCACGAATGCCGCCGTCACTAAACTTTGCGACGTCTTCACTTTTCTGATACCAGCGATTAGCAACTTTCCAGTTATCCGGCTTTCCGTCAGCACCTGCCACTAACTGTGAGTCCATCTCCAGTCCATAGTCTTCCATGCGCTGATGGAAAGGATCATCCTCAGCAAACAAACGGCGAAATTGACGTTTCTCATCAGAACCACCAATCTTAGATCCAGTATAAGACCCAACTTCCTGAACCAATTTCGCATCCTGACTATTGTACTGAGTACCTTCCATTAGGAAATCGATACCACGTCGTACCCATTGGTAACGATGGCGATAGTTATCGAAGTCCACAGAAATATTGTAGGCAAGGTTATGCGCTTGGAATTTCCAGATCGATACAAAGTTTGGCTGCAACTTTGAAATCTGATTCACCGTCGCCGTCACATTGTCATAGTCTTCCATCTTCTGGAATCGTGTCGCTTTCTCCCACAAGACAATCACCGCTATTGGACGCAATCCAAAAGTCGCCAACTGCATGGTTGAACTTACCGGGTCAATCTCACCCAAATTTGATTGTGCCAGATAGTTCTCGGCTCGTAACTGAGCAAGCTTACCCCCACGCCCACCATCGGTATCACTGGTGGAGGGTTGCCCAAGATAAAACAACGGGAATAACAACAACACAATACCTGTGATATAGCTAACTTTACGCTTGAAAGACGTTTCTAGGTTCACGCTGCAATTTCCCTTGATGAGATGACAAAGTATCCCGCAAACAATAAGACGAAGAAGTAGACCAAAGTGGTCGCAATCTGTTTCAGGATGAGATCCAGATTAATGTCATAACCGTAAGCAACTTTGGCTGCCATATTGAATTTGGGAAAGTCTGGTGCCAATTTAGCGACACTTTCCATCGTGTCCAGATAGAACGAATCTAAAGACTGAATGACCGACGTCGCTGTCTCACCCATATCCAAATCCACCGTCGCACCTTGCTGAGTGATATTTCGAATAAGAGACTCGATCGGTCCGCCACCAGGCGCATCACCCGACTGTACTTCCCCAATAAATCCGGCAGAAATACCCATCACAACAATCGATAACGTTGCAACCATCGCGACAATGCCATTCAAAAACGTACTGAAGAACACTCCAAAGAGCGTGACAAGTACCAATTGCATCCAAATACCCAGGTAGCATTTAAAGAAGTTCATTTCAAATGAACCTTCAGGAGCTCGAATATACATGTCCGCCTGAGCCATACCAAAAAACTGAGCATGGTCTCGGCAACGGACGTGAACTTCCAGTTTCCCGTTATCAACCAGATTCTGGAACAGGTTAATCTTTTCGAGTTCCGCCGTATTTGGATTCTGTCGACGGATCTCTTTGTAATCAATATTTACCTGAAAGGTTTGGAATTCCTCCGCTTCAAACGAAATCGGAGCACTATAGCGGTCCTGGACTGATAAGGTCTTTTCGGGATTCACTAGCAAAATCTCACCTTGAACCGTACCTTCAATATCCCCTTTTGTCGTTCTGAATACACGTAGGTTTAATTCCAATGGTACTACGCCCTCATCGCCCCCTCCCGTGCTGAACATATCTGATGTTAAGTTCTCAAATGTCCAGATCGCTGTACTTAACGTATTACCTTCAATGTATTCCCGGTATGTCCATTCTTTGCCTACAGACAAACCACCCTCACCACCGGCGTCACTTTCACGACCATAACGATCTAAAAAACGAAGACTGCCATAAACTGGAACACGAGCGAGCAGGTCACCCGTAGGCGGACCTACTACATAATTATCACCCTCTCGGTAGATCGCATGGGTATGACCTTGAGCGATCTCGGTGGCACCCACCGGACGATCCCCCTCTATATTGCGGTTGATCAAAAAGTCATGGCGATGATGGGAATCGACCGATGTAAATCCTGTTCCTAATCCTGTCTCTTCGTCCCATTCAATGGAGGCCAGGTCAATGGTGTGGGAATGATCTAGACCACGAACGACAAACCCATAACTTACCAACCCCATCAGTATTAGAAGTACCGTACCGACAAAGCCAAAGCCAAGAACGCGCCCTAGAAAAATCTCATGCGCTCGCACTGGCTTGGTAGTAATCGTATAAATCGTCTTATTCTTAATATCATTAGGTAAGCTAAACGCACTTACAAACATCGCTAACGCCAGCAGCAGATAAGTACTGGTCGAAATGACAAATCCCAGATATAGACGGGCCGGATGGTCATTCTGTACATCCAGAAACCAGCCTGCAAACAGTAACAACACAACGAATAAGGCAAAGATGATTAGAACTTTGTTGCGAATCGCCTCCTGAATCGCCAATCGTGTCATACCGATCGTGCGACGCAATGAAGATCGCGGAAAGTCTTCCAGAATTGCTCTTTTTAAACCACCGCCAACAATCGATACTGCCTGTTTGGGAGTGTTACGAATCGCGGTGAACGCAAATGCGATAACCGTCCAGGCAATGAAAATAACAAGTGCCAGTACGATAAACCCGCCAGCAGCATTCGATAGCCACTCGCTAAAAGGAATAAACTCACTAGGATCTACGACCATTTGCCTGTAATTCCGTTAATACTCTTTTGATTCAACCCGGATAAAATGCATACCGACTTGCTTAGGATGTCTCTTCTGTATCTTTGACTGTCTCATCACCAGTGGCAGCATTCTCAACGGGCTCTTGTTGATCACGCTCCCGCTTACGGTTGTAACCAGGACGAGCTTTACTATCTCGTACAATACCGAGGAACAAGTCTTCCAGCGTCGTGGTTGGATTTTCCATCGAGACCAGATCCGCTTTGTCGTTCGCAATGATTTCACGAATTTGCTGTTGAGCATCATTGCTCAATCCCTTCGCTTGAATCTGCGTAATATCACGAACACTGAGTAAGTTCTCAACTGCTCCCATTTCTTTTAATTCACCCTGATGAAGAATCGCAATGCGATCACAGACATCCTGCACATCCGCCAACAGGTGACTACACATCAGAATAGTTTTCCCCTGATCGCGGAGACGTACAATGAGGTCTTTCATTTCCCGAGTACCAATGGGATCCAAACCAGTAGTTGGTTCATCGAGAACAATCAGCTCTGGGTCATTGATCAAAGCCTGAGCGA
>Ga0315322_10004147_pt1 | contig 11162 bp, 6 predicted proteins | sample M110021515metaG_FD_203461 | JGI IMG/M metagenome (GOLD analysis project Ga0315322, IMG submission 203461) | Ammonia-oxidizing marine archaeal communities from Monterey Bay, California, United States - M1 100m 21515 | ecosystem: Environmental > Aquatic > Marine > Intertidal zone | place: USA... | reverse complement strand
AATCCGCCTGGAATTGGTTCGCGTGGCACAGTCAATATTCCCAAGGGCAAGAGCGAGGTTTCCTATCCATTGACAGCCAATGGTGGCGCTGCTGTGGGTACCTGGAAAATTGCCATCCTTGGAGAGGCCAATACCCCCGATGGGCAGATTTTTGCCTCTTCATTGCTTACAGATCTCACGATTGAGCAACCCTACCTCAACATGAAGATTGAAATGGCAGCCATCGAACGGGGCAAGGAGGGAGAGGTATATTGTACGGTTGAGACTCTTCGTGAATTTGAGGGGGAGGCCCAGCTTCGTCTTATTGCCCTCCCGGCCATGACCACGACTGTCCCTGTTACCATTACAAAAGATACCAAGGAAATTTCATTTCCAATCAAGACCGAGGCCAAGGCACGTGCTGGAATCACCAAGAATCTCTTTATCGCAGCCAGTATCCCTGTTTCCGGGAACAAACTCAGCCAGACTGCCGCCAGTAGCGGGCACATTCGCATTGATAACCCGCCACCGCCCAGGAAGAAGCCTCCGGCCAAACCAAAGGTTGCCCCCAAGCCCAAGCCTGTCGTGGCACAAAAAGCTGTTGAAAAGCCCAAGAAACCCCTCAGTCGACTGGAAAAGCTGCGGCTCCTTGCCAAGGAACGTGCCGGTGGCCAATAAAGTCCATTCCTCGAATTTGATGAGCTACATGAATAAACTACTGACAATACTGTTTCTCGGATTGGTGACACAGCTCTGTGCAGAGGAACCCAACAAGGCGGTTGCCGTCCCACAGGAACCTGCAAAACCTGCCGAGGTAAAACCTGTGGAGGCACCAAAGCCACCTGAGACGAAACCCGGGGTTGTAAAACCTACTGAGACAAAGACTGAAGCGCCCAAACCTCCTGTGCCCAAACCTGAAACCCCGAAACCGGCTGAACAACCTGCCGCAGTTGCCAAGCCATCACCGGCACCAGTGCCGGAAAAGCCCGCTGTTGCACCTGTGGTTGCGACCCCTGTTGCCGCCAAGCCCCCAATTCCGAATTTCCACAGCAAAATCCGCCCCATCCTTGAGGTCTCCTGTATCCAGTGCCACGGTATTGAGAAACAGAAGGGAAAGCTGCGTCTTGATCAATCTGCCTTTGCCGCAAAAGGAGGAGAAACCGGTCCGGCCATTGTCCCCAAGGATTTTTCCAAAAGCCTTCTCATTGAACGCATCGAACTGGCTGCTGATCATGATGATATCATGCCACCCAAGGGTGATCCTCTTTCCCCCGATCAGGTCAAGTTGCTCAAGGATTGGATTGCCGGAGGTGCACCCTGGCCAAAGGGTGTCGCACTGCGTGCCAAGACCAAGGCCGAGCTCGTTCGTGAGCAACGCTTTGCCCACAAGAAACTGGTCGCTGTTGAGGTCTTTCCTTCCAAGGTGAACCTTGAGACCTCCTCCGATCACCATAAACTTGTTGTACTGGCTACTTACGACGATGATACCACACGCGATGTCACTCCCGATGCCACATTTTCAATTAGTGATGCCACCACGGCTCGGCTCGAACAAAATGGCATTTATCCCGCCAAGGATGGCGAGACCAGGGTCAGGGTTACTTTTTCCGGACGCAATGTGGATGTGCCGGTCACTGTCAAGGATGCCTCGATTCCCCGTAAGGTCAGCTTTCGTCTTGATGTGATGCCAGTCTTCATGCGTGCCGGATGTAACACCGGTTCCTGCCATGGGTCAGCCCGTGGGCAGGATGGATTTATGCTTTCTCTCTTTGGGTATGACCCGAATGGTGACCATCATCGCCTCACTCGACAGCTTAGCACCCGTCGTATAAACCTCGCAATTCCTGAGGAGAGCATGCTTCTTGAAAAGTCAATAGAAGCTGTGCCACACACTGGTGGCAAGTTGTTTGAGAAGGGGAGTCAGTACTATAACAGTATCCTGACCTGGTTGAAGGATGGTGCCAATAACGATCCTGCAGATATTCCACAACCGACCAGTATTGAAATTCTTCCACCGAAACTGCTTCTTGAAGGCGCCGGTACCACCCAGAAAATGACCGTTGTGGCCCGCTACTCGGACGGGACTGACCGGGATGTCACTGACCTTGCCGTTTTTCAGACCAATAATGACAACAGTGCCAGTGTTACCAAGGATGGCGTTGTCACGGCACTTAAGCGTGGTGAAGCCTTCATTATGGCACGGTTTGCCACATTCACAGTGGGTAGTCAGGCTATTATCATTCCTGCCGGCCTCAATTATTCACGCCCCAAAGTAGCCGAGGCCAACTATGTCGACCAACTTGTCAATGAGAAGCTCCATAAGCTACGCATCATTCCATCGGAACTATGTTCTGATGAATCCTTTATTCGTCGGACAAGCTTGGATATTGCCGGCGTCCTTCCAGATATTGATGAGCAAAATAAGTTTATATCCAGCACCGATCCAAAGAAGCGGGAGAAGTTAATTGACGAACTTCTCGACCGGAAGGAGTTCACCGAGATGTGGGTCATGAAATTTGCAGAACTCCTGCAGATTCGTACCCAGCAGAATAATCAGGTCAGCTATAAGGCGACGCTTCTTTATCATAACTGGCTAAAGGAACGCATTGCTGCGAACATTCCAATCAACAAGATTGTTAAGGAGTTACTTTCCTCTACAGGGGGTACTTTCAAGACTCCGGCCACCAATTACTATCAGATTGAGCGCGATACGCTCAAGGTTGCCGAGAATGCCGCCCAGGTCTTCATGGGGATGCGCATTCAGTGTGCCCAATGCCACAACCACCCATTTGACCGTTGGACCATGGACGACTACTACTCCTTTGCCGCCTTCTTTTCCCAAATCGGGCGCAAGAATGCGGAGGACCCTAGGGAGGTCATTGTATACAACCGTCGTAGTGGTGACATGAAGCACAAGATTGGGGGACATGTCATGGCACCTAAATTCCTTGGCGGTGCCCAGCCTGAAATTCCCAGGAGTTCAGATCGTCGCGCCGTATTGGCCGAGTGGCTGGCTTCTGCAGAAAATCCTTATTTTGCAAGGAACCTGGCAAACATTGTTTGGCAGCATTTTTTCGGTGTCGGGATTATTGAACCTGTGGATGATGTCCGTGTCAGTAACCCTGCGTCCAATCCGGAATTACTGGATGATCTTTCGCGTCGCTTTACCGAATATAATTACGACTTTAAGCGCTTGGTCCGTGACATATGCAATTCCCGGACTTACCAGCGCACCACGCATACCAATGAGAGCAACGTTTCTGACACCCGTAATTTCTCACACGCCAATCTGCGTCGTCTTCGGGCTGAGGTTCTTCTTGATGTGATCACACAGGTCACCAGTACCAAGAACAAGTTCAAGGGACTGCCCGCGGGAGCGCGCGCCGTTCAAATTGCCGATGGCAATGTCAGCACTTATTTCCTGACCACATTTGGTCGTGCCACCCGTGAGACGGTTTGTTCCTGTGAGGTCAAGATGGAGCCTAGTTTATCCCAGGCACTTCATCTGCTAAACGGGGATGTAACTCACAATCGAATTCGTAGTGGTGGCTTGGTAAACCAGCTACTGAATGTGGAAAAGAAGCCCCCGGCTGATGCCTTGGATTTCCTTTATCGAAGCACCCTTTGTCGTTCCCCATCCGAGGAGGAGCGAAAGCCCATCCTTGCCGTAATAGATAAGGAGGAGGACAAGAAGGGTGTGCTTGAGGATGTTTTCTGGGCACTATTGAACTCCAAGGAGTTTATTTTTAATCACTGAGTTATAACGGGGAGGAACACGAAATCGTTAAGATGAAACGGGCATATCTTTTTTTATTGATCGCTGCGGGGGCAACCGCACAGGAGAAAACAACATGGGAGGACCACGTCTTTTCCTTAATGGAGTCGTCCTGTGTCTCGTGTCATAATCCTGACAAGGCCAAGGGTGGACTGGATCTAAGTTCCTACAGTAACCTTCTCAAGGGGGGGAGTAGTGGCGGTTCCGTGGTTCCCGGGGATCCGGATGCCAGTCTTCTCTACAAGGTGACCGCTCATCTTGAGGAACCTTTTATGCCGCACAAGAAGGACAAACTTCCGGATGCGCAGATAGCCCTCCTCAAAAACTGGATTGCCGGTGGTCTCCTTGAAACAGCCTCCAGCAAGGCAAAGAAAGCAAAGAAACCAGGCTTTAACCTCGCACTTAAAGTCACCTCAACCGGGAAACCGGAGGGTCCTCCTCCCATGCCTGAGCACCTGGCCCTGGAACCTCATGTTCTGAGTGAACGTCCCGCAGCCATTTCGACGATGGCGACAAGTCCCTGGGCACCAATTGCAGCTGTGGCGGGACAAAAGCAGGCCCTGCTTTACAACACGGACACCTTTGATCCATTGGCTGTCCTGCCTTATGATGAAGGATTCATCGAGTCGCTCAAGTTCAGCTCCAACGGTGCACTACTGGTTGCCGGTGGAGGCCGTGGAGGCAAGTCCGGGCGTGTCATTGCCTGGGACGTTAAAACCGGGCGGCAGGTGCTGAAAGTGGGGCAGGAGTTTGACACCATTCTTTCCGCTGACATCACGGCTGACCAAACCACCGTTGCGGTTGGTAGTCCCAGCAAACGCATCAAGCTTCACGACACATCGGATGGCGAGATGTTGCACAACATAAAGAAGCATTCCGAGTGGGTGACTGCTGTCGCATTTTCACCGGATGGCGTACTCCTTGCAACCGGGGACCGTAATGGTGGCGTATTTATATGGGAGACTTTTTCGGGGAATCTTTTCTACACACTCAATGGTAATAAGGGAGCCATCACTGCAATTTCCTGGCGGTCGGACTCCAACATTGTTGCAACTGCAAGTGAGGATGGTTCGGTTCGATTATTTGTCATGACCAATGGACGTGAGGTGAAAAGCTGGACTGGGCATGGTGGAGGTACTTCATCTGTTCACTTTGCGCGCAATGGCCAACTTGTCACATGCGGTCGTGACAAACAGGTAAAGATTTGGGCTCAGGACGGCAAGCAGATCAAGGCGATTGGCGGCTTTTCCGATCTTCCGTTGGAAGTGGCATTTACGCACAACGCCAAACGCATCATCGTTGGGGATTGGCTTGGCAACGTGACTGTCTGGGATGTGGATTCCAGTAAACAGGTCGGTACACTTTCAGCAAATCCACCAAACCTTGCTTCCCGCCTGAATGCCGCACAGAAGCATGTTGCGGCCAGTGAGGCAGGAGAGAAGAAGGCCAAACAGGTCCTGGAGGCCGTCAAGGCTGTTACTGCTGCCAAGGCGAAGCAGTTGTCGGTCCAGAAGGTTGCTGTGACCACACGTACCACAGAAAAACAAAAAGCCGATGCTGACCTTGCTGTCAGTAAACAGAAGATGGCTCAGGCAACTGCCACCCGTGATGCCTCCACGAAGAATTTAAAGGTCATTCAGGACAAATTAGCCAAGACGAATTTGGATCTCAAGGCCAACGAGATACATTTGGTGAATGCCCGGACCACACAGACCAAATGGAAAGGGCAGGTAGCTTCTCGCACTACTCAGTCTGGCATGTTGAAGACGGCTTCCGACATGGCCAATGCCGGTTCTGCAAAGCTCCCCGAGGATGCCACGCTCAAGGATGCCGCCGCCAAGGCCGTTTCCGCATGGCAGGCCATGGAAAAGGCCCTGCAGGAAGCCCGTGCCAAGGACGCTGCCGCCAATGGAGAAGTCCAGAAATTTGAAAAACTTACGACCTCCCTTAAGCAAGAGTCCCAGTCGGGCACTAATGCATCCCAGGCTGCCAATGCAGATTTGGCCAAGAAGGAACAGGTCCTCAAGGAGGCTGTCACCAGGGTTGCTGTTGCCACCAAGCTCTCCACAGCCAAGGCTGCAGGACTGAAGGTCGCACAGGATGCCGTGACCAATTCAGATGCAGCACTCAAGGCTCAGTTGGAAAAGGAAAAGGCCCCCACACAGGCTCATGTGCAGGCGGCTGCCCAGCTTTCTGAGGCCCGGAAACAGGTGGCCAAGTGGCAGGCTGAACAGGTCAATGTGGGTCGCCACGTGGAGCTTTCCTCCCTTGGGGAATTGGATGCGGAGTTTGGTTTATTGAAAGATGCATCGAGTGGCGCCAAGTCTATTTATGAAAAGGCACAGGCTGAATTGCTTGCTGTTGAGAAGGAACTTTCTGAGGCCCCGGTCAAGATTCAGGCCGCTGAGAAATCCTTGTCGGATCGAAAGGCGATTGTTGTTGCTGAGTCAGAAAAGCTTGGCGGATTAAACCGGGTTGTCGCGGAAAAGGAGGCTTTTCTCCAGAAGACCGATGCATTTGTGGCCGAGCTAGCCGCCCGGCACGCCAAGGAACCTGCAAATAATGAACTCGCCCAGGCTGAAACCCAATTGAAGGATCAGGTTCGCGCGTCCCTATTGACTGACTTGAATAATGCCAAGGGTCGGGTAGTTGCCCAGCAGCAGACCATTGAGACTGCAAATACCACCGTGGTCAGTGCAGAAACCCATTTGGCCGCCATGAAGGCCCTTCCGGGCAAACTTCCCCCGATCATCCAGGAACGCACCAAGGTCCGGGATGTTACGAAGGCTGAATTCGACAAGGCGTATTCGGTAGAGGTGGAGTTTGCCAGGAAAGTTGATGCCCAGCGTAAGAAGGTCGATGAATTGACCGGAAAGTATCTTGCGATGCTACCCAAGTAGATTCGGGTACGTCCTCCCTATAGTGGGGTTTAAGTCGCGCATGGTTGACAGGCGCCACTTTTCATCCACTTTTTTCCCGCCATGTCAGAGTCCTCCTTTAAACGCAGCAATTCCTGGCCTCTCGTTGCCTTTTTCTCCATTTTGGTTCTGGTGGCATTGGTTGTCTCCATGAGGAGCAAGGACGGGAAGCGTTCCGGGAAATCCGTTATCACTGTATACTGTGCGGCGGGCGTGCGATTGGCAGTTGAAGAGGTGGCTAAACAGTTTGAGCAGGAACTGGGCGTAAAGGTTGCCTTGGAATACTCCAGTAGCGGGGTGTTGGCCAACCGTTTGAAGACGGACCGGGAAGGCGGTCTGGCCAGTGCGGATGTTTATATTCCTGCAGACTATCAATTTACGAATCGTGCACTTGCGGATGGCTTGACCACGGAGGCTTTTCGGGTCGCCAGATGGAAAGTGGTGCTTGGGGTAAAGCCGGGTCTGGACCTTGACTTGTCCAATTGTGATGATCTTCTTAGCAGGGAGATTTCATTTGTAATGTGTGATCCCCTGACCGGGGTTGGAAAGAAAACACGAAAGATGTTGGTCAAGTCCGGGCACTGGGCATCTGTCGATTCAGCCAAGGCTTCCTCTTTCCCAACCGTGACTGAGGCGGCTCTTGCCGTTAAGGAGAATGCCGGGACCCAGGCGGCGTTTATTTGGAATTCCACTGCACGACAACATGGACTTCGTGTAGTTGATTTGCCCGAATTGGCAGACAGCAGTGCGGATATTTCAGTTGCGGTAACGGCATCGACGGAGAATCCGACTCTGGCACTGCAGTTTGCCCGTTATCTTGCAGCACCGCAGAAAGGTGGTCTGGTATTTGCGCGGCACAAATACATATCCATTGCCGGGGATGCATGGGCGGAGCGCCCCAAGTTGCGAATTGATTGTGGTGGTGTGAATCGCGAAGCTGTCGAGAAAACGATTTCTGAATTTGAAGAGCGTGAGGGGTGTGAGGTTGACGTGGTCTATGCTGGTTGTGGGACCCTCGTCAGCAAGATGCGGACAGGTGAGCAGGGACTGCCTGACTTGTTTGTGACTTGTGATGCCACTTATCTCACCAAGGCTCAATCTGCCATGGGTAATCCATTTGGGCCGGACTTGAAGGTTTCAAGCACGCGCATTGTTATGCTGGTGGCCAAGGGGAACCCAAAGGGTTTGCATACCTTGTCAGACTTGGATCAGGAGGGACTTCGTATCGGCACGACCGATCCGGATGCAAGTACACTGGGTGCACTGAGTCATGAGCTGATCCGGGAAACCGGCAAATTTGATGTAATTCAAGAGAACATTGAGATGATGGCGGATACAGCTCACACCTTGGTCCAGACAATGGATGCGGGGGAAAAACTTGATGTGGTCCTTGTCTACGAGGCCAATATCCAGCATCTTAATGAACGGTTTGCCATAGTGCCTTTGCAGGCTGAGCGAGCTGTTGCGGTCCAGAATGTTGCCGCAAGGAAGGACACGCCGTATCCACAGCTCACCGAACGGTTGATGTTGCAGTTGGTGTCTGACACTTCCCGTCGTCGGTTTGAGCAGCTTGGATTCAGCTGGGTGGCCGGCTCGGAATGAACGAGTCACCACAACCGGTCAAGCGTGTGGCCTCTGATCGACCATTCCTGGCTGTGCTTTGGGTGCTTGGTGGGAGCTATCTTTTCATTATTGCCGCAATGGTGTTGGCGGACTTGGTGTTTCTGAATTATCGGGATCAACCCATCCTGGGTCCCGAAAGTCTGGAGCAGGGGCGTTATCCGGGTGATGCGGAGGGTGTCACCGTTTCACTTGAACCGGGTCGAACCTATCATTTTCGCAAGGGAGGCAACGAAACCGGATTGAGACTGGGAGATGAATTATTGGAGAAGGACGGGCTGTTTACCGCGAACGTTGAAGATGCCTTGATCCTGCCGCGTGAGAAAGGCAAGGCTGTCACGGCTTCATTACGACCTGAGGTGCGCATCGTCAGTATTTCGATGAAGGAGGGTGATGCCACGCTACAGACGGATTTGCCTCATGGGTTGCTCTGGGGGGAATTTATTCGCATCAGCGGTACCGGAGATGACAAATGGACGGGCGTGTATGAAATTAAGGATACCTCGCAGGAAGCATTGTCATTTCAAGTGCCGGAGGGGACTGTACTTACGAGGGACATTAAGCTGTCAAAGCCAAATCCGCTTATTCAAGCCTTGAGGAGCCGTGACATCCAGTTCTCCATCAAGTTGAGCCTGATCAGTTGTACAATAACCACTTTGCTGTCCTTGTGGGTTGCTGTGCCGATCGGGTACCTGATGAGTCGCTATGAGTTCCGGGGCAAACCATTTATCGATATACTCCTTGATATCCCCGTTGTTCTTCCCCCTCTGGTAGTGGGCCTCAGTCTTCTCATCCTTTTCCGTTATGTGCCGGATTGGTTGAGCGATATGGTGGTTTATAAGTGGCCGGCGGTCGTGCTGGCTCAATTTATGGTGGCCTGTGCTTTTGCAGTGAGGACGATGCGTGTCACCTTTGAGCAGATTCCACAGCGATACGAGCAGGTTGCATTGACTCTCGGATGCAACAGGCAACAGGCATTTTGGCGAGTTATCCTGCCACAGGCCCGTGGGGGTGTTCTGGCTGCGGGGACGTTGGCTTGGGCACGTTCCCTGGGTGAATTCGGGCCAATCCTGGTGTTTGCCGGTGCCACACGTCAGAAAACGGAGGTATTGCCGACCAGTGCATTCCTGGAGTTGCAGGCGGGGCGGACGGAAGGAATGCTGGCGGTATCGCTGATCATGATTGCCACTGCAGCGGTGGTATTCATCATCGCCCGGACCTTGGGGATGAAAAGGATTTTTTCATGATTACCGTCGAGAAACTATCCATCCGTCAGGGTGACTTTGAGCTGGTGGATATCGGCTTGGAGCTTGGTGAGGGGGAGTATGGCGTGCTAATGGGGCGAAGCGGTTGCGGGAAGACGACAGTCCTTGAGGCCATATGTGGATTGCGGGGTATTGAATCGGGTCGAATCTTACTGGGCGGCCAGGATGTGACACACCTGCCCCCGGCAGACAGGGGTATTGGTTATGTGCCACAGGATGGCGCCTTGTTTCCGGGAATTAAGGTATGGGAGCAGTTGGCATTTTCCATGCTGGTAAGAAAGTTGCCACAGGCTGAGATCGAGTCCCGGGTCAAGGAACTTGCCTCCAACTTGGGGATCAAGCACCTCCTTCAACGATTTCCCGATGGATTGAGTGGCGGGGAAACGCAACGGGTGGCCTTGGGCCGTGCATTATCAATCAAGCCAAGGTTTCTTTGCATGGATGAGCCTTTAAGCGCGCTTGATGAGGATATCCTTGAAGAAATCTGTGAATTATTTACCAAGACCTTGAAAAAGGAAAACGTGACTGCGCTTCACATCACCCATAGCAAGACGGAGGCTTCGAGGCTGGGCGATGTGGTATTCCATCTGGATGGAGGGATGCTGAAGAAGGTCTAGGAAAGACTGGTTATGATTGTGAACTTTCAACTTTGGGGCCAGTTGCGGCAGGCAGCAGGGGAGACTTCACCTGAAGTGAATGTGCCGGATGGAAGCACGGCCATAGAGGCGGTGCAGGCTTTGGGTGGTTCATGCGAGGGAGTGCGTTCCATGATTCTGGATGAAGATGGTTCTGTCCGTCCGGTCATTTTGATTTTCCGGGAGGGCCGACAATTGGAGGCAGATGACGCCGAGCCCTTGTCGACTGGATGTGAACTGACCCTGATGTCCCCGATAGCTGGCGGTTGATATGCTGACCCCCGAGGAGAAAGCCATCTATGAATGGCAGATGTGGGTGCCTGGAATTGGTGAGACCGGGCAACAAAAACTAAAGGACTCCAGCGTGCTTATCACGCGATGTGGGGGTCTCGGTGGCTTGGTGGCTTATGAACTTGCGGCAGCCGGGGTCGGCAAACTGGTCATTGCCCATGCGGGAGACTTGAAATCGAGCGATCTGCACCGTCAGTTGCTGATGACTGCGGACTGGGTTGGAAAACCCCGTATCGAATCGATTGTGCGCAGACTTGGGGAATTGAATCCCCTGATTGAAGTCGTGGGCGTTCCAGAGAATGTGAATGATGGCAATGTTGCAGACTTGGTGGGGCAGGTGGATATCGTTGTTGATTGTGCACCCCTTTTTGAGGAACGTCTACTTTTGAACGGTGAGGCGGTTCGGCAGGAAAAACCCATGGTGGAATGCGCCATGTACGAACTGCAGTTTCATATCACCACATTTCTTCCAAGTGCTGAAACGCCCTGCCTCGCCTGCCTGCACCCTGAGGAACCTCCTGCATGGAAACGGCAGTTTCCCGTGTTTGGCGCAGTTTCCGGCACGGTGGGTTGCATGGGTGCGATGGAGGTAATCAAGCTGATCACAGGAATCGGGGAACCATTGGCCGGTCGACTACTGACCATGGACCTGCGGGACTTTAAAGTAATGGAATCCTGT
>Ga0315322_10004146_pt1 | contig 11163 bp, 9 predicted proteins | sample M110021515metaG_FD_203461 | JGI IMG/M metagenome (GOLD analysis project Ga0315322, IMG submission 203461) | Ammonia-oxidizing marine archaeal communities from Monterey Bay, California, United States - M1 100m 21515 | ecosystem: Environmental > Aquatic > Marine > Intertidal zone | place: USA... | reverse complement strand
CGGCGGCCTCGATGTCGTAGATGGCCAGCTGGTCTTCGAGCCAGCGGTCTCCAGCGGTCTCCAGTGAGTGGCTCACCCGGTCTTGGTCGCGTTGCTCATGGGCCAGCACTGTCGCGCGCCATCGCCACGAGGTGGCGGCCCTTCCCTTCAGTCTGGGTGGCGCGATGCCAAGCGGTCCCACTGCTTCGTCCACTTGGGTGCCCAGGCCGTCCCCCTGACGCCAGGCGATGACTGCGACGTCGGCATCACCTGCCTCGAAGACCGCGACAGGGTCATGGGTGAAGATGATCTCACAGTCGTCGTCCTCAAGGGTGGCCGGCACATCCAGCTCGACGGGATGGTCGGGGGACAGCGCCACTCGGACCGGCGGCGACAGCCACATGGTGGCCAATGGAGAGGTGACGAGCTGGCTGATCACGAGGAACAGCAGGGTGGGGCCGCCCAGGAAGGGACCGAGAACGTGAGTCCAGAGCTGGGTCGAGCGCAGGAAGCGGCGCATCTCCATGCCCGCGAACGCCAGTGTGGCTCGAATTACAGCAACCATTGCTCAGGGCTCGCTGGGTCGGTCGACGGGCTGGCCGAGGGTGCTGCGGTGGTTGCGGGCGAGCTTGAGAACGACCTCACGGAGGTCATCTCGGTCGTGTTCTGCACACATCCCTTCAACGGTGTCGAGTGCTGCAAGTCTGCCCTCAAGCAACAGAGCCACACGGTCACACACCCGTGCGGCCTCCTCGACGTGGTGGGTGGACAGCAGCACCGCCGTGCCGTCTTCTCGGGCCTGTTCCACAATGGCGAGGACCTCGTCGGCAGCGATCATGTCGAGGCCGGTTGTGGGCTCGTCGAGGATGAGGACTTCAGGCTGATGCACCATGGCAACGGCAAGGCGAGCCCGCTGGCGCATGCCGGTGGACAAGGCCGACACCCGACGGTCGAGGAAGTCCCCCAGCGAGAGCCGTCTCGCGACTCGTGCAATGGCGGTGTTGCGGTCGGCAACTCCGATGAGACGCCCCACTGTGTCGAGCACTTCGCGCACCGTGAGTCGGGCAGGCAGTCCCGACGTGGTGCTGAGGTAGCCAAGGTGACGTCGGGCGGTGGTGGGGTCGGCCTGCACATGGACGCCGGCGAGCCAGGCGTTTCCCGAGGTGGGGCGCTCGAGTCCCACAAGCATGCGCATGGTGGTGGTCTTGCCTGCGCCGTTGGGTCCGAGCAAGGCCACAACCTCGCCCTCGCCCACTTGGAGGTTGAGCTGGTCGACCGCCCGAACCAGCGAGCCGCCGGTCCCAGGCCAGTCCTTGCATAGGTCGGATGCGATGATTCCAGACATGGGCTCTCAGGAGGTGTGTGGGAGAGGGTATCCCAGAATCTGTCCCACCCTGGCCTTGGAGTCCCCGCTTGTCTGTTGGTCACAGCGGCATGCGTCCGGTGGCAATCTGTCGCTTGGGAGGCGCCTTGAAGCAGCCCCCAGAGGCGCGTTCAGACCAGCGTACCCGCCACAATGCCCACAAAGGCGACCACACTGACCCAGGCGTTGGCGTTGAAGAACGCTGCGTTCATCCGAGACAGGTCCCCCGGCTTGACGAGGCTCTGTTCCCACGCCAGGATGCCTGCAATCACGGCAACCGCCACAAAGTAGGGCCAAGACAGCGGCACCGTCAGCGGCAGGGCCATCAGAGCGGCCAGACAGAAGCCATGCAGAGCACTGCTTACTCGGAGCGCGCCCACCTCGCCTAGCCTAGCGGGAATGCTGTTGAGACCGACCTCCTGATCGTACTCGCGGTCCTGAAGAGCATACAGGGTGTCGAACCCACCGACCCAAGCCAAGATGGCGGCGCCCATCACCACCGGAGTGGCCGTGACGGTGCCGGTGAGGGCCAGCCACACGCACGCTGGCGAGAGACCCAGGGCGAAGCCAAGCCACACGTGGCACAGAAACGTAAAGCGCTTGGTGAGCGAGTAGCCCCACAACACCGCAATGACCGCCGGCGATGCCAGCAGTGCCTCGGGCGAAAGCATCCAGGCGGAGAACACCAGAAGGGCCGCGCTGCCGAGGGTGAGTCCCCATGCCCAGCTAAGGTCGAGCCGGCCAGATGCAAGCTGGCGGCCTACGGTGCGGGGGTTGGCGGCGTCGATGCGTTGGTCGACGATGCGGTTGAAGCCCATCGCTGAGCTGCGTGCCCCCACCATCGCGACCAGAATCCACACCCAGTCCAAGACAGCGAGCGGCGTCGCACGGTGCACAAGCCAAGCGGCGGCCAATGCGAAGGGGAGCGCGAAGATGGTGTGGCTGAGCTTGATGTCGGTGGCAAAGGCGCGGAGCTGAGCCTTGGCTTCGGGAGCGTTCATGTGAGCCACCTTCGCGGCCAGCGAGTGCCGTCGAGGAGTCGGTGCAAGGGGGCTGGGTCGTCGGGACACTCCACCAGCAACACATCGGGGCGGTGGCCAACGGCGAGCTGACCCGCGCAAGGATGGTGGGGGAGCAGGGTGCCCGAGGTGAGCGCGCGGACCAGGACAGCGGGGGCCACCTCGGGGAAGGCGGCGTGAAGCACGGCGGCTTCGGCAAGGAGGTCCAAGCTGGGGGTGCTGGCGAGGGAGTCCGTGCCGAGGGCAATTGGGATGCCGCGAGCGACCATGCCGGGGAGGTCGGGGAGCTGGCCGGTGATGTGCAGGTTCGAGCGTGGACACAACACAGCGGTGGCGCCGGTGCGCGCGATGCGGTTGAGGTCGGCAGGGGTGGCGGCGGTGAGGTGGACCAAGCCGAGCCCGGTCAGCAGTCCCAGCTGGTCGAGCAGGGCAACGCCGGACGATGCGACGCCAAGACCGTCGCGCCACGGGTGGGGGGCACGCTCTGCGATGGCCTCGTGGAAGGCGATCCAGGAGCCCTCGCGATGGGCGAGAAGAATAGAGTCGGCGGCATCTTCATCACAGTGGATGGTGGCCGGAGGGCCGGGTGCCAGAAGCGCGCGAGTGAGCAGGTCGGGGGAGCACGAGATGGGGGCGTGCGCGGTGGGACGCACCTGGACCAAGGGGGTGCCTTCGGGGGTCGCGTCGAGTGCGGGCGCCCAGCGGGCCTCGGTGACGCCGATGAGCTCGTGCTGCACCGTGCCGCGCAGGCGGGCGGCGGTCAGTGCGGGGGCGGTGGTGCCTGTGTTGGATACGTCGATGACGAAGGCGGTGCCGCTTGCGCGAGCGCGGCGGGCTGCCAGGAGGGCAGAGTCCTCGTGCTTGGGGACTCCTGCAGCAAGCAATGCGCCCACCCAGCCCGGACTTCCGAGCCGGGGCGGTCCCACTGGCTCGCGATGATGGGACAGCTCTATGTGGGTATGGGCGTTGACCCAACCCGGCATCAAGATGCCGTCGAGGAGGTCGTCTTGAGGGCTGACGGGCTGAATGTCGACGATGGTATGGTCGGCATCGAGGACCACGGCTGTGGCCCCCATGAGCCCCGTTGGGGACCACAGCTGACGGGCGGCCACTCGGCGCAACACAGTCACTCAGGCTTGCGGACGGTCGAGGCGGCGGAGCGGACGGCGGCGGTCCTCGGCCTGGGTGGTGGCTTCTCCAAGGGGCTCGAAGTCGGCCCCGCGGCGCACGGGACGCAGACCGGTGAGACGCAGGGTGCGCTCCGCTTCGCGAATCGACATGGGCCATACACCATCGATCATGGCGCCCTCTGCGTCGGTGACAGAGCCGTAGTCGTCGGCGCCGCCACGAAGAGCGACCTGTCCGACGCCGCGGCCGTAGCGCTCCCAGCCGCCGACCACATGCACGGAGTCGGGCAGCACCAGGCGGAGCAGCGCGGTGAGGCGCAGCCAGCGAGTGGCGGTGTTGTCTTCTTCGGGGACCGCTGTGCCAATGCTCCTTGCGCCCTGGATGCGGGCCGCGCGGAGGTCCTGGTCGCGAAGTGCGAGGAGTGCGGTCACCAGCGCATCATCGCTCTGGCCATCACCGAATCGGACCACGGCATTGTGGGGCGCCGTCCAGTCGGCCCCCGACTCCCCGAAGCGGGCCGTCGAAGCGTCCACCGTGTGGGCTCGGCGCAGGCTGGCAGTAGCGAGAAGCATGTTGAGCGGGGCGTGCTGGAGGAGCAGCTTGAGCTCGTGGGCATCGAGTGGGCCGCTCTGGGCCAGGATGCTCGCAACCTCGGCTGCATGGGGACGCGAGATGGCCCGGGTGGGCGGGTAGAGCGTGAAGGTCTCCCGGGTGGTGAGACCCGCCCGAAGCGCCAGACTCGCGAACCGACGCATGCCCATGGTTGCCCGATCATCGAGCGCGAAGCGGATGTGCTCGGTGAGGTAGGTGTGTTGCTGGTCGGACATCTCGGCGATCTGGCTGGGATCGTCGAGGCGACTGACGCCAAGGAGTCCGGCAGACCGAAGGTGGTCGACCACGCTGGGGTCGAGGTCTGCGCGGCCAGCCCACACGGCGAACACAAAGGGGAGGCCCGTCCACTCCTTCCACAGTGCACCGAGGTCGAGACGGACCTTGAAGCGCTCATCAAGTGCGAATGCAGCATCGCCAATGACCAGGGCTGCGTCGGTGGATGTGGCCCCGGAAGCCGCAGTACCGGCGGGCACATCGGTGATAGCGCAGCCCTCGGGCAGGCGGTCGGCAAGGGGACCGTCGGTGAGCAGCAACCGCGTGAGCAACACGCTGGTGCGGGACACGCCGTCGAGACGCACGGAAGTCCACTGCTCGGGGGGAAGCTCGGATGCGACAATGACCGTCTCGACGTCGCCATCACATCCAATGCACAGGTCGGGCACGATGCGCCAGCCACGTCGGTCGCCGGGGCCTGCATCGGACAGCAGCGCACCCACGGGCAGCAGTGCAACATCGACCTTGCCCTCATCGAGCCAGCGCGCCACTTCGCTTGGGTGGCCACCCCGCATGTCGAGCGTGTCGGTGTCGAGCTGGTCGAGCAGCGGTCGGGCGTTGCTGTAGTCGACAAATCCCACGCGAGCGCTGACTTCGGGCTTGGTGAGGGGGCGGGCGGGATCTTCGCGGCGCACCGTGTTGTACAGAGTGTCGCGCTCGGCGGGTACCCGGCCAGCATGCCGGATGAAGCGAAGCAGGTCCGCGCGGGACAGACCCTGGGGCGTGTCCGCGCCGGCCATGTGGTAGATGTGCTCTTCGCGGACGGTGCCATCGAGGTCGGAAGCGCCGAACCACAGGGCACTCTGGGCTTCGTGGGTGCCCAGCATCGGCCAGTACGCCTTGATGTGAGGGATGTTGTCGAGGAGCAGGCGACTCACGGCGATGGTGCGCAACGACTCGTAGCCGGTGGGGCTCGCAAGGCGCGCAAGGCGGTTGTTGTCGTTGTGGAAGCGCAGCGGGATGAAGGTCTGGAAGTGGGCGCCGCCGTGGTCGGGGTCTCGGGCACCCGCCGACAGGCTCTTGTCCTGCAGCTCTCGAAGGCGCAGCAGGTGGTCGACCCGTTCATCGAGAGTCTCGATGCTGCCAAACAGCATGGTGCAGTTGGTGAAGATGCCCTGTCGGTGGGCCTCCTCATGGATGGATAGCCAGCCTTCTGCGTCGACCTTGTCGTGACAGAGCTTGCGACGCGCTCGGGGATGGAAGATCTCTGCGCCTCCGCCCGGCATCGAGTCGAGCCCGGCGTCGCGCATGGTGCGGAGTACGTCCCCCACCGACATGTCGTACTTGTCGGCGTAGTATTGGATCTCGACGGCGGTGTAGCCCTTGACGTGGATGTCGGGACGGTGCGCCTTGATGCGTCGCATGAGCTCAAGGTAGTAGTCGTAGGGCAGATCCGGATTGAGCCCATTGACGATGTGAACCTCAGTCACGAGGTCCTCATCAAGTACTCGAATTCGCTTGAGGGCGTCCTCGAAGGACATGGTCCAGGCGTTCTCATCGCCGGTTTCGAGTCGCGCGAACGAGCAGAAGATGCAGCTGGCTTCGCAGACGTTGGTGGCGTTGACGTGGAGGTTGCGGTTGAACCAACACAGGTCGCCGTGCAGGCGCTCGCGGACTTCATTGGCCAATGCGCCCACCGCGACGACATTGGGGCACTCGAAGAGACGAAGGCCATCGGCGGCATCGAGGCGGATTCCGGCACGCACCTTTTCGGCGATGTCGGCGATGTCGGCCTGCGCGAGGAGGGTATCGGTGACGGTCATCGGGAGACTCAGGGGCGAAGGGCAGGTGCGGTGAGCGAGGTGGGGCCCCGCTCGGCTGCAGGGGGACGACCGTCCCACCGCTTCATCAAGCTGTTGTCGATTCCCATGCGGTCGAGCGCGCGGGCGACGACGGTATCGAGCAGGTCGTCGAGGGTCTGCGGCCGGCTGTAGAAGCTGGGTGCGGCCGCCATCACGGTGGCCCCGGCTTCGACGAGGGTGGTCATGTTGCGGAGGTGGATGAGTGAAAACGGGGTCTCTCGAACCACCATCACCAGCCGCCGTCCTTCCTTGAGCATCACGTCGGCAGCGCGGCCCACGAGGTCAGCGCTCACCCCGTTGGCGATTCGACCGATCTGTCCCGCCGAGCAGGGCAGGATGCACATCGCGTCGAAGCGGGCGGAGCCAGAGGCGAAGGGCGCGGTCATGTCGCCGGGGTTGTAGAGAGGCAGGCCGTAGTCACGGGGGTTGGTGCCAACCTCGTCGTCCCAATTTAGGCGGCCGAACCGGGTGAAGACGACATGTGTGTCGATGCCTGCGTCTCGTCCGGGTCCGGCGAGAAAGTCGAGCATCCGACGGGCGTAGGGCGCCCCGGACGCACCCGAGATGCCCACCACGACCTTCACTTGGACACGCCCTGGAAGGTGCCCGAGACGATGTCGGCCACCGGCGGGAACATGCGGTCGCAACGCACGTCGATAAAGCCGCGTTGTTGCATCATCTCGGCGAAGGCTTCGCGAGAGTGGAAGGCGTCGATAGAGCCTGCCAGGTAGCGGTAGGCGCCTGAGTAACCGCTCACCCAGCCGCCGAGAAGCGGCAGCACGAAGCGGTTGTAGGTGCCTGAGAGGATCTTGGACACGAGGGTGGTGGGCTGAAAGAACTCGAGCACCACCAGCCTGCCGCCGGGCTTGAGCACGCGCGCGCACTCGTCGATGGCGCGGTGAACCTCCGGCACGTTGCGCAGCCCGAAGCCGGCGATGATGCCGTTGACGGAGCCGTCTTCGAGAGGCATCTCCCGGGCATCGGCGGTGACGAGGTGAACGGGCGCATTCGGCGGGAGCTTCGGCTCGCCGGCCAGCAGCATCTTCTCGGCGAAGTCGAGGGCGTGGACTGTGGTGGCTCCCGAGTCGAGCAGCATCACGGTGAGGTCGAGCGTGCCCGCGCACAGGTCGAGCATGGTGCCCTGCGCGGCCGGACCCAGCCGAGCGATGGCCTTGCGCCGCCAGCCCTGGTCGAGGCCCATGCTGATGACCCGGTTGGCGCGGTCATAGGTGGGCGCCAAGGTGTCGAACATCTCGCGGACCTGGGGCGCGCGGTCGGCGGCGCCTGCAACGGGGACGCTCATCAGCGCACCCGGTCGACGAGGTGGTGAGCCAGGGCGACAAGTGCGCTGCGGAAGGGCGTGTCGGGCACCGCTGCGTGAAGCGCCTGGATGCCGGCATTGACGTGACCGCGAGCGATCTCGACGGCCTCGGCGGGTGCGCCGGTAGCGTTGACCCGCTGCACCAAGGCGGCAACGGCGGCATCGGAGCTGTCGGAGGCTTCGATGGCGGCCAGCAGGCCAGGGTCGTGGTCGAGGGCGAGCAGGAGCGGCAATGTGGCCTTGCGCTCGACGAGATCGCGGCCGGGCCTCTTGCCGGTAATCTCCGCGTCGCCGGCATAGTCGAGCACGTCGTCGGTGATCTGAAAGGCGATGCCGACCGCGCGACCGAAGCGGGAGAGTCCGTCGACGGCGTCGTCGTTGCCGGCCGCCCAGGCTCCCGCAGCGGCGCACCAAGAGATGAGGGCGGCGGACTTGCGCTCGATGATGTCGTCGTAGACGGCGCGCGGGAGAGAGAGGTTTTCGCGGTTGAGGAGCTGGATGACCTCGCCCTCGCTCATCTCCGCGACCACTCGGGTGAGCGCAAGAACAGCCATGTGGCCGCCTTCTTCACCGGCCACCTGCACACTTCGCGCAAGGCACACATCTCCGGTGAGGATGACGCCCGCATTGCCGTGGACCAGGTGGGCGGCGGGGCGACCTCGACGCTTGGAGGCACCGTCGACCACGTCGTCGTGGAGCAGAGACCCCAGGTGGAGCAGCTCTCCTGCACACATGAGCCGGGAGATGTCGCCAGCGTGTCCTGCCGCGCGGGCGGAGAGTCCGGTGAGCAGTGGACGCAGGCGCTTGCCTCCCGAGTCGGCGAGGTAGCGGCCGATGTCGGCCACTGCGGGCACACAAGACTGGAGCATGGTGCGCAGGTGGCCTTCCGCCAGCCGCAGATCATCGGCCATCAGAGCCGTGCCACCCATGAGGGCGGACACCCGACTGCGGGTGTGGGGGTGGTGGTGCAGGCCGCCGGCATGGGGTCGAGAGACCGACAGATCCATCGAGAGTCCTCGGGGCCGCGGGGGCCCTTGGGGGATGGGAATCTTCGAAGACTTCAATCGTCATTGAAATCGGTGAGGTTTCGTCTTAATCGAGGTGGGCAGGACGAACCACCTGCAATCGATGGTCCCCGGATTGTTGTTCGTCCGGATTGTTGTTCGTCCGGATTGTTGTTCGTCCGGATTGTTGCTCAACCTCGTCCACGGATTCAGCTTCCTTGTCTCTACCTGTTTCAATGCCTGGGACCGACCTGCCGAGTGGTGACCCGGAGCAGCCCACCATCGAGCAAGCGACCCTGCTGGTGGCCGACACCATTGGTGAGATCATGGGATTCTGGAACTTCAAGCCGTCGATGGGCCGGGTGTGGACGGTGCTGTACCTGTCCACCGAGCCTCTGAGCGCCGACGACATCGGTGCCCGCACCGAGCTGTCGGCGGGCAGTGTGTCGATGACGCTTCAGGAGCTGCTGCAGTGGGGCGTGGTGAAGAAGGCGTGGCGCCGCGGCAGCCGTCGCCGCCACTACGAGGCCGAGACCGATCTCGTGGCGATGATCACGCGGGTCTTCCGGGAGCGCGAGCTCCGGATGATCGACGACGCTGTCTCGCGAATGGAAGAAGCTGCAGCCTTGCTTGCTGGGCTCCCCCGCAGCGAACGGGTCGACTTTCTCCGCACCCGTCTGCGCACGCTGCTTCGTATGGCCCGCACAGGACGCGCGATCGTGGACCGCTTTGCCGGGGGAGGATTGCTCGACCTGCGGTCTCTGCGGGGTGCCCTTCAAGGGGCCGGGTGATGCAACGCCTTTTCAGTGCGTTGACGCACGTTCCGAGACGTGTGACGAACCTTCAGGCGGATAGATGGTACGGGGCTTTGCCCGTGGTACTCCGCGCGCGTCTGGGCCCTGCCCGACGGCATCCGAGAGAGTCTGGCGCTCGACAGCTCCCTCAAGCCCGACATGAATTGTCCGGCGTATCGTTCGATTTACCCGTGCCTCGCCCAATTTCGCGTGCGTCGGCCTCCCCCGGAGGAGGCAGCGCGTGATATCTGGGCCACCCGAGCTTACTTCGCCAAGTCAGAGGGGTTGGTCCAGCAGACCGACTCGACCGCATCTTCGTCCAATCCGCATCGCAGAGAGTTCCATGAGCCGCTTCTCCCCCCGCCTCCTCCTCTTCGCCGTGACTGCCGCGGGCTTCATCGGGTGTGGCACGGAGCCCACCATGACCGGCGCCGTGAAGGACGTCTGGGACAAGCCCATCGCGGGTGCCACCGTCACGATTGAGGGCGTCACCGAGCTGGCCACTACGTCCGACAAGGGCTCGTTCGACATGCCGGTGCTCCAGGGCAAGAAGCGCGTCAAGGCCGGAGCCAATGGCTTCGTCCACGTGCAGGAGACCTTCGTGTTCCCCGAGGGCTCCGACTCCAAGGTCGAGCCCCCCAATGTCGAGCTTGTGCTCTACCCCGAGCCCCCCAGCGAGGGCCTGTTCCTGGTCAACACCAAGGAATACAGCAAGCTCGACGGCCAGACCATCAGCACCACGGGCACCCAGCTCCAGGCCTACACTGGCGTCGAGAACCCTGGCAAGGTCAAGGTCCCCGCCAAGCCTCGCCAGCGCTTCGTCTACCGCGTTGCGCTTGAGCCCAACGAGATCGCCCGGGTCGGTCTCGAGCTCCACCGCCTCGAGTTCGTGCAGGACACCACCGTGTCCGGCGCCATGGGTGAGACCAACGTGAAGGTCAATCGCTTTGTGGCCAAGGAAGAGGTCGAGTTCGACCTCAAAGAGCTCGCGACCGCTCATCACTACCTCATCATCACCCGCAGCAAGCTCAACTCTGGGTACTACGCGTTCCACTCCGAGGGTCTCCTCACCAGTGGCGACGTCGACGGTCTCGACAAGACCCCCGAAGAGCTGCGCAAGGCCTACCCCTTCCAGGTGAAGTGAGCTGATGGGCGGCGGTCCTCCCTCCCGGGGACTGCCGCACCCTGGCCACCTCCCCGGGTCCTCCTCCCGGAGCGCCCTTGGGCGAAGACCTGCTCAGCAGCTTGGTTGTGTTTATGAGCGCGCTTCTTGGCGCGCTCGTCGTCGTTCTCGTGACCCTACGGGTGGTCGTGAGGCGGGCGACCGAGAAGTGGGCGCGCGATCACTGGGAGCAGCACACCCGTGAGATTCTTGAGGTCGAGCATGTCGCTCTCGAGGTGATGGCCGAAGAAGAAGCCGAGGCGGCCGCAGAGAAGAGCGGCAAGAAGGAAGGGGGCGAGCCCACTCCCAAAGAGCAGCTCATGGCCGAGCCTGTGTCGAAGGGACCGCCGGGCGAAGACCCCACCGAACGTCGCAAGCGCGAGCGACGGGAGCGGGCTGCGCGAATTCGAGAACGCATCCGGCAGCGGCGCATTGGCGAGCGCCTCGTAGGCGACGGACCCCCTGAAGCGCCGGCCACCTATGGCGGCCGCCCGGCCAATATCGATGGGGGGAGTGGGCGCCCGACTGTGCCTGCCATGCCCCGAGGTCGGTCCCGTGGCGCTGCGGCGTGGGGGGCTGCGTCGCCTTCTCGCTCGGCCCCCGCCCCCGCGGCCCCCCCCCCCCCCGCGCCCCCCCCCCCCCCCCCGCCCCCCCCCCCCCCCCCGGCGGGGGGGGGGGTTTGGGGGGGCGGGGGCGCGGCGGCGGG
>Ga0315322_10004138_pt1 | contig 11175 bp, 6 predicted proteins | sample M110021515metaG_FD_203461 | JGI IMG/M metagenome (GOLD analysis project Ga0315322, IMG submission 203461) | Ammonia-oxidizing marine archaeal communities from Monterey Bay, California, United States - M1 100m 21515 | ecosystem: Environmental > Aquatic > Marine > Intertidal zone | place: USA... | reverse complement strand
CGTTGAGATGGTTGACATCGCGGGACTGGTCGAAGGTGCAAGCAAGGGGGAAGGCTTGGGGAATAAGTTTTTGGCGAACGTGCGTGAGGTCGATGCGATCGTCCACGTGGTTCGTTGCTTTGAAGATGAGGACGTCATACACAACATGGGACGGGTCGATCCGGTCGGGGATGCCGAGGTCATCATGACGGAGCTCGTTCTCGCCGATTCGGAATCAGTTGCCAGTCAGCTTCAGAAAAACCTCAAGAAAGCCCGTGGCGATGATAAGGATGCCGCTGCAAACGTGGCTCTTCTAGAACGCCTGGTTCCGCACTTGGACGAAGGCAAGCCAGCCAACCTTTTGGAAATGGACGAGGACGAAAAGGAACGCATGAAAGCTTTCTTCCTGCTAAGCGGGAAACCAATGCTTTATGCCTGCAACCTGAAAGAAGAAGAGATTGCAGACCCGGATGCCAACCCTTTCCTTAATCCCTTTCAGGAATGGGCGTCCCGCCAGCAGGACGCTAATTGCTGCGTAATTTCGGCAAAGATGGAAGAGGAGCTTTCGGAGCTTTCCGAAGAGGATTCCAAGGAATACCTCGAGTCAATGGGCGTTGCGGATTCAGGTGTAACCTCACTAATCAACGCAACCTATGACTTGCTTGGTTTGGCAAGCTTTCTTACCGCCGGAGAGAAGGAAGCCCGTGCATGGACCTTTCGCAAGGGAATGACCGCTCCACAATGCGCAGGGGTCATCCATACGGATTTTGAGAAATCCTTCATCAAAGCGGAAGTGATCTCCTATGATGAATTGACCGCCGCCGGTTCCATGCAAAATGCCAAGGATGCCGGCAAGCTCCGCCTTGAAGGAAAGGAATATCTTTTTGCCGACGGGGACGTCGCCCTCTTCAAATGTAATGCCTGATTTCCCTTTTGAGGGATTGAGTTTGCGGATAAAACCGTTAAGATTTTCCATCATTGAAACAAACGAAAAAACTTTCCCAGCCCAAGATTCCCTTAGCCCTGACCTTTCTCTTGGGTTTCGCTTCCTGCGGAGATTCAACTGACATAACCGTCTACTCCACTCCCAAGGAACAAGTTCTCTCTGGCTCAGAAAAAGAGCCGGACGCTTCTGATTTGGAAAAATACTTGAGCAAGACGGTCATCGGCGATTTGCCCGCCCACCTCGTTCAAGCTGATAAGGACGGGAAATCGGTTCGGGTATTCGTCCTTAAGTTCGAAGGGAAGACTTGGTTTTTCAAGCTCATGGGCAATACTGAATTGGCACTCAGGGAACAGGAAAACTTTGATAAGTTCGTCCGGTCCATCGACGTGCAGTCCGAGCAGTCTCAAGGCAAATGGCTCATTCCCGAAGGATGGGAACTCGGGAAGAAATCATCCATGCGCATCGGTAGCTTCTCCGTTCAAGACGGCAATGATTCTTCTCTCGATATTTCCGTCACCGCCTTCCCGGGTGACCTTGGGGGCCTCTTGCCCAACGTCGAGAGATGGCTTGGGCAGATCGGGTTGAATCCGGGCAAAGAACAACAATGAACCAATCCGACTTCATTGACTTGCGGAAAAAATGGCGGAAGAACCCCGTAATCGCTGTCTTTACTTCCTTGCGGTTGACCATCGTTCTTCTTGGGTTTTCGGTGGCCTTGGTTTTCTTCGGTACGCTCGACCAAGTGAACATAGGCATAAACAAGGCCCAAAAGGATTATTTCGAATCTTTCTTCGTCGCTTGGCAATATCCGCAAGAATGGCCCTTGGGTACAAAAATGGTCATGGTCACGCATCCCGAAAGCGATTTGGCCAAGAACACCGAACAAATTTCCATAGGGGACGAACGGCTCAAGGACTTTCGATTCCTGGGCTTTTTGGATAACACCTTCCACAGACAGATTAAATCCGTCCTCGATGATTCGGACGGAGCGCTGGAACCGGATCCGAATTTACGGTTTCATTCTCTCAAGGAACTCAAGGAAACTCTGGCTAACGACAACTACAAGAATGGCTTCGCCGCGATTCTTCCGGACTCGGCGATGGATAAACCTTCAACCCCCGAAAGCGGGAAGGATAAAACCGGTGATCCCGTATTGGCGGTCATTCAAATAGACGGGCAACCGTCTTTTACCCTAAGAGGGATTTTCGTTCCTCTCCCCGGAGGATATTTGCTTGGCGGCTTGCTCCTGACAAACCTTCTAGTCTCGGCTGCATTCCGCTATCAATTGAGTGCCCGGCATGCCGGTATCTGGATCACGCATAGCGGGTTGGCCCTGATGCTGATCAGCGAGTTGGTGACCGATTTGACGGAAAGGGAAAGCATCATGGTTATCAACGAGGGTGAGTCGGTCAACTACTCGAAGGACTTCCACTTGGATGAGTTTGTACTGATTGATGAGTCGGACCCAGCCAAAGACCACGTCATGAGCATCCCGATCGATCTATTGGAGCCTGCCAGCGATAACTCAACGGATTTCCCGACCATCGACTTGGCGCAAACCGATCAACGTTTTCCATTTATGCTCGTCGTAAGGGACTTTTACAAAAATACGGATTTCATAAGGCCGGGTGAGGGGGAAAAAAGCTTTGAAGTTCGCAAGCCAAACAATAGCAAGGTCAAGATCGCACCCATCAGGCAGGAGGAAACCTTCCGGGCGGATGAAATGAACTTCCGGTCCGCAGTTGTGGAATTGAGAGCAAAAGATGCCCGGGAGAAAGCGCTCGGCGAATGGCTCGTCTCCTCCTTTTTCGACATTGCGCAATACCGCCCGCAACGCTTCGAACACGAGGAGAAAAGGTACCGGGTCGAAATCAGACGCAAGCGCTATTATTACGATTTTTACGTTCAGTTGCTTGACTTTCGTTTCCTGCGTTATCCCGGGACGGACAGGCCCAAGGATTTCTCAAGTGACGTGCAGATCAATGCGCCCGGGGAACTTACCAGGAAAACCAGAATTTACATGAACCACCCCCTGAGCCTCGAGGGGAACACTTTTTTCCAGGCGGGCTTTGATTCGGTAACTGAAAAACAAACCAGGCTTCAAGTCGTATACAACCCGGGCAGCATCTTGCCCTACCTCGGCCTATCGCTGGTTGGCTTAGGCCTAACCGTTCAGTTCCTGTATCACCTCATTGCTTTTGCTTCGAGACGAAGAAAGGCATCGTCATGAGTTCCGAAATGAGAAAAGAAAGAGACGATCCCGCCTCTGGGTCAAAAGGCAGAACTTTGTCCAGGTTCATTCCCGTTGCGCTCGTATCAATATGCGCCCTCTATGCATTGAGCAAATTACGACCACCCAGCCATGATGGAGATTTTGACTTAACCACCTTCGGCCAACTCCCCGTTCAGCAGAAAGGCCGGGTAAAACCACTCGATACAGTTGCCCGCAATGCGCTTTTGGTCATGAGGGGCAAGCAAACCGTTCCCGACGGGCCCGAAGCAAGTTACTTCGAAAAGCTCTTCTACGGCAAAAAGTCACCGCGCTACCTCACCGCAATCGAATGGTTCGCAGAACTTACCCTGCGCCCGACAAAGGCAGACAAATACAAAGTTTTCCGGATCGATCACCCTGAGGTTCTCGGACTATTCGGATTCGAACCCGGAAAAGCGAAATATTTCTCCTTCAACGATCTGTTCCACAGCACTGACATCGAAAATTTACGTAAGAAACAAGACAAAATCTTAAAAGAAGTAAACGATTACGTTTCGGATAACCCTGATGCATCGCAAAAAGATAAAGAGGAAATGCGGGAACGACTAATCCCGCAGTATGAGGAAGCGCAGGACAAGCTCGACTCCCTGATGGCCAAGGTAACGGAGATCGAACGGGCCATTCGCTCGATCAAGCTCGGAGAGGATTTGAACCGCAACAACCAGATAGACGATGGAGAGGACCTCAATCAGAACGGCAAGCTTGACCCCGGACCCGACTCAAAAAAATACACCCCTTACCAGCGAAACCTCGGTCATTTGTACGATGCGGTAACATTGTATGATCAGCTTAAGAACTCGCTTTTTCCTCACGCCGGAGAGCATTTGCTCGGATCTTCCTACTCCAAGGAAATCGAAGCTCTTAGCTTTCACAAGGAAATCTCCGATGGGGCAATTGAAAAACTGAGGGAAGAGTTGCTTGCATCCGGAGCACTCGAAAACGAAAGCAAGCTCATGGAAATCTTGAGCAAAAAGCCCAAAGCGATGGAACTTATCCAGGCGGACCAAAGCCTCAAGGCATCCAAACCCTTCCTTCGCGGACAAGCCCGCTTCGCTCCTTTGGGCATCGTTGCGCCGGCGAGTTACAAGGGAACCGTAAGCATTGAAAACGGTTCTGACAAATTAACCGCCGACGGAGAACCCCTTGGCGAATTTCTGGAGGGAGAGGATTTGAATCATAACGGTCAACTTGACCCCGAGGAGGATCTCAACGAAAACGGGAAACTGGACCAGTCTCACGTGAAGATCGGATCGTATTCCCCTTTAGACGGAATATGGAGGGAAAACCAATTGAGGGAAAAACTAATCAAGTCGGTCGATGGAGGAGCAACTGCCACCCTGACGAACGAGCACAATGGCAGGGACTGGATCTGGGACGCTCTGTTCTATCTTTCCTTTGCTGGCATGGCTTTTCTTCTCTTTAAGGTTCTGAAAAGAAAAGGCAGCCTTGCCTTTTCCACATCGATACCTCTTTTGCTTTTTGCAACCCTAAGCCTGACTTGGATTGTTCTTTTCGGTCCTACATCCGCAACGGTTACCAACGGTTCCTTGCACCACATTAACTGGGCTTCCCTGTCCGGCTCGCTATTGGAATCCAGAGCCGATTCGGGAACGGGCAAGATCGAACCGACTCTCATGTCTTATGCAGAACTCTCGAACAGCTATCAAGATCGGGACCATACAAAATTCAACGCCGTAGTCAAAATGCTCTCAGAGGATTTTGAAAAAGTCGCCCCCTCGCAATGGCATGACTTCAAAAACCGTATCCCGGAGCATATGTTCAACGGAGCGCAGCCCTTCGTCACCTGCATGGCGCTCTACCTGATTGCATTGATTCTGGTCTTCCTCTCGTGGCTTATTTGGCAAGAGCCCATGCAAAAGTCGGCAGTCGGCATTGCCTGCCTTGCACTCGCGTTTCACGTCGTAGGTCTCGTAGTCCGAATTTGGATCCAAGGACGACCCCCGGTAACCAACCTTTACTCATCGGCAATCTTCATCAGTTTGGGCGCCGTTGCGTTCGGCTTGATTTTCGAACGGATATACCGCAATGGAATCGGAACTGCCTCAGCCTCCATAGTGGGTTTCCTTTCCCTTCTGGTAGCTCACAACCTGGCTATGGATGGAGACACGATGGAGGTACTCCAAGCCGTGCTTGATACCAACTTCTGGCTAGCCACCCACGTCGTGTGCATCACCTTGGGATACGTCGCCATGTTCGTTGCCGGCATACTCGGCATATTGTACGTACTCAGAGGTTTATTGGATAGTAGATTCGACAAGAAAACAGCCCGATCCATTTCATCCATGATTTACGGGGTCACTTGTTTCGCCGTTCTTCTGAGTTTCGTCGGAACCATGCTCGGGGGAATTTGGGCAGATCAATCATGGGGACGGTTCTGGGGATGGGACCCGAAGGAAAACGGGGCCCTCCTCATTGTTATCTGGAGCGCCATCGTATTGCATGCCAGATGGGGAGGATTAGCCAAGGACCGTGGAATTGCAGCCCTTGCAATCTTTGGAAACGTCATTACCGCCTGGTCATGGTTCGGAACCAACTTATTGCAGGAAGGACTACACAGCTATGGTTTTTCCGACGCCGGTTTCATTTGGTTAATGAGGTTCATCGGCATACAACTCTTTTTCATTGCGATTGCCTACGTTCCCAAGGGGCTATGGCGTAGCGAGCTTGGAAGTTCGCGCAGAAGGCGTCAAAGGGAAAATCCGGTCAAATCTTTTTTATCTTCAGAGAACTCTTCAGAGTCTCAATGACCTCTTCGGGCGGCCTCCCGAAAGAGCAAGGAAAAGCGACGTAAGGATCATCCAACCCTCTTTGCTCTTGAGCCTTTGGCTTAAGAACCAATGCAATAAGGGAACGGTTCGCGAATCTCGTCATTTCAAAACCTTTGATTTCCTGATGCCGAAAGCTAAGGTTTCGAAACCACCCGCGAAGATGAAACCCATCTTGATCAATCCGCAAACGGGACCATTCGAAAAGTTGATCGAGCAGGCTCAAGATGCCTACCATGCCCAAAGCGATCGTTCCGACCCAACTGGCAATCAGACCTAGGTAGTCAATGAAGGCGAAAAAGAATCCGCACAAAAAAAGAAACAAGCTAAACCCGCAATGCCTCCACCGGATCGGCTTGATTACCAAAACCTCACCTTTGCTTCCCCGACTGCGCATTTCTCCTTTGCGATCGAAGAAGAACAAGTCCTCAAGACGGACGGAGAGTGGGAAAAAGAATGGTGTCCCGGATATTCGAAGCCTTGGTTAGAAAAATAACCAACCGGTCTATGCCCAACCCCATTCCTCCGGCAGGAGGCATCCCGTGCTCGAGAGCGAGCAGGAAATCATCATCCAACTCCTGAGTCTCCTCCCCAACCTGCTTCATAAAGGCTTCCCTCTGAACAAAAGGATCGTTTTGCTCGGAATAAGCAGGGGCAATTTCCTGTCCATTGATACAGAGTTCGAAAACGTCGATCGTGCTCTCGTCATCCTGAGTAATTTTGGCAAGTGGGCAAAGCTCCCGGGGAATATGAGTGACGAACGTAGGTTGAATCAAGGTGTGTTCTATCACCTTCTCGAATACGTCATTGGTTATCTCGAACTCTTCCAGTTCAGGATCAACCTCGATACCCATGCTCTTTGTCTTTTCGAGCATTGCGGCCTTGGGCAATTCGAACCAATCGTCCTGGCCAACGGCTTCAAGGATCAAGTCTTTGTATTTTGCCTCTTTCCAATTCCCGGACAGATCGATCGCGTCACCCTCTGCCCGTTCCATTTGCAAAGTCCCCAATGAGCGCTCAGCAACCTGTTGGATAAGGGATTGGGTTAACTCCATCATTCCGCGATAATCCGTATAAGCCTGATAAGCTTCGAGCATCGTAAATTCAGGGTTGTGCCTGCGTGAAAGTCCTTCGTTTCGGAAAACCCGGCCCACCTCGAATACCCGATCGAATCCACCGACGAGCAATCTTTTGAGGTGCAATTCCAAGGCAATCCGCATGCTGAAATCGCAATCCAAGGCATTGAAATGCGTACGGAAGGGTCGGGCCGCCGCTCCCCCGGAAACCGATTGAAGCATGGGGGTCTCGACTTCCAAAAAGTCTCTTGCCCAAAAGAATTCACGTATTTCCCTGATAATCCTGCTTCTTGCCTTGAACCGATCACGGGAATCTTCATTTACGATCAGATCAAGATAGCGTTGGCGGTAAATTTGCTCATTGTCCGTCAGCCCGTGCCACTTTTCGGGCAGGGGACGGAGGGCCTTGGATACCAATCGATACTCCTTTGCCCGAATGGTAATTTCACCAGTCTTGGTACGGAAGAGAGGACCGCGAACACCAATGAAGTCTCCAAGGTCTAGCTTCTTGAAGTCGGCATATTCATCCTCCCCTATTTCATCCTTTCGGACGTAGGATTGGATTTTTCCCTTCCGGTCTATGATCTTCAAGAAAGAGGCTTTGCCCATAAGGCGGAGGGCCACAATCCGCCCGGCTACCGAGACCTCAGGTCCTTCCTCCAAGTCTTCGGGCAATAATGAAAGAGCCTCGCTTGAGGTGTGGGACTGATCCCAGTTCGAACGAAAGGGATCGCTTCCGGATTCCCTCAGGCGTTCCAACTTGCTTTGACGAACGGCAAATTGATCACTTCCGTCAAGAGAAGAATCCGGGGCGGGGGTTGGGGGCTGTTCTTGGCTCATGTGAAAAGTTAGAAAATGGAGGAAATACGAAGAAAGACAATGGAAAACCCGATCATTCGGAAGGCATCTTGCCCGCAGGCTTCTAGCTATTGGGCAATTTGGCCAAAGCCACCCGGAAGCCCAAGTTACGATAGCGATGGAAAAGTGATTTCGTATCCCTGGAAGAGGACATGCAACCAGCTGCGTTTTTCATGTAGGTCCCTCCCCTGCAAATCCTGAATTCGTCCTGCTCGCTATCTTCGAGCAGAGTATTGACAAAGGAATTCCCAACCCATTCCCAAACGTTCCCGTACATATCGTACAAGCCCCACGGATTCGGCTCTTTCATCTTTACCGGATGAACACGCCGCATGCTATTAATGAGATACCACGCATGCTCGTGCAATTGGGCAGAATCATCGCCAAAATAGTAATCGCTTGTTGTTCCCGCCCGGCAGGCATACTCCCATTCTACTTCGGAGGGAAGTCGAAACTCATAATTCTCGGGGATCGTACCGTTTATTTCAGAAAGTACGGTCAAAGCTTTACAAAACTCAACGGCATCCAACCAGGAAACGCGGTTGACCGGAAGATTAATGACATCCAACCCACCGTCCACATCAACATAGCTTGGGTTCACACCCATAACCTCGGTAAAGGCTTCCTGGGTGATCACAAGTTGGCTCAGCCAAAACCCGTGGGGCACGTTAACCGCCTTTCTTCCTGAAGTATAGGGAACCTTGATGGTTATTTTCCCCGGCGGGATCCACGATAAATCACCGACATACGCATCCTTATGCGGAAGGTTTTCTTCCCTTGAAGTTTCCTTTGCCCCATCTCCAACCACAACGTCCACGGCAAACGGATGCCTAGTCTTTTGAACGGATGGAGACGACGGCTTTTCTTTGGCTTTGGGAAAAGCGGGCAAGACGGAATTTTCTTCTTCGAGTTGAACGGATTCCGGAGTCTTCGATGATTCGTTTGAACCAAACAACCGGGTGTGACGGTTTAATTGAGTAGCGAAGATATGATCCATGACCTTCCACAGTCCTTCGCTCTCGTCAAAGATCTCTTCCTCGACCGATTCGCTACGGGGTTTTTTAGGAGCGTTGGAAGTTACGCTCGCCTTATCCAAAACCTTTCGCATGACCTCGATTGCTCGTTTTTGCCAATCCAGCTTCTGGCAGAAACAGGATTGGTATTGATGAAGGCATAGCTTCAAGCTTGGGGTAAGGGAGGTTTCCTCAAGGAAAATGGGAAGGATTGGTTTGTTTTCGCTCAATGCAAATTGGATTTCCCTGTTTACGTATGAAGAAGAAACCGCATTGGGTGACAAGAAAACGACAAGCATAGACGATGCCATGATCTTTTGGGCAATTTCATTTTGCCACTCTTCGGCCGGTGGAATCCCGTCGTCATACCACATATGCACGCCCTCCTCGTGAAAGGTACGCATCGAATTGTAAACCAAAACTTTGTCCCGATGAGCATAGCTCACAAAGGCATAGGGTTTTTCCCCCGAGTAAGATTCGAATGGAATCGGTATATCAGCGGTAGAGCTCAAAACAATAGGGTAAAAGGGCTTAAATGCTATCCTTGTAACCAGTTCTTTGCAGAATGTAAATAGGATGACTCCCGTAATTCTTTGCAAGTTCCAAATTCCCGACGTACTCGAAATCAAAGTCATCATGCCCAAAGGAAAGCAAGGCGGCCATGATTTCAGAAACGAAAACGGAACCGGGCAATACGATTGGCTCGATCCGAGCGGCTTGGTTGACATGATGTCCAAAGAAATTCCTTCTCGCCAAAACCGGATCAAACTCTTCATAAACCGGGCCGGCGTGCATCGATATTCTCACTTCCAGCCCATCATCGAGACCTAGTTCGTCCCAAGTGTCTCCAGTAAAATAATCCCTCAGTTGCATGGATAAATTCAAGGCATCGTCAAGATCATCAAAAACAGCAAAGAAACTGTCACCCCAAGTATTTACGAATGCGGGTGCATTGGAGAGCTTCTTTATCATTTCCGAAATCCCACCCAAAAACTTCTCCACAAAAACCGGGGTCAGGTCTTCAGCAACCTTGGTAAAGCCAGCTACGTCAGCAAAAAGCATAACCTTGACCGAACGGGACACCCGTTTCGCCAGGCCATCGGCAGTCATGATGTGGGCCGGCTTGGTTTCGCCCTGAGCAGCAGATGGCTTGTCCGATTCCGAAACCGAAGAGAGCACCTCCTTGGCATCGATGACCATCGGGTCGTTAAAATTTGCTTTCCATCGACTGACCAGTTCCCCTGTTCCTCCGATATCTCCCTTTTTACCATCCCAAAAAACGAGAAGCTTCGGGTTCTCATCCAACCCACGGCCCCGCATGGTGGTAAAGCCAAGCATGATGTCATTACAAAAGGAAAACAGGGAGTCCTCACCGTTATATCCTTCCCGCGTCACGTAGTGGACGGAGGTCGCACGGTCGAGGACCCTCTCAAACCGGCCGACCCAATTGCCTCCCGCTCTGCGGACGCTTGTCTCTATAAATTCTTCCTTTGCAAAAGGAAGAAAAACATGCGTTTCCCCTCCCCTTTCCGCCATCGTCTCGAGAAACAAGATATCAGTACCGCAGGCGGCTGAACTATACCCGCAACTCGCCCCCATCTGCTCAAGGGCTTCCTCGATTTTTCGCTTAACTTCCGGTTCGGCTTCGGGCGGAAACCTGCGGGCGTTGCCAGGACCGTCGATCACATGCCCTGAGCAAGCGACGATCCCGAGCTTCGGGAAGGCCTGGTGGACCTTTTCCAAAATTTCTTCATCCTCGTAGACTGATGCGATCTGAAGAGCTTGTTTGCGCGTACTCGCAATTTGAGAGGGTTGAGATTCCTCTCTATTCGTGGCCGAGCGATAGGTAAAAGCAGCCTCATCGACAGATCCCAAAAGCAGGAGAGACTCCGCCTCCGTCACTTGAATCCAATAGTCATAAGTTCCTTTGTCCTTTAGCTTTTGACAAATTTGCCGAGCCTTTTCGGCACTTTCCCTGCCTTTGTCCAGCTCGCCGGACATAAAATGCATGAACGCGATATTGATACATGGATAGTATTGGGTTTCGAGCTCTTTGCGTTGACTCGTCCGAAGGCTATCGAAACTGTTCGTGGCATAAGCCTCCTCGTAGCGGGCGACCGCAAGTTCGGCATATTTTATCTTGCTCTCCTTATCGCTCGAATATTCCCACAAATCCTTGTATGCGCTTGCAAGCAAGCTATGGGTTTCCACATCGCGGTCCCCGCCTGCAACCAACTCTTCCAAA
>Ga0315322_10004137_pt1 | contig 11175 bp, 11 predicted proteins | sample M110021515metaG_FD_203461 | JGI IMG/M metagenome (GOLD analysis project Ga0315322, IMG submission 203461) | Ammonia-oxidizing marine archaeal communities from Monterey Bay, California, United States - M1 100m 21515 | ecosystem: Environmental > Aquatic > Marine > Intertidal zone | place: USA... | reverse complement strand
ACACATGGAGAGTCACAACCCTTACGCCAGTCCATACTCAGTTGCTCAGGCATCCGAGAACGTCCGCACTGAATTTTACCAGAAAACCTACCTTCATCTCGCAGGAGCAATTGGGGCGTTTATCATTCTTGAAGCGATGCTTTTTGCAATCCCTGGAATCGATCTATTTGTCTTCAAAATGATCGGAGGAGGAATGTCATGGCTTCTAGTTCTCGGACTCTTCATGGGCGCTTCTTGGATCGCTAATAAGTGGGCGACCTCAGATACCAGTCGCGGAATGCAGTATGCGGGGTTAGGGCTCTATGTCGTCGCTGAGGCTATCATATTTTTGCCTCTCCTTTTGATTGCCGTCCGCTTCACCGGACAATCACACCTGGTCGGGCAGGCCGCCATTATAACCTTGGGACTATTTGCTGGTCTCACTTTTGTAGCCTTCACATCCAAGAAAGATTTCTCCTTCCTCGGCGGAATTTTAAAGATTGGATCCTTCGTTGCAATCGGACTAATCGTAGCATCACTCCTGATGGGTTTTAATCTCGGGATCTGGTTCTCTGGAGCAATGGTCCTCTTTGCTGGAGTTTCGATTCTTTATCAAACTAGCAACATTATCCACAATTACCGCCCAGATCAGCACGTAGCAGCTTCCCTTGGTCTCTTTGCAAGCGTCGCCCTGCTCTTCTGGTATGTTCTGCAAATTCTGCTATCTCTCGCCTCGAGCGATTAATCGAATTTCCCTACGCCTTTCAGAACCCGGACACAATCAGTGTTCCGGGTTCTTTTGTCTCGCTAAGATCCGTTTTTGACAAACTCGCCCTTTTGTCGCTAACTCCAGACAGCGCTTATGAATACCACGAATTTCCTTCTCGGAACGACTTCAATCCTGATTGTCGTTGCCTTTGCTCTCTCCTTTGGGGGCTTTAACGAAGGACGCGACAGCCAGGCCAGCAAGGACGAACTTGCTAAATTGACTGACGCAATCGAACAACTTGCCGCTGAAAATCGAGCGCTTGAGCGTAATTACGCCCGGACCAATCGCCCAAACAATGCGGCAACTTCGGTTTCGACGACCATCCCTCCGTCAGGTCTTCCTATCGCCCCCGGGCCTGCAACTTCTAATCCTGATTCAGAATCGCTGGGAAAAATAAAGGAACTCGAGGACAAAAATCGGGCCCTTGAAGAAAAAGCTCTCGCCCTCGAAGAGGAAAATAGCCGTGCCAATGAAGAGCGCCGACAGATCACGATTGAGCAGAATATGGCTGCCAAAAAAGTCCAAATGGCCATGGACATGGGGACCGTAAAATCGGCAAACAAAGAACAGGCCATTGTCATCTACGAACCTTCCCCGAACGCACCCAGCTTTCAACCCAGCCGCATCCTTGCAATACGGCGAAACACCGGGATTATCGGAACTATCGTGATCGAGCGGCTTGACGCGAGTGGGCAATACATCGCTACGATGAGACCTCACGGCTACTCACCTGACGGCTATCCGGACATTCAACCCGGTGATACCGTTATTGTAGATCCTAATGGTTAATTACCATTTGGAGGTCAAACCATACTGCCCGGCCAAAGTAAGCAATTCTTCACGCATTGGCCACTCATCGGGGCGCTCACAGGGGCCATCGTGGCGCTGGCTCGCTCCCTTCAACATCATGCAGCCTGTGTTGTCGCCCATCTTACGAATGGCCTTAACTTCTTCAGATGATAATTTAAAATCAGCTGGCGTAGCAGCATAGTCGCGGATCTTATTTTCAATTGGAATTGCGTTTTCTCCAGCTTCCTGAATCACCGTCGGCACAACACATTTTACCGGAGTCTGGGAGAGGTTCCAAAGTGAGGCGAATTGAATCATGCTCAGGCCATGCTTCTCGGCAATTTCGCGCATTGGCTGCATTGCCTCGTTGCCCCGCTCGACCCAACCTTCGGGGCGATAAGCACGGTGATCACCAGGACGAAATTCGTGGCCAGGCTTCATGTCCCCATGGAAAAGCCCACCGTAATCTACCACACGGGTAAGAATATCGACTTTGTTAGCAACCGCTGAGTCCAACACATGCTGTCCGGGCCATGGCTCTAACGGATTCAAAATGATCATAGCCCAGTCGATTACTTCCCCAAAATTTTCGAAGACATGCAATAGATCGAGTGTGAATCCATTGGCAGGACCAGGAGCAATTCCGAGCCGTTCCGAAAGTCCCTCTTCCTTCAGGGCATTCATTCCTTTCCAAACCGCTTCACTGGTGTAGCCGATTTCGTCTGGGTTGTGCAACATGACGAGATCAAAATGGCTTGTTTGGCAATTTGTGAGAGAACTCTCGCAAGCCCGACGCAAAAAATCACGGTAACCAGATTCACCCCTCAGCGATGGGCTCGTGAACCTCGGATACCCCTTACTCCCCTCGCGTTCTCCGTCGATAAAATCGTGACCAAGCATCCCGACGAGGCAGTAACTCTCCCTTGGGAATTCCGATAAAACCTCGCCTAAGACGGCATCCGCTTTCCCTTGGCCATAGACATCAGCAGTGACAAAAGTCCGAATCCCTGAGTCATAAGCAACTCGAATACAGTTTTTGTAGCGGTCTTCATCAAGAACTTCCCCAAAGTGCATAAACCGTCCGCCGCTCCAGGTCCCATATGCTGTCCGTGTCAAATCCATGAGGTAAATAAGCGATAGGGTAGTGAATCTTTCAAGCGGGACTTTTCCAATGGACTGCTAAGCTTGACCAGAAGTGACGAAAGAGTCCACATTCCTGCCGTGCGCGCACTTCTTTTACTTGCTCTTATCCTTCCGCTTCTCCCTTCCTGCACAAGAGTCTCCAAAAGACCTGGAAACATGGGTCTGCTTCCAACCGTCAGTGACCGAAAAGCCCAAATCGCGGCCGAACCCCGTGGCGATTTTTACTACGGTCGCCGCTACTTTGTGGAAAAAACCCGCTTCTGGGGATACCTCCGCGAACCGGGTCAGTCGGCAAATAAAGCCAAATTGGTCATTTTTAACGAGTCTTGGAAAATCAACCCTGATCGTCTCCCGGAGACAAAAGGAAGTAAAACCCACGGATTCGATCATAATTACGAATACCGGATTCACGGTCGATACACTGGAAGGGAGCTGTATGAACCCAACAGTAACCAAATTCTCCCTGAATTCATTCTCACCGACTATCAGCTCATTTCGCGCAGCCCAGGATGGCTCTTTTCTCCCTCGGATCAATACTATCCTACCCGACTTTCCCTTCTTCCCCCGAGCTTCTGATCGCGACTTTGTGAAATATTTCACAAAGTCCTTGCGAGCCTACAAGAACGAGAGTTTCATTGTCGTGGCTTAACATGAGCAAGACCACTACCTACGAGGCCCCGGATGCCGCTGCCGTCGCAGCACAGGCCGTTACCGATTACCAAGCGGAGACCGACGACGTCCTCGGCGAAAAGATGGTGCTAAACATGGGTCCATCCCACCCCGCCACGCACGGAGTTTTACGTCTTGTGCTGGAATTGGACGGCGAAATCATCGAAAAAGCCGAGCCCCACATAGGATACCTCCATCGAGGCGACGAAAAAATCGCTGAGAACATGCATTACAACCAGTTTGTTCCGTATACTGACCGGTTGGATTACCTTGCTCCTCTCGCAAACAATGTCGCCTATGCCTGTGCAGTTGAAAAACTGATGGGATGGGAACTGCCACCTCGAGGCCAAGCTCTCCGAGTTCTCTGCTGTGAACTAGCGAGGATTTCGTCCCACATGCTTGGGGTCGGCGTCTGCGCGATGGATGTTGGTGCCATGACCGTCTTTCTCTATACCTTCACGGAGCGAGAAAAAATTTATAACTTCTGCGAGCAACTCACTGGTGCTCGCTTCACCACGTCTTACACCCGAGTCGGCGGTCAAATCCGCGATATTCCTGAGGGCCTAGACAAGGACATCTTAAAGTTCCTTGATGAGTGTGAAAACACTATCGACGAAATTGCTGGGCTCCTTAACAACAATAAGATCTACCTCGAGCGGATGTGCGATGTCGGGGTAATCAGCCGCGAGGACGCTATAAGCTATGGGATGACCGGGCCCAACCTGCGAGCTAGCGGAGTAGCCCGCGACCTCCGCAAGGATAGGCCCTATTTGGGCTACGAGAAATACGACTTCGATATTCCGGTGGGCGAAAATGGTGATTGCTACGACCGGTTCCTCGTCCGCATGGAGGAGATGCGCCAGTCCATCAAAATCATCAAACAAGTTCTTGCTGACTTCCCAGAAGGGGAAATCAACGTGGGCGACACGAAGTCCACTCTCCCTGACAAAGAGCGGGTGCTCATGTCCATGGAGGAACTTATCCACCATTTCATTGTCGCGACCCAAGGGATTGAGGCCCCAGAGGGCGAGGTTTATTTTGCCGCTGAAAACCCCAAAGGGGAGCTCGGCTTCTACATTCACTCGAAAGGCGGCGGAGTCCCGAATCGGCTCAAGATTCGCGCCCCGTCTTTCGTCAACCTTGGCATCTGTGCCGACCTCCTCAAAGGCCATATGGTTTCTGACATCCCAGCCATTCTCGGCTCGCTCGATTTCGTAATGGGCGAGTGTGACCGCTAATTCACGTCTAATTCTTCCAACCTGATTTCTCAAGGTGAGTTCTAAAATTGAAGCCCCCCGCCCTCGCTCGATCGATCGATCGAAGCTGAATTACGTCTCTACAAGCGCCCCGAAAGATCGCGAAGTTCCAAAGCCTCGTCTTATTGATCGCAGTGCTGTGGAATATATTCGTCCCATACTCACCGTTCTTGAAAAGAATATTCACTCACCAGTCACCCCAGGCGTGGTTCACTTCCCACAATTCAAGATCACTCCTGCTCTCGAAAAAGCTGCCAATAAGCGCATCGCCCAATATCCCGATGACCAACGCCGCTCGGCTGTGCTTCCCCTTCTTCACGAAGTCCAACATCGTCATGGTTTCATCAGCCCGGAATCCATTGAATGGGTGGCCGACAAACTTGGCATCGCCGCCATCAAAGTCGTCGAGGTCGTCACATTCTATCCCGGCTTCCGCCAGAAGGCTCCAGGCAAACTCCACTTCCGGGTTTGCCGCACCCTTTCATGCGCCATGGGCGGGTCTTACGAGCTCATGGCCAAGCTTTGTGAATTAACCGGAATCGACCGCGGCTCCGCTGATACTCACAAAGACCCAATTTCCATCTCTCCTTGCGGGAACTACTCAGTCGAATACGCCGAATGCCTCGCATCCTGCGGGACAGCCCCGGTCTGTCTCGTCAACGACGACTTCCACGAAGGCGTGACGCCAGAGAAAGCCGAAAGCCTCATCACTCAATACGAAAGTTAATTTTCACCAACCTAAACCACCAAGCTCATGTCTGACATCACCTACCTCCCCGGCAAGGAACCTCACGAAAAAGAGCACCGTCTGATCTTCAGGAATGTCGATCGCAAAGGCTGGGACCCAAAGATCAAGACCTACCTCGCGGAAGGCGGTTATGAAATGGCTAAAAAGGCTTTGAAGATGGATCCCCAAAAAGTCATCGATGAAGTTAAAGCTTCGGGGCTTCGCGGACGCGGTGGTGCGGGCTTCCCTACTGGAATCAAATGGGGATTTATCCCCCCTAACAATACCAAGCCGGTTTACCTGATCTGTAACTGTGACGAATCGGAGCCAGGCACTTTCAAGGACCGCTACATCGTCCATCAAGATCCTCACCAACTCATAGAGGGAATGGTAATCTCCGCCTATGCTGTTGGAGCTCACGTCGCCTATATTTATATTCGTGAGGAATTTCCGGAAGCTGCCATCACTCTTGAAAAGGCCATCGCCGATGCCAAGAAAAACGGCTTCCTTGGTAAGGATATTCAGGGCTCAGGATTCGATCTCGAAATCTACGTTCATCGCGGAGCCGCCGCTTACATCTGCGGAGAAGAGACCGGTCTCATCGAGTCGTTGGAAGGCAAGCGCCCATATCCACGAATCAAGCCACCTTACTTCCCGGCCGCCATCGGCCTCTACATGGCCCCAACCATCGTAAACAACGTCGAGTCACTCTGCCACGTCGTTCACATTCTCCGTATGGGAGGCGCGGAATACCTCAAACTGGGGACCCCGCGAAATTCCGGAACCCGTATCGTCTGCGTCTCAGGCGACGTTAAGAATCCTGGCTACTTCGAAATTGAGGTCGGCAAGGTGACCTTCCAGGAACTTCTCTACGACATGTGCGGAGGCCCCAAGGACGGGCGGACGCTCAAGGCCGTCATCCCAGGCGGTTCATCGTCAAAGATTCTTCGCTGTAACGAAACGTTCAAAATCGGTCGTGGTGATGACGCCGAGGAAATGACTTTCTGGCAGCTTCCTCTCGACTTCGACACTCTCGCCGCCGCCGGCTCCATGGCGGGTTCGGGCGGTGTCATTGTCATGGATGACACCCGCCGGATGTCTTGGGTCCTGAACAATATCACCCACTTTTACGCTCACGAGTCCTGCGGACAATGCACCCCATGCCGCGAAGGATCAACTTGGATGAAAAAGGTTTCCGATCGGATCGAAGATGGGAAGGCTACTCCGAGTGACGTTCAGGTCCTTGAAGACATTGCCTACCAAATCGACGGCAAGACTGTTTGTGCCTTCGGCGAAGCCAGTGCCTGGCCCGTCGAAGCCATGATCGACAAATTCCGCGACGAACTTGTTGGCGAAACTTCTGACGACAACGACACCCGGTCAGCCGAGCGTGTCGCCCAGGAGCAATTCCTCTCGTCTGTTCATTAATGAAATCCCTACTCGGAGTCCTTGCTCTGGTTTGCACCTCGTGCTCGCCAACCATTTTTGTGGTCGATGAAGCTGGGAGACCAATTGAAGATGCCAAGGTCGTTCCGATGAGTCGGAGCTTCAACTGGCCACCTAAAGTCACCGATGAGAGAGGCGGAGTCCTTGTTCATCAGGATGTTCCAACCATCGATTATGTTCAGGTTTCAAAGATGGGTTATCGCATTCATCCGCCCGTAAACTTCAATCTCCCAAAACCAATTACGGTGGTTTTGAAGAAGTGATTTTTCGGTAAATCGCTGAGTCCCTCGTCTGGCGTCATCAACTTGCTGCCAATCTAAGACTTAAGGCACTTACTTTTCCCGCACACTTGTAGAATAGGAAGAAAGCGCCCGCGCGTAGCTCCCAAATTGATTTCTCTCACTTCAATTTTCTTACCCGTTGTTTGATCATTTCGTCGGCAATCACGGCCACCAGTAAAACGATTCCAACAATGAGAAATTCCATATGCGATTTTAACCAATCTACCAGATTGATCATGTTCTTTAAAAGTTGCATCACCGCTGTGCCAATCACTACTCCCACAATTGTTCCTTCACCTCCACGAAGACTGCACCCGCCCAGCACTGCTGCTGCAATTGCATAAAGCTCGTAGAAGTTTCCGAAATCACTCGGCTGAGCCGAATTACCATTTAAAATAAATAGAAGACCACCGAGCGCCGCCAGCATTGAGCAAATCACATAAGACAAAATCACCATTCGGTCGGTGTTGATCCCACTCAAGCGAGCCGCCTCCTCGTTGTTGCCCAGCGCAAACAAATAGCGACCCCAAATTGTCTTGTTCAAGAAGACCCATGCAATAGTCGCCACCACGATTAAGATCACAAAAGGATAAGGAACTCCAAATTTATCAGTCACTTCAATAGCTTCTGTTCCCCAAGTCCGAAACGCCTCATGCTCTCCTCCAAATCCCTGCGACTGGTCTTCCGCGATTCCCCGTGTTGCCCCTCGGTAAATTAGTAAACTACAGAGCGTCACCACAAAAGGTTGCAGCTTGAGCTTGGTGATCAAAAACCCGTGCCAAAGCCCGATACCCAAGGACACCACAATCGTCATCAAGACCGCACTACCCGGCGACCATCCTTGCTTCATCACCAGCCACGGAACTCCACACCCAACGAGGCAGACCACCGAGCCAATCGAAAGGTCTATCCCTCCCGTGATAATCACAAAAGCCACCCCGATCGCCAACAGCCCATAAAGCCCGGTCCGCTCAAGCAACTTCCCTTGATTGTATCCCCCCAGAAAATTCTCTCCCAGGATCGCCGTCGCCACGTAAATCACAATCATGGTGATTAAAATACCTTTAATTTTTTTCATCCTATTCTTCTTTATTAATATTTCCACCCGTCGCCAATTCCATGATGGCCTCTTCACTAAAATCTTCTCGAGCCAACTCGCCCGTAATTCGCCCTTCATGCATCACCAAGGTCCGATCCGCCATCCCCATGATCTCTTCCATCTCGCTGGAGACAAACAAGACCGCCATTCCTTCGCGTGCAAACTTCTCCATCAACAAATAAATCTCCTCCTTAGCTCCGATATCTACCCCGCGCGTCGGCTCATCGAGTAGCAACACTTTAGGTTTCAATGCCAACCACTTGGCCAGAACGATCTTCTGCTGATTTCCTCCTGAAAGAAAACGGGCTAATTGCCATGATCCCGGCGTCTTCACACTCAGAGCCGACGTCATCTCAGCCACCAATTCCTCTTCCTTACTGGTATTCAAAAAAGGACCTTTGGAATCACGGCGAAGCGAAGCGAGACTCATATTGTCCTTAACTGCCAAATCAAGAATGAGACCTTGTCCCTTCCGGTCCTCCGGCACTAAGGCAAGCCCACGCCCCAGCGACTCTCTCGGCGACCGGGGTAAGCCGCCCTTTCCTGCGACTAAAACATCACCACCTAACGCAGGCCGAGCTCCGAATAAAGCGGCCAACATCTCACTCCGCCCAGCTCCAACCAAACCTGCTACTCCCACCACCTCACCAGCTCTCACCTCAAAGTCTAATTCATGTCCCCGGTGCTCCACCGAGCGCAACCCTCGAACCGAAAGAACCACTTCGCCTAGGTCATGCTCTGTCCGTTGATAGAACTGCGAGACATCACGACCAACCATCATACGCACCATCGCATCATGATCGACCTCATTGCGTTCAAGCATACCAGCATTTTCTCCATCACGAAAAACCACCACCCGATCCGCCAACTTCTTCACCTCACCCAAGCGATGGGAAATGTAAATCACGCTCACCCCTTTCTCCCGAAGATCGTGAATCACTTCAAAGAGCCGCTCGGACTCGCGTAGGGATAAACTCGACGTCGGCTCGTCCATGATGATGACTTTGGCATCGGTCGACAGCGCCTTCGCAATCTCGACCAATTGCTGTTTCCCAAGCGTCAATTCACTCAGCAAGGTCTCCGGCGACACCTCGAGACCCACCATCTCCAAAACCCGCTTCGACTCCCGTTGGATCACCGCTTGGTCGATCCAACCAAATTTCCCGGGCTCGCGTCCCAAGAACATATTGCCTGCCACCGTCAGATTCTCTGCTAAATTCAATTCTTGATGAATCAGCGCAATTCCCGATTTCTGGGCATCTTGGACGCCTGAAAAACGAACAACCTTTCCCTCCACCAACAACTCGCCCTCATCCGCAGGCTGAACGCCCGCGAGGATTTTCATCAGGGTGCTTTTCCCCGCTCCATTTTCCCCAATGAGGGCCAAAATTTCGGCAGGATACACCTGCAAGTCTACCCCCGAAAGAGCGACCACTCCGGGAAAGCGCTTCGTGATTTTTTGAACCTCCAGAAAAGGCTCCCCCATTACTTTCCTAGCTTTGAATTCAGATCACTCCAAAAGGCATCCACGTTATCTTTCCGAATCTGGCGCGCCGGAAACTCAATTTTTTTATTCTCGGGAATAACTGACTTGTCGCCCTTTGCCAGGGCGTGAAGAACTTTGATTGATCGATAACCATACTCATAGGGATCTTGAACCACCGTCCCATGGACCGAACCATCTTTGATCGCTTGTAACGTGACGGGATTCTCATCAAACCCGATTACTTTGACCTGCCCAATCTTTCCGGCCTGCTTTAATGCCTCCAAAATAGCGGGAGGATTATAGGCAAAAAGCCCCACCATGGCAGCCACATTCTCGTGCTTCGTCAACATGTCCTCCACGTTCTCCTTGGCTTTCGGGCGATCAAATTGATCGGTCAATGTTGCCAAAACAGTATACTTGGCGCCGATCTGTGACTGGCCCGGGGCATCATAACGGTTAGCATCTTTCTCGCGGCCAAGCAGACAATCAATCACGCCTTGCCTGCGGCGTTTTGCATTATCTTGCTCAAGTCGGCCAATAAAGAGAACGACCTCTCCGCCTTCGGGAATCGCCTCCTTAACCAACTCACCGCCCATCCAGCCGGCATCGTAATTGTCCATCCCCACGAACACCTGACGTTTTGTTTTGGGAGCATCAGTATCCATCGTGATCAGAATCGAACCCTCTGCAACCTCATCAAAAAATCCCTTCTGATTGTTCGGATCGATGGCTGCCACGGCAATTCCATCAACTCCCTTTGCCAGCAAATCCTCGAGCTTCGATTTCTGATCGTCGCCGGAGGACGGCATTAACACCTCCACGTTCACTCCCAGTTCCTCACCAGCATCCTCTCCACCTTTTTTACAGATATCCCAAAACGGATCCACTCCGGTGGTCACCAGCGCGTAACTCGCCTTCCCATCTTCTTTCTCTCCGCAACCAGAAAATGCAAACGCTCCAAGTGCCATTGTGCAGGCCAAAATCTTTTTCATAGGATTAGATGAAAACCTACCACTCATGACGGGACCAGAAGAAAAATGCCAAATACCCTCAGATTCCACCGACTCAATTCAATGAGAAGTATTGAGCTTTTTCTGACCTAAGACAGGGCCATTCTCTGTATCTAGATCATAGACTTCCCCACCTCTTTTTTGAATTGATCGATACCCTGCGGGAACGAATGGCAGGCCTAAGCTCAGAAATAAATCACCTAAACTGCCCTGCTTCCTCGGAAAAATGATAATCTGCGCTGGCAAGGCGGTCGGTCAGGGATTTTTCGTCCAACCCATGGGTTTTACAGAGATCATCGAGCGAGCTTGCGTTGTTACGCAGCTCAGTGTTGATAAGACCAACGAGAAGGTGCGGATCCATCGTTCCGAAGGATTTGAGATTCATACCGAGGCAGTGAATAAGGCTGAATCGGGTTGACAGCGAGCGCTTTTTCCGGCTAAACCCCGCCCGCGCGGCGTCGGAAACGTCGCACCCCGAACTTTAAGGGCATCCCATGAAAAAAGACATCCATCCCGATTAC
>Ga0315322_10004134_pt1 | contig 11181 bp, 19 predicted proteins | sample M110021515metaG_FD_203461 | JGI IMG/M metagenome (GOLD analysis project Ga0315322, IMG submission 203461) | Ammonia-oxidizing marine archaeal communities from Monterey Bay, California, United States - M1 100m 21515 | ecosystem: Environmental > Aquatic > Marine > Intertidal zone | place: USA... | reverse complement strand
AACTGCAACTTGGGAAAGTGCTGATACTATAATGGGTGGTAGACTTACTGTTGGAAACGAAGGAACTAATTCTGTTGACTCACGTATTGCAATTCTTTCACCAACTGGTAATGAATCTTATTTAATTTTTAGTTCCGCTGTACCTTCAGTTCCAGCTGATAGTAGAAATTATACGATAGGTATTGATGCTAGTGATAGTAGAAAGTTTAAAATTACTCAAGGTCTTACCCCTTCAAGTGGAAATGAAAGAATTATTATTGAAAGTGGAACAAATAATATTGCTGATAATAACATATATCTTAAAGAAGGTGGAGTAAGAATAGAAGGAACAAATGATGAAGGAGGGTTTCTTGGTATAGGTAATAGTTCTACTAGTACAAGTGAAGAATGTGCTATTCACATGGGTAATACAAACCATGAAATGGATTCTCATATTTTAATGCGATCTAAAGACACGGGTACACCAGCTTGGCAAAATTGGATATTTGGTTTAGATTATGCGGATAAGCATTTTAAAATAGGTGATGGTGTTGTTTTAGGTGGAAATAATACTTATTTAGCTATAAGTCCTTCTGGAAGCGTAGGTATTGGAACAGAAGCCCCAGTTGGTAGTTTTATTGTGAAAGACGGTAATGTTAATGCATTATTTGTTACAAAAACCAGTTGTGGTAATGTTGGTATAAAAACAACTTCACCAAACGCAAGTTTAGTTGTAAAAGGTAATATTTCTTATACATACACAAACTATACTAATGTAGCAAACACTTGGGTAAGTGTGATTAGCATGGCTGGTTATCCTTCTGGTTTATATCAAATTAGTATAATGAAACAAACAAATGCTTCGTCTTATGTAACAGCTATAATAAAATGGGACTCAACAGCTCCAGGAAATACGGCTGGTAGCATTGTAAACACTATAGCATCTAACCAAGTTGGTATTAGTTTTAACGGTAGCACAACCTTGCAGGCTATATCAGGTCTTTCAACTGGAACAGCAATGTCTGCAAACTTAAAGTGTCTAGTTAAATATGAAGCAGCTTGTATTTAAAATAAATTAATAAATTAAAACAATAAAAATGGCAATTACTTACAAATGGATAATTAACCAAATGAACGCTCACATTCAGGCAGAAGGTGAAGACAACGTAATCTTTACTGTTCATTGGACATACTCAGGTTCTGAAGAATCTGGAGGACAACAATATTTAGCAAGTCAAATAGGCGCTCAAAGCTTTACTTATGTAGCTGGAGAACCTTTTACACCTTATGCAGACACTGAAGCTTTTGAAAACATGGTGATTGGTTGGCTAGAAGATGCATTAGATGTACCTTCTATGGCAGCTAATATTGAAGCTCAAATACAAAAACAAATAACACCTGTAAACGAAGATCTATACTTTACATGGCAAAACCCAGCACCACCAGTTGAATAGTGTAAGTTTTGTAAAAAACAAGTGATAGTATAACTAAACCTATATTGCTAGCGAGGCAATATTAACCAAAAATAAAGTTTAACCCTAAAAACCAAAAACACGATGACTTATTTTTATTCGTTGAGCTCAAGTATGGGCCAACCACAAACACCGCAGATTACCGAAGAAACTATTAAAATCTGGAAACATTTATCCAAAAAGAAACATTGGAGAATAGTACAGTTGCCTAATGGTTATTTTCAAACCGAACACCGTGACCTTGTAGAAAAAGACAAATGGTACGATGTAACAAGACGTGAAACTATGGAAGCCGCAGAAACTGCAATTGATGGTAGTGTTGATCACTATGCAAAAAAAGTAGATTTCTTAAAAGGACCTAAAGTAGTTAAGACGTTTAAATAATATCAATCAATCAAATCAAATTAAATTAAATTATGTCAAATGCAATTGTAAAGAATCTGAACTTTGGTTCTGATGCTAAAAACAATGTGTTTGCTGGTATTACAAAACTTACACAAGCCGTTAGCTCCACTCTTGGGGCTAGTGGTAAGTGTGTTATGTTAGAAGATCAAACCGGTGAACCTATTATAACAAAAGATGGTGTAACAGTGGCTGACGCTATAACACTATTAGATCCTGTAGAAAATATGGGAGCAACATTATTAAGACAAGCAGCTAGAAAAACAGTTAGAGAAGCTGGTGATGGTACAACCACTGCAACAGTTCTAGCTCATGCTATTTTAGAAGAAGCTTATAAAGTCGCAACAAAAGAAAACTCTAGAGATTTAAAAAAAGCTATAGGAACAGCAACAGATAAAGTTGTTGATTATTTAAATTCAATAGTTACTACAGTAAAAGGAGATATGATTGATCAAGTAGCTACTATATCTACTAACAACGATCCTGAACTTGGTAAAATTATTGCAGATGCTTTTAGATCAGTTGATGAAACAGGTGTTGTTATACTAGAAGTATCAGACTTACCTGAAACAGTATTTGATACAATTGATGGTATACAGTACGATAGAGGATTAAAGAATATACATTTTGTAACAAACAAAGAAACTAACACATCTGAATTAGATAAACCTTTAGTACTTATAGTTGAGTCTGAGGTTGAAAATGTTAGAAAAATACAAAGTGTTTTAGAATATGCTATAAAACAAAATAGATCATTACTTATTATAGCTGATGTAGACCAACAAGTTATGTCTGCTTTAGCAATGAACAAATTAAAAGGTAACATAAAAGTTAACTTAATTGACGCACCCGTCTATGGAGTTAATAAAAAAGAAACATTAGAAGATTTAGCTTTACTTACTGGAGCCACTGTTATAAATGAAGATTTAGGTGATGACATTGATTTAATAGGGCCAGAACATTTAGGTGAAATACAAAAAAGTGTAACAAGCCAAATGGAAACTATACTGCATGTTGGTGAAGTATGTGATGAGGTTAAAGATATAATAAAAGATTTAAAAGCCAAACTTAAAACAGCAAAGCATCCTGGCATAGTGGTTAACACTGAAAAAAGATTAGCTAGGTTATCAGGTAAAGTTGCTGTAGTAAAAGTAGGTGCTAATTCAGAAGTTGAATTAAAAGAAAAGAAAGATAGAGTTGAAGATGCAATATGTGCAACTAAAGCTGCTATAAAAGAAGGTATTGTTCCAGGAGGTGGTATAGCGTTGTTAAATGCTGCACAACAAGTCAAAACTTCTAATGCTTATGAAAACATACTCTTAAGAGCTATTAAGGCGCCTTTTAAGACTATTTTAAGCAATGCAGGTATAGTTAACTACAAAACATCTTTAACAGAAGGAAAAGGCTTAGATGTAGTTACAGGAAATATGGTTAATATGATTGAGTCAGGGATTATTGATCCTTTACTTGTCACAAAAAGTGCATTAAAAAATGCAGCATCTGTAGCATCAACTATTTTATCAACCAATTGTGTAATCAATAATCTTAGAATTAATGAAGGCAATAGGGAATAATTTAATAGTTAATATGACTAAGCAAGGCGTCTCTGAAACAAAGGGAGGTCTTTTCTTAGCAGAAAAACAACGAGAGGATATAAGATATGCTGAAGGCACTGTATTATCAGCTGGAAGCAATGTTATTGGAGTTAATGAAAATGATGTAATTTATTTTGATAAAAATAACTGCCATCAAATAGAAATTAATAAAGAGATATATCAAGTTGTTAACATGGCCAATGTAGTAGTTGTGCTGTGAGATTAGAAGCTAGTGACATTAGAGATCTTAATCTTTTAAAACATTACAGGATCATTAGAAAATGGGCTTGTAAAAATAATGATTTAAACGATGCAGATTTAGAATTACTTATATACTTCGATTGCATGGATCTTTTCACTAGAGAAGATTTTAAAATCGGTACATATTCTTATAGTTGGGACAACAGACGCTGGAACAGATTACTTAAAGAAGGTTGGATACTGGTATGGAGAAAACATAACCGCACAACCCAAAAGTATAATATCTATAAAGTTTCCTTTAAGTGTAAACAACTAATAAGTCGAATGTACCGTATCATGCTTGGTACAGAGGATATACCAACCTCTACCGCAAGAAATAAAATAATGAAGGGTAAAACCTATATAGACAAAGTTATGATTACGTCTATAAACAATGTTAATAAAGATAAAAACAGATAATCATGGGAAAAAAAGAAAAAAAAGTAGAAGTGCAAAAACCAGTTTCAGCGGTTGATAAAAAAATTGCTAAACTACAAGAGCTTATAGCTAAACTACAATCTAAAAAATAGTGGAAGATATTAATAAAAAAATTGACGAATCTATAGATAATCCTTTTGAAATAAAAAACAATTTTATTCCACCAAAGGATCAAGAATCTATGAGTACTAAGTTTGACAATAAACTAGATAGATCAGGTAAGTCAATTATAGAAAACCCTTCAGTTGAAACAGCTGGAGCTTTTCCACCTTTAGCAACTCCAGACTTTACTCCTAGAGAAGAGTTTGATCAATACAATAACAATCTTACATAAATATTATGGCAAAACAACCAGGACAATACGGGCAAAATGCGATATGGGTATCAGGTTTACCTAAAGAAGGTAGAACACTAGTGCAAGGTAACTCAAGATGTGGCGATAGCTGTATTCAAGTTATGAAAGCAGACGTGCCTTATAAAGCAGGACCAATAAGCTCGTTGGCAAAGTAAAAACTCACTAAAATGAGTGATAGAATAAGTGAACACATATCTCTTAAAGAAGGTATTAAATCTCACACAGCTACTAGGTTAAATATTGACAATATACCTAGAGAATTAGATTTAATAAACATGAAAACTATTGCAGAAGAAGTGTTTGAACCTCTACGTGAATGGGTAGGTGGTCCAATAGCTATTAATAGTTTCTATCGCTCACCCAAATTAAATTCTGCTATTGGCGGAAGTACAACCTCACAACATTGTATTGGCTGTGCGATTGATATAGACGATAACTACGGTTATAAAACAAATGCAGAAATGTATGATTATATTAAGAATAACTTAGATTATGATCAGATTATTTGGGAGTTTGGAACAGAAGATAACCCAGACTGGGTACATGTAAGTTACGTATCTGAAGATATTAACAGAAGAAGATGTTTACAAGCATATAAAGAAAACGGTAAAACTAAATATAAAATAATATAATGGCTTATACTCAATCTAACTCTCCTTTCACTAAAGTTAGAAAAACTACTAAAGGTAAAGGAAGAAATTTTAGAAGCACTGAAGAAGGTGCAGGTATGACGGCTAAGGGTGTTAAAGAATATAAAAAACAAAACCCTGGTAGTAAACTAAAAACAGCAGTTACAGGTGATGTTAAACCTGGAAGTAAAGCTGCTAAAAGAAGAAAATCGTTTTGTGCTAGATCAAAAGGTTGGACTGGTGAAAGAGGAAAAGCTGCTAGACGTAGATGGAAATGTTAAATAAAAAAAAAAAATAAAACATTATGATTAGAAATTATTACACTGACTCTTACAAGTCTGGAATAACTGTAACACCAAGTGATACATTATTATTAGATGGTAGAACAAAATCAACAACTCCACAAGGAGCGTGGAAAGAATATAACATATACATAGGTAATTCACCAAGCGCTTTACCAGTTACAACAACTAGCGATAACACTGTTGTTTCAAACTCTACAAATGTAGGTTTAGCTTCGCCAAATGCACAGGTAAAAGCTGGTATGAGAGTAACAGGTGGTACATTACCTGCAGCTGGTGTTTTAATAGCATCAGTTACTAATAGTAGTAATTATGTCTTAGCATCGGCACAAAGTATAGCCGCTAATTCAACTCTTACTTATAGCTATGATTCAGAAGCTAAAATAAAAGTACATACAATAAATAATGAAGTAATAGAGTTTGTAAAACCTGCTCAAGGTTTTGTACTGCCAGTTAGCGTTGTTCAAGTATACGCTACAGACACTGAAGGTGGTATTTCAAATTTAGTAGCATTAAGTTAAAATATATAAATAAAAATAAAAAATTAAAATGGGATCAACAAAACACATTAGAAACAACGGTGAGCATTTAAACATTCATGGTCACGATAATTACCAAATGCCCGGAGCTTATAAGCAAATGGGGGATATGAATCAAAATCAACCAGCAAAGTATGACGATGGGCCAATGAAAGAATTAAAAGGCGATCAAAATCAATTACCAATGGAACTACAAGAAGCTATAAAAAAATCTGACCAACCTGGTAAAATATCAGGAGGTGCAGCTAAATATATAAGAGAATCGTACGGAGCAGGTAAAATTGGAGATCCACCAGTTAAAGATCCATCAAAACAAAAGTTAAATGAAGTTACTTTGGTTGGTAATGATAAAAGGGACCCTAATTCAAGAAAAAATATTATTGCAGATGGTCTTAAAATGAAAAACGAAAGATTAGCTAATCAAAAGAGAGGAGTTATGGAATTGAGAAAACAAAAAACAAGAGATAGTATATCTATGGATATGGATAGTCCAGATAGGGCAGCAAAAGCGTTTGATTTTAGTATATATGGAAATAAAAATAGTCCTAATTCAGGGGGCCAGATTGAATATGAAAGCAAAGGTAAATCTAGATTTGTAAATTATAATACGCCAGATTCAAGTATAGAAGGAACTTTAGGAAAAACCAAAAAAGCTAAACAAATTAAAAAATATAAAAATCTTTTAGGAAAAAACGCTAATACGGGCGCTAATAAAAAATATAAACATTAAATAATCAACAACAATCAACAATCATTAACAACAAACAAAAATCAAAATTATGGCAAAATTTATCTCAATTTATTCATCAGGAGCAGGGCTTGCTGGTGGAGACATTCTAGTAAGTGGAGAAGCAACAGGAGTTGTAGCTAATTCAGCAACAGAAACTGTTATCTATTTAAAAGGTGGTACTGCAGGAGACTTAGCAACTATTACTCACGCTTCAACAGGAACTGTTCCTTCTGTGAGAGATGCGGTTATCTATGCATTAACAGCTAATCCAGGTGGTATTAAAGCTAAAGTTAAGCTTCCATCAGGAATAACTGTTTCAGCAGTAGCATTCTCTTAACAACAATTAATAATATGTCGTAGGGTTAACGCCCTACGGCTTTTATTATAATATGTCTTTTAAACTTAAACCACCTTTTAATAAATTTCCTACACCAATAGTTAACGTAGAGTTTGAAGAAGAAAACGTTATAGGTAGAGCTGATAAACGTGGAAATATTTTAATTAATAAAAATATAACCGATCCAGAATTAATAACTAAAACCATTAATCACGAAAATGTTCATATTAGCCAAATGGCTTGTGGAGATTTAGATTATGATGAAGAAGCAATGTACTGGAAGGGTAAAAAATATTTAAGATCATCTTTTGCTGAAGGTGATAAAACTTTACCGTGGGAAGCACCCGCATATAAAGCAGAATAATTATGTCTAAACCTAAAAAGAAATTTGCAGAAACTACAGTAGGTAAACTATTGTTTGGTGCTGCGTCGCTAGTTAATCCTACGTTAGGAAGTGTACTAAGCGGTGTAACTTCACCAGCTGAAGCTATTGCTGCTATAGGTAAATCCGATGTAAGTGGTGAAGACAAAATAAAATTACAACAACTTATATTCGAACAACAAAATAAAGAAATGGAAGCCGTCACTTCAAGGTGGCAAGCTGATTCAATGTCAGATTCATGGCTTTCGAAAAACGTACGCCCTATGGTTTTAGTGTGGTGTATTGTTATATTTTCAATAGCAGGATTATTAGACAGTGTAGAGTCTATACCATTTCACATAGGTGAATTATGGAATGACACATTTGAAAAAGTAATGATGGCTGTTGTTCTAGCATATTTTGGTGGACGCACAACAGAAAAGGCTACAAGTTTATTTAAAAAATAAATAAAACCTGTAACTATATTAATAAATAATTAATCAATTAAATTAAATTAAAAATGGAAATTAAAAAAGACCAATTAGAAAAAATCCAAGGCTTTCAAAAAGACTTAAACAAGTTGTTAAACGAAGTAGGATTTTTAGAAGCCCAGAAAACCTCAGTATTAGGTAAGTTTCACGAAGTAAACAAAGAGACTGAAGACTTTAAAAAAGAGTTAGAAGAAGAGTATGGATCTATCAACATTAATTTAGAAGATGGAACATATACTCCAATTGAAAAAGAAGAGGATAAAAAGGAATAATGTCATCTGTAATTAGAAAGATAAGTATTGGTTCTGACTATAAAACTGATGCTATGCACTACTCGTTAGGGCAGTCAGTATATGGTGGGCATACAATATCACATATACTTTCTGATAAAACAGATAATTCCTATAATATCTACATCAAAAAACGAGACGAAGTATTGCCGTGGAAGAAGTTTAATTCTAACATGGCAATATCAGTTGAGTATGATTTAGAATATTAGTGAAAAGTTTATTTGACTTTATCGTTGAGCCAGTTGGCCAGCGATATAATAATGATGTTAAAGTAGGTGACAAAAGCCTTATAATTAACACACAAGTAGAAACTTTTAAATCCGTAAATAATATAGCTAAAGTTATAGAAACACCTTTGTCGTTTAAAACTGATATTAAAAAAGGTGATTTAATAATGATTCACCATAATGTTTTTAGAAGATGGTATAATGTAAGAGGTGAAGAAAAGAATAGTAAGTCTTATTTTAAAGATGGTTTATATTTTGTTCAGTTAGATCAAGTGTATTTATATAAAAGAAAGGATAAATGGCAAACTATTAATGATAGATGCTTTATAAGTCCTATTAAAAGTAATGACAATACAGTGTCTGATCAAGAGCAATATCTTATTGGTATATTAAAATACGGTAATAGTGCGTTAGAAGTGCTAGGAATCAACGAGGGAGACCTTGTAGGTTATACACCTAATGGAGAATATGACTTTGTCGTTGATGGCAAACGTCTTTATTGTATGAAATCAAATGATATTGTAATTAAGCATGAACGTCAAGGAAACGAAGAAGAATATAATCCACGCTGGGCACATAGCAGTTGAAGAATTAATTAAAGTAGCTAAAGAAGCTATTGTAGATTCTGATGACGATATATCTGCTGATAGATTAAAAAACGCTGCTGCAACTAAAAAGTTAGCTATATTTGATGCTTTTGAAATACTAAACCGTATTAAAGAAGAAGAGGATATGATAAATGAAAAACCAAAAGAAGAGGTTAAAGCTAAAGCTTTTGGAGGTTTTGCAGAAAGAAGATCTAAGTAATGTACAAGCAAACTTTATACAAAGTAATCGATCACATAAAACCACATGTTATAAAAAGATTAAACAAATCTAAGAAGTGGGATTATGGTTACAACAAAGAACATGATGTAGTTGTTATATCTAAAACTGGTCAGATCGGTGAAGTGTATGAAATACAAAATCTTAAAATAGCATTACCAAAAGAAAACGAAGTTTTTACTGAGGCTGACAAATGGCAGACACACGAGTACCCAAAAACTTTAGCTAAGATTAAAACAATATTTGACTGGAAACAATATCCGGATGATTTTAAAGAAAAATGGTATGCATATATTGATAGAGAATTTGCCAGGCGCCACGAAGGTTATTGGTTTACTAACAAGGGTAAAGCTACTTATATTACTGGTACTCATTACATGTACTTGCAGTGGTCCAAGATTGATGTTGGGCAAGCAGACTTTCGAGAAGCAAACAGATTATTCTTTATATTCTGGGAAGCTTGCAAAGCAGATACACGCTGCTACGGAATGTGCTACCTCAAAAACAGACGGTCTGGTTTTTCATTCATGGCATCTGGCGAAACAGTCAACCTTGCCACTATCTCTAGTGATGCTAGATACGGTGTCCTTTCAAAATCAGGGGCTGATGCGAAGAAAATGTTTACCGATAAAATCGTACCCATTTCCGTCAACTACCCGTTTTTCTTCAAGCCAATTCAAGACGGTATGGATCGACCGAAAACAGAACTTGCATACAGAGTTCCTGCTAGCAGATTTACAAGACGTAAACTAGATAGTAACGAACAATTAGAAGAACTAGAAGGATTAGATACAACTATTGACTGGAAAAATACAGGAGATAACAGTTATGATGGTGAAAAATTAAAACTACTTGTACACGATGAATCAGGTAAGTGGGAAAAACCTGACAATATATTAAACAACTGGAGGGTTACAAAAACTTGTTTACGATTAGGTTCTAGAATTATAGGTAAGTGTATGATGGGTTCAACGTCAAATGCTTTAGATAAAGGAGGTAGAAATTATAAAAAATTATATGATGACTCAGACGTTACCAGAAGAAACCGCAATGGGCAGACTAGCTCGGGATTATATAGCTTGTTCATTCCTATGGAGTGGAATTACGAAGGATACATTGATTCTTATGGATTACCTGTCTTTGAGACACCCAAAGAAAAAAAGACGGGACCTGATGGCTTCCCGATTGAAATAGGTGTAATAGAACACTGGGAGAATGAAGTAGATGGTCTTAAGGACGATCCTGATGCACTTAATGAATTATATAGACAATTTCCACGTACTGAAAAACATGCATTCAGAGATGAAACAAAACAATCACTGTTTAATCTTACAAAGATCTATGAACAAATAGATTACAATGAAGATTTAAAACACTCTAACGTTGTTACACAGGGTAATTTTCAGTGGGAAGGTGGGATTAAAGATACAAGCGTTATGTTTGTTCCAAGTAATCAAGGTAGGTTTTACGTTTCATGGGTGCCAAATAAAGATCAACAAAATAGAGTTCTTATAAAAAATGGTAGAAAGTTTCCTGGCAATGATCATATGGGTGCTTTCGGTTGTGACAGTTATGATATATCAGGAACTGTAGACGGTAGAGGATCTAAGGGATCATTACATGGTTTAACTAAGTTTAGTATGGAAGATGCTCCACCTAACTTATTATTTTTAGAATATATAGCTAGACCTCAGACTGCTGAAATATTTTTTGAAGATGTACTTATGGCTTGTGTATTTTACGGTATGCCTATACTTGCAGAGAATAACAAACCTAGATTATTATATCATTTTAAAAGAAGAGGTTATAGAGGTTACTCTATGAACAGACCAGATAAAACAATGCATAAATTATCTGTAACAGAAAAAGAAATAGGTGGTATACCTAATTCAAGTGAAGATGTTAAACAAGCACATGCTGCTGCTATTGAAGCTTATATAGAGATGTTTATTGGATATAACAATGAACA
>Ga0315322_10004130_pt1 | contig 11185 bp, 5 predicted proteins | sample M110021515metaG_FD_203461 | JGI IMG/M metagenome (GOLD analysis project Ga0315322, IMG submission 203461) | Ammonia-oxidizing marine archaeal communities from Monterey Bay, California, United States - M1 100m 21515 | ecosystem: Environmental > Aquatic > Marine > Intertidal zone | place: USA... | reverse complement strand
GTCTGCAATCCCTGCCTCCCCAATCGAAGTCCGACTGAAAGAACTTCTCGCACAACGCATTCTCTACCTGGATGGAGCAATGGGTACCATGATCCAGCGTCACACCCTTAACGAGGATGACTTCCGCGGCGAACACTTCAAGAATTCCAAGAAGGATCTAAAGGGGAACAATGACCTCCTCAGCCTCACGCGGCCCGACATCATCAGCGGTATTTACAGTGCCTACTACGAGGCTGGATCCGACATTATCGAGACCAACACCTTCAGCTCCACCTCTATCGCCCAAGCAGACTACGATCTCCAGGACGCCGCCTACGAACTCAACAAGGTCTCGGCTCAACTCGCCAAGGAATCCGCTCAGAAATGTATGGCTAAAAATCCTTCCCGGGAATGTTTCGTGGCTGGAGCAATCGGCCCCACCAACCGAACTTGTTCAATTTCTCCTGATGTCAATGATCCCGCCCACCGAAACGTCACCTTCGATGAACTCGTCGGTGCCTATCACGAGCAAATCAAGGGGCTCGTTGATGGCGGTGCGGACGCCCTGTTGGCGGAAACCACCTTTGACACCCTCAATTTGAAGGCCGCCATTTTTGCGATGGAAAAGTTTTTTGAGGAAGCTGAAGCCCGGCTTCCCGTCATGCTCTCGGTCACAATAACGGATTTGTCTGGTCGCACCCTTTCCGGGCAGACCATTGAGGCTTTTTGGCACAGCATCCGCCACGCAAGACCACTCAGCGTTGGTATAAACTGCGCACTCGGGGCCAATGAGATGCGGCCCTACATGGAAGCCCTGTCCAAAGTTGCCGACTGCCACCTGAGTTGCTACCCCAACGCCGGCTTGCCAAACCCGCTTAGTGATACGGGTTATGATGAGACCCCTGAAATCACAGGAGGACTCCTTAGCGACTTTGCGGAAAGTGGTTTCCTTAATATCGTTGGCGGATGCTGTGGAACCACCCCTGAGCATATCTCCGCAATAATCGAGGCAACGAAGGACCACCAACCGCACAAACCCTCTGAAGGCAAATTTGCGACACGCCTTAGCGGTCTTGAGCCCGTCACCATCCCTTGGGCAAAAAATCGTGCCAGCCAGGATTTTATCATGGTTGGCGAACGCACCAATGTCACCGGCTCTCCCCGCTTCCGCAAGCTCATCAAGGAGGAAAACTTTGAGGAAGCCCTGAATGTCGCCCGGCAGCAGGTTGTAAACGGAGCCAATGTAATCGATATCAACTTCGATGAGGGTCTACTCGACAGCGAGGCCTGCATGACTCATTTCCTGAATCTGGTAGCCTCTGAGCCTGAAATATCGAAGGTGCCCATAATGATCGACAGTTCCAAGTGGTCGGTCATTGAAGCAGGGCTCAAGTGTATCCAAGGCAAGCCCATCGTCAATTCCATCAGCTTGAAGGAGGGTGAGGAAATATTCCTGCATCAGGCAAAACTGCTAAAGCGCTACGGAGCAGCGGCAGTTGTCATGGCCTTTGATGAAAACGGGCAGGCGGCCTCCCTTGACGAAAAAGTGCGTATCTGCAGGCGAGCCTATAAACTGCTAACGGAAGAAGCAGGATTCCCCCCCGAGGATATCATTTTTGATTCCAACATTCTAACCGTTGCCACAGGCATCGACGAGCATAACGATTACGCAGTCAACTTCATCGAGGCGGTCCGACAGATTAAGGAGACTTGTCCCGGAGCACTTACAAGCGGTGGCGTCAGCAATATCTCATTCTCCTTTCGCGGCAACAATACCATTCGAGAGGCAATGCATTCAGCCTTCCTTTTCCATGCCATAGAGGCAGGTCTGGACATGGGGATCGTCAACGCCGGGATGCTTGAAGTTTATGAGGATATCCCAAGGCAAATGCTGGGAATGGTTGAGGATGTCCTTCTCAATCGCAGCCCGGAGGCCACAGACGCACTCGTTGACTATGCAGAGCAATTCAAGGGTCAGAGTACCGGCAAGAAACAGGAAGAGGATCTCGAGTGGCGAAAAGGGACTGTTGCAGAGCGCCTTTCCCACGCACTCGTAAGGGGGATTGCCAATTTCGTTGACGAAGACACCGAGGAGGCCCGACTCGAGCATACACGACCACTTGAAGTCATTGAAGGCCCACTGATGGCCGGTATGAAGGTAGTCGGCAAATTGTTTGGAGAGGGCAAGATGTTCCTGCCTCAAGTGGTAAAAAGTGCACGCGTCATGAAAAAAGCCGTGGCTTGGCTTACGCCATTCATGGAAAAGGAAAAGAAGGACAGTTCGGAAACCTCCACCCGGGGTACGATGGTCATCGCAACGGTCAAGGGAGATGTCCATGATATCGGCAAAAACATTGTCGGCGTTGTCCTTGGGTGTAACAACTACCGTATCATCGACCTTGGGGTCATGGTATCCTGCGATAAAATCCTTAAAAAAGCACAGGAGGAAAAGGCCGACCTGGTCGGGTTGAGTGGTCTGATCACGCCCTCGCTTGACGAGATGATCTACAATGCCAAGGAAATGGAGCGACTGGACTTCAAGGTCCCTCTCTTGATTGGTGGAGCCACCACCAGTAAAACCCACACTGCCGTAAAAATTGTACCCCACTACAGCGGAGCCGTTCTTCACGTTGCAGATGCATCCCTTGCCGCCGAAGTATGCAACGAACTCCTCAGTCCCGAGCGAAAAGGTGTATATATAAAAGAGCTTAAGGAAAAGCAACAGGATGAGCGGGAACGCTTTGAGCGGAAAACCGGCAAGATCAAGTTTGTCAGCCTGGAAGCCGCCCGGAAAAACCGCGTTAACTGTGATTGGAGCAATACCGACATCGCAATCCCCGCAAATCTCGAGTTGCAAGACTTTAGTGATTTCACCCTTCAGGACATTGCCGACACCATCGATTGGTCCCCCTACTTTTGGGCATGGGATTTAAAAGGCGTTTACCCAAAAATTCTTGAAAGTGAAAAATATGGGGCACAGGCAAAAGAAATCTTGGAGGACGGAAAGGAGCTTCTGCGCCGCATCATTGAGGAAAAACAATTCAGCCCACGAGCAATATTCAAGTTTTGGCCCGCAAATGCCACGGGGGACACTGTCGAAATATATAAGGATATCTCCCAGGGTGACATCCTCGCCCGGTTCCACTTCCTGCGCCAACAACGGGAGATGGTGCAGCAAAGTCCCCACTACTCCCTTGCTGACTACGTGGCACCCAAAGATTTCGGTCAACCGGATTACATCGGCGGCTTTGCAGTCACCATGGGTTTTGAAGTCGATCAGTTCGCCAAAACTTTCGAGGAAGAGGGCGACGACTACTCATCCATCATTATCAAGGCCCTTGGAGACCGGATGGCCGAGGCTCTCACAGAACTCCTTCACAAGAAGGCACGTGATTTCTGTGGTTTCGGAAAAGAAGAAAACCTGTCGCTGAACGAATTGCTAAAGGAAAAATATCGCGGGATTCGACCCGCCACCGGGTACCCCTCCTGCCCCGACCACACGGAAAAAGAAACACTCTGGGGTCTTCTCGATGCTGAAAAACGCACAGGAATCTCCCTTACTGAAAGCTACGCCATGAACCCCCCTAGTTCCGTCTCCGGGTTATACATCTGTAATCCTGAAGCCAGGTACTTCAACGTCGGCTTGATTAACAAGGATCAGGTTGAGGACTATGCGAGCCGCAAAGGCATCTCTGTCGAAGCAGTTGAAAAATGGCTTCAGCCCAATCTGGGTTACTGAATCCTTGGTTTGGGAGTGCGGAACAATCCTACCGCTATGAGTAAAAGCATTATATAATTTTTATAAATGTCCACCCCTTCATTGACAGGAGCCATTTTACTCCTCGCCCATTCCGGGAAAGTTCCGTAAGTGTTAGGGTTTTCATGTGGCGGAATTTAAAATGCGTCAACCGGTTGAGTATGGCATAATCAGACATTCTTAGGTCTCTATGCTGGACCAGAACAGACATTTACACGCGATTAATCTTTTCCAACACGTCCATAAGGAATCCCTAATGCAAGAAGACACTCTGGAAGAGAACCCACAAACCAGCTCAGGAGGCTTTCTCGATTTGCCATTGAGCCCCGTGATCCGGGAGGCGATAGAAACGATCGGCTATGAGACGCCTTCGCCGATTCAGGCAAAGGCCATTCCATATCTGGCAGAAGGACGCGATTTGCTGGGTGTTGCCCAGACAGGGACAGGCAAGACCGCCGCTTTTGCCCTGCCACTACTGGGACGGCTGGACACTACACTACACGCACCGCAAATCCTTTGCCTGACACCCACTCGTGAACTGGCGATTCAGGTTGCGGAGGCTATTGAAACTTTTGGCCAAAAAATGAAGTCGCTCCGTGTCCTTCCAATCTACGGGGGCACCGAGTACGGCGGCCAGTTGCGATCATTGAAAAAAGGTGTCCATGTCGTCGTAGGAACACCTGGGAGGGTCATGGACCATATAAAGCGTGGTACACTCAAGCTGGAAAAACTTCAGGCGCTGGTGCTCGATGAAGCAGACGAAATGCTAAGCATGGGCTTTATCGATGATGTGGAATGGTTGCTGGAGCATACCCCGAAGGAAATACAAACCGCCTTATTTTCGGCCACGATGCCACCACCTATTCGCAAGCTTTCTGAAAAATACCTTAACGATCCGGCAGAGGTGACCATCCGGCTTGAGGCAAAGACGATGCCGAATATTCGTCAGAAGTATCTAAAGCTCCGACAGGCTGAAAAATCACAAGCCCTGAAAAGTCTGCTCGAAATTGAGCCCTATGACGCCGTACTCATTTTTGCCCGGACCAAGGTAGCCACCGGAGATATTGTAGAGAGACTACTAACCCAAGGCTATAATGCGGAAACGTTGAATGGTGACATGTCCCAGAGTCTGCGCGAAAAAACCGTCGCCCGGCTCAAGTCCGGAAAATTGGATATCATTGTGGCAACTGATGTTGCCGCGCGCGGTCTTGATGTGGATCGTATCAGCCATGTTGTAAACTATGACGCCCCATTCGATGTCGAGTCGTATGTTCACCGCATCGGTCGCACCGGCAGGGCTGGCCGCACAGGCGATGCCATCCTTTTTGTCTGCGGTCGAGAGACCCGTATCTTGTCTGCTGTTCAGCATACGCTCAAAATTAAATGTGAGCGTTACGAGTTTCCCTCCACCGAGGAACTCAATCAACGAAAACAGGAAAGCCTTTTTGAAACCATTGACAAAAGCCTGGAGAAGGACCTCTCCGAATATCTGGAGGTCTTGGGTGAATACAGTGTAAAGAACCCGGAGACCGAACCGCTTAAGATCGCCGCCGCCCTCGCCTACCTGGGGGCGGATGGAAAACCTTTTCGGATCAAGGAAGCACCGAAATTTGATAATTCCGGTAGGAACGAAGAGCGTCAAAGAAGACCGGGGGGTAAACATGAGGCGGATCCGAATTTTGAAACCTACCGCATAGAAGTTGGTCTAAGTAACGGTGTTCAAAAAGGAGACTTGGTTGGGGCCTTGGCCAATGAAGCCGGCCTGGATCCCAGAAATATCGGGAGAATTCAATTATTCCAGGACTTTGGACTGATTGACCTGCCAACAGGCATGCCCAAGGAAATATTTAACAGCTTGAAGAAAATTTGGGTGCGTGGACAAAAAATAGGTATTAGCAGGGATCAGGGACGGCCAACCAACCGTAAAAATTTCAAGCGTAAAAGACCGTTCTCCCGGTCCGGGAAAAAATCCAGCCAACACCGGAAAGGCCCATCCCCGGAATAGGGGCGGCAGAAAGTGATTTTTTATGAACCCCTGCGATTGGCTTTATCTTATTTCAAAATATTGATACAAACCGGGCGCAGGTGCTCTTTTCCTAATACCAAATCATGCGGGATTATTTCATCCGACGCCTTTTATTGATCCCCCCGACTTTGCTGGGGATTACGGTATTGGCATTCTGCGTGACAAGATTGGCTCCGGGTGGACCGCTGGAGCAGGCAGTCCAAAGCATGCGCCAAATGAGCGAGGATGGCGGAAGTGGCGGAGTTGGGGGTACGGATCAGGCTATATCCGAGGAGCAGATGGAACAGCTCAACCGCCTCTACGGGTACGACAAGCCCATTTGGCATGCCTATCTAATTTGGCTGGGAGTGCGGCAGAGAGAAGTGGGGTTCAAGTTGATTGAGTTTGATGATGGCACCATGACCGCGCGAACCCGGGTTCGGATTCAAAGGGACTCAGATTCGCGTGAAAAACAAACCATCAAGCTGAAGCGGGATGGCACGGGACATGTTGAAATCTCAAACATGGAACAGGTGACCGGCAAGTGGCACGTGCAAATGCGGTCGCCGGATTCAGAGAAACCAAACAAACCACCGGCGGCAGAGCTGTTCCAGTGGAAGTTCTCCGGGGTATTACAGGGAAACTTCGGGAATTCGTTCCGATACGGTGAACCTGTGGTCAGTGTCATTACCGAACGCCTTTCCATCTCATCGTATTTCGGCTTGTTAACCTTTATCATCACTTACGCAGTCTGCATCCCACTAGGCATCTTCAAGGCCGTGCGCCACAATACTTGGATGGACAACTCCAGTTCGGTACTGATTTTTATAGGGTACGCTGTCCCGGGTTACGCTCTGGGTTCACTCCTGCTGCTTTTCTTCTCAGTGAAAATGGAGTGGCTGCCAATGGGTGGGCTTACAGGCATCGGCCACGATGAACTTTCCGCATGGGGCAAATTGAAGGATTTGGCCGCACACACATTCCAGCCTCTTTGCTGTTACCTTATCGGAAGTTTTGCCTTCGTGACCATGCTTATGAAAAACCATCTCATGGACAATCTGGCCGCCGACTATGTACGCACTGCAATGGCCAAGGGTGTTACCTTCAGGGATGCTGTCCGCAAACATGCATTACGCAATTCCCTGATCCCGATCGCCACAAACGTGGGGCACCAGATCACCCTCTTTGTTGCAGGCTCCTTCCTCATAGAGACCATCTTCGACATTGATGGGTTTGGGCTCCTTGGGTTCAACTCCGTAATGGATCGGGACATCCCGGTTGTCATGGGCGTACTCCTTCTGAGTGCAACCCTGATGCTATTGGGTAATATCCTTTCCGACCTGCTGGTGGCACTTGTTGATCCGCGCGTCCGCTTCAACTGATCTGCAAAGACCCATGGCCATCCAACTCAATCCACTCACCCGCAAGAAGCTTCAGCGGTTTCGGTCAATCCGGCGGGGGTTCTGGTCATTTATGGCCTTGGTGGCGGCATTCGTGGCAAGCCTGATTGGGGAGTTGCTTGTTAACAAGCGCGCACTGATCGTGAGTTATGACGGGAAGCTTCACTTCCCTGTCTATGGAAAATTTTATAGCGGCGAATACTTCGGCCTACAGGAGGAATCTGGGCAAAAGTACAGTTACGAGGTTAATTACCGCCAACTCGAGCAAGTATTTAAGGCAGAGGATGCTGGTGGTTGGGTCCTGATGCCCATCGTTCCCTATGACCCGTATGAGAATGATTTTACCCAGACAGCCGGGCGGCTCTCTGCTCCCAGCGTCCAGAACCGCCACCTGCTCGGGACCGACGAAACGGGCCGGGACATCTTCGCCCGCCTTTTCTACGGGTTTCGCATTGCCATGATATTCTCCCTCGGGTTCCTCGTGCTGACCTATCTGATCGGGGTCACCGTTGGTAGTGTCATGGGTTATTTTGGAGGTGTGGTGGACTTGTTGAGCCAACGGTTGGTCGAAATCTGGGCCAACATCCCCTTTCTTTACATGGTGATAATCATTGTGGCATTGGTCCCCGCTGGATTGCCGGACTGGATGAGGATCGGTATTCTGCTGCTGATTATGGTGCTTTTTTCATGGACCAGCATGACCTACTACGTTCGCGCGGCCGTCTATAAGGAGAAGGCGCGCGACTATGTGGCCGCTGCCAATGTGCTTGGCGCTGGCCCCGGGCGAATCATTTTCAAGCACCTGCTCCCAAATGTGATCTCAACCCTTGTAACCTTCGCCCCTTTTACCGTGGCCATGGCTATATCCTCCATCACCGCGCTCGATTTCCTCGGCTTTGGACTGCCTCCTCCGACACCAAGCTGGGGAGAGCTTCTGAAGCAGGGCGTGGACAACCTGCGCGAGGCACCGTGGATTGTTGCCTCCGGCTTTCTGTCACTGGTTGTGACATTGACTTTGGTAACATTCGTGGGCGAAGCTGTCCGAGAAGCCTTCGACCCGAAAAAATTTGCTACTTATGAGTGAACCAATGCACACACAAAATACCTCCCCAACAACCATTCTCCTCCATGCCCTACTGATGATTATGGCATTGAGCCTGACCGCCTGTGGTGGCGGAGACAAGAAGCCCCGGACAGGACCGGCAAAGGAAACCTTCATCCCGGCCAACTTTGCCGACCTGGTGGCTGAGGACACCGAAGGCAAGCTCGTTGCCAGCGGACTTGTAGATGCCGACGGCAACCCCCATCCGTTGATTGCTCATTCTCAGGAAGGCGTGCTTGAGTTTTACCTTAAGCACCCGGACGCCTTCCGTGTAAAGACGTTGAACGAGTTGCCCAAAGACCTGAAATGGGAAAATGGTGAGAGTGAAGCAATATTCTCGTCGCCCGAGGCTAAACGAGGCGGCACTTGGAATATGTACGAGAATGACTTTCCCCGCACCTTGCGCTTTGTCGGGCCTGATGCTAATGGGTCATTCCGTGGCTACATTCACGATTATAACTCCATCCCCCTAACGCAAAACCATCCTGATTCAGACGGATACTTTCCGGGGACTGCAAAGCAATGGGCCGTCAGCGCAGATGGGCATACTGCGTTCTTCCAAATCGATACAGATGCACGATATTCCGATGGGCAACCACTGCGTATCTCTGACTTTTTGTATACCTTTTATTTCATGCGTAATAAGCATATAAATGCACCGTGGTACAATGATTTCTATGGAAAAGATAAGTTCACTAATATTACCCTGTTTGGTAAAGAAACCCTGTCCATCTCATTCTATAAAGCCAAGCCAGACATGCTTGAACGCGTGAGTATCCGTTCAATACCCGAGCACTTTTACGGTGAATTAGATGACGAATACCTGCAAGACTACCAGTGGGAAATGGAGCCAACCCTCGGCGCCTACGAAGTTCTTGAGGAAAATATCGAAAAGGGTAAGGCGATAACAATAACCAGAGTCAAGGACTGGTGGGCCGATGATAAAACTTTCTACCGCAATCGTTTCAATCCGGAACGCATACGAATTTCAGTAGTACGTGATCCCAACAAGGTATTTGAACTTTTCCGGAAGGGTGACCTTGATATTCACGGTCTTGGATTACCTGAATTTTGGTACGACAAACTACCTGATAGTGCGCCAGAGGTAACCAATGGCTACATCCATAAACTAACGTTTTATAACCAAATTCCGCGACCATCCTGGGCTATTCGCATCAATGCAGGGAAGGCTCCGCTTGACAATTTGGATGTACGGGTGGGCCTTCACCATGCCATGAATTTTCAGCTCGTTCTGGACAAGATCTTTCGTGGTGACTACCAGCGCATGCGAACCGTTGCAGATGGATACGGGCCTCGAACCCATCAAAAACTGCAGGCGAGAGGGTTCTCCATTGAAAAAGCCGAGACAGCATTTGCCAAAGCCGGGTATTCTAAACGCGGGCCAGATGGTATCCTCCAGAACCCGGAAACCAGCGAACGGCTTTCAATCACATTGACCACAGGCTACAAGAGAATGGAAAATGTCATCACGGTCCTCAAAGAAGAAGCCCGTAAGGCTGGCTTGGAGCTAAACCTTGAAATCCTCGAAGGCACTGCCGCCTGGAAAAAAGTAAACGAGAAAAACCACCAGATTGCTCTCACTGCATTCAATGTATCCGTAGAAATGTATCCACGTTTCTGGGAGCCCTTCCATTCAGATAATGCCTATAAAGAAGAGGGAGATTCCAAATACAAGGCTGATGGTTCACTGAAGGCAAATCTCACAACCAAAACCAACACTAATAACTTCACCCAAACCGCAAACAAAGAGGTTGATCAGTTAATTAACCAATATCGGAAATCAGAAGATATATCGGAAATCACCCAACTTTCCCACGAGTTGGCACAGCAAATCCATGATCATGCAAGCTGGATTCCGGGCTGGAAGAAACCATGGATTCGTTATGGCCATTGGCGATGGATGGAATTTCCCGACGACTGGGGACCGAAAGAAACCCGTGACGTCGAAGAGTTCCACGTCTTCTGGATAGATGAAAAAAAGAAGGCTGAGACCCTTGACGCACGCAAGAACAGCAAATCTTTTCCCAAACAGATCCGCCGCTACGAAAAGCATAAGACCAAGTAACCGGCCCAACCGCTCCGCTGCGACAAGCCAGTCCGCCCAGCATCATCCGTGTCTGCCGAAACACCATCTGTCCCGCTTTTATCAATCCGTGACCTTTGTGTGGAATTCGACACAGACGAAGGGACAGTGCGCGCGGTCGATGGAATCAGCCTGGAAATACTGGCCGGCCGCACACTTGGCATAGTCGGCGAATCGGGTTGCGGGAAGAGCGTGACAGCCCTTTCCATGATGCGGCTTTTACCCAAGCCGATGGGGCGCATTGCCAGAGGTGAAATTAAATTTGACGGGGCTGACCTGACAACGCTCCCGGCTGAAGATATGCGCACAGTTCGCGGGAACCGTATCGGCATAATTTTTCAGGAGCCAATGACGGCCCTAAACCCGGTCAAGAAAATCGGTGCACAGTTGAGCGAGGTTTTCTTCCTTCACCAGTCCGCCAGCAAGGAGGACGCCTGGAAAAAATCAGTGGAAATGCTGGACAAGGTGGGCATCCCCTCCCCCGAGATACGCGTCGGCGAATACCCGCATCAGCTTTCCGGTGGCATGCGGCAACGGGTGGTGATTGCCATCGCCCTTGCCTGCGGACCGGAACTTGTCATTGCCGACGAACCCACCACCGCACTGGATGTCACTATCCAGGCTCAAATTTTGGATCTCATGAAATCCCTGCAACGCGATCTTGGCATGGCGGTGGCACTTATAACCCACGACCTTGGCGTGATTGCCGAGACCTGCGATGAGGTCTGTGTTATGTACGCCGGCAGGATCGTTGAACGCGCCCCGGTTAAACCCCTTTTTGCCAATCCCCGCCACGCCTACACACAAGGTCTCCTGGCCTCGATACCCCGGTTGGATG
>Ga0315322_10004129_pt1 | contig 11185 bp, 12 predicted proteins | sample M110021515metaG_FD_203461 | JGI IMG/M metagenome (GOLD analysis project Ga0315322, IMG submission 203461) | Ammonia-oxidizing marine archaeal communities from Monterey Bay, California, United States - M1 100m 21515 | ecosystem: Environmental > Aquatic > Marine > Intertidal zone | place: USA... | reverse complement strand
GGGATCGCTATGTACGCCAGGGAAGACCAACAGCCTATTGGGTGTCACGAAGGGTTTCAACATAGGCAACAATGAGATCAATCTCATCAAGTGTGATCTGAAATGGAGGGTAATATGGCTCGACGTCCGACCATAGGGCGTATCCGGGAACACGCGTGAACACAGGATGTGGTCGCCGCGAGTAAAAAGTCAGGAAGCGTTCGCGCCAATCATCACTTTTAACCATCCAGGTGAAGGATGGAGAGTTCCCTATGCCGCCCATGCGGTTGAATTCTCCGATCACATGACAGCGCGAGCACAGTTGTCGTGATAGCTGAAACCCCAGCTCGGCGGAATCCGAAGCGTGTGATAGCGGGTGGCCCGTAAAGGTGAGCAGTGCACAGGTAAACACGCCCGCGAAGATCCGGATCACCATTTTCCTGAAGTCCTATGATACAGGTACGACCCAGTTGTATGGGTCGTCGATTTCACCGTGCTGAATCCCGAGCAAAGTCTCACGGAGACGTTGCGCGAGGGACTCTTCAATTTGAGGCGCCACGGAAATCTCCTTGTCGAGATGGCTGATCGACGTGACAGGGGCCACTACCGCAGCGGTTCCGGCGCCGAAGATTTCCAAAAGTTCGCCCGAACGCGAAGCGTCCGCCAACTCCGCCATCGAGACTCGACGGGAGCGAGTCGTAATACCCCAGGACTCGAGTAGGGTGATTACGCTCTCTCGTGTAATGCCTGGGAGAATGGTGCCCGATAACTCAGGCGTGACGACTTCATCACCTATCCGAAAAAAAACATTCATCTGCCCCGCTTCCTCGGCGAAAGCGTGCTCCTGGGCATCGAGCCAAAGAATCTGATCAAAGCCGTCCTGCGAGGCGGACGCCATCGGCTGCAACGTGGGCGCGTAGTTTCCGGAGGTTTTTGAGGCCCCGGTGCCGCCCATCGCGGCTCGAGTAAACCGCGCCTCAGCTTTAAGCCGTAGCCCGGGACTGCTTGAGGAGAAGTAAGGAGCAACAGGGGCTGCAGTGATGACGAACAGATATCTGCTCGACGGACGCACTGCCAGATGACCCTCGTTGGCAAATACCAGAGGTCGGAGATAGAGCGCGTGACCGCGGTGCTCGGGGATCCAGCAGGATTCAACCGAGACAATCTCGGTTATACATTCCACAAACTCTTTTGGAGAGATAGGAGGGATACAGAGCCGAAAACACGACGCTTCGAGCCTGGCAGCATTGCGATCCGGTCGGAATAACCGGGCGATCCCATCACGGGTCCCTCGGTAGGCCTTTAAGCCCTCAAAAACACTTTGCCCATATTGAATTCCGAGCGCGGTCGGCTCGACCTCCAGAGCGGCGCGGGGCCTGATCGTTGCGTCCCCCCACGCATCGTCTGCCCACTCTCGAACCAGCATATGGTCAGAGAAAAAGTTTCCAAATCCGAGATCCTGGCCGGTAACCGACTGAAGATCTGAGTTCTTTTTCAGAACCCTGTTTATTCGCACGCTTTTTCTATCCTCTCCAATCCTTTGTAAATGTTGCGGCTGTCCGCATGGGTTGCTAGGGGTTAGCGTGCTGATTAATCGTTGAGATTAATTGCACGACCTGGGTTTCCGACAGCGCATTTGCTCCCGAGAAAAGCACTTCTCCATTGCGACCAATCACGAGCACATGATACCCGTCATCTACCAGGCCCCAGACGCCAACCAAGACTCGCTGCAAGTCCCGAACGTACAATGTGTTTGGGTATTTTTCCTGCTTCTTTTTCAGAAGCATATCGATAGCGAAATTGGGCTTCCAGGTTGCAGCCATGTTGATAACTGCAACCGAAGCGACTTTGTCGCGATCGAAGCCCTCTGCGGCGAGAGCATCCTCAACATGCGCATTAACCTTCACCTTGTCAGGGTCGACGTACATGAGAATGTGTACTCTGCCGTTAAGTGAGGCACTGCTCCAGGGGCCGCCCCCCACCAAACCGCCTTGCTCTTCATCCAGGACGACCACTGGGATCGCCTCGCCGATCACAACTTGTGCCACCGCCAGCGGTCCTAGGCAAATTGCGAGAATGGCAATGGTAGGCCCGATAATCATCCGGATACGCAATCGATCTTGATTCATAACGCTCTTCTTTTGCTTCGTTGCATCTTGGCACATTTGCGGATGCACACAGGGTTGCTGCCGGCCTCCCAGGCCTGAGGATAAATGGTTCTATAAGGCTCTTCCAGCAAGATCTCTTCCAGGGGGCGATTGCGGATATTGTGCTCCGTTGAGTGAGAGACCCCGGACCGTGAATACATTCGCCGTTCGTCGTCAGACCCCTCAATCCAGCAACAAGCGGAGACTGCGCCGGTGGCCACGATATAGGGTCGGTTTTGAAGTTCAGATTTGCACTGGACGGAGTCGACGACCTCTGTCGCTCCGGAGCGGCTTGCGTCGCGAGAGTTCTCGCCCCCGGAACTTGCAACACCGGTAAAGGACGGGTCGGCGGGATGTAAGTCACGCACAGTACCGTCGGGCATTTGATAAGAGAATCGATTCTCCTTGCCGAAACGAATGGTATCGATCACTCTAAAGTTCGAGAATCCCATCTCTCGACTGCGTTCCAATGCCTCCTCGATCTGGTGCTGGTTGTGCTCAAAAGGAATGAAATGCCATTCCCCTATGGCTCCGGTACCGAGGTAGGCCTCGGCGTTCTGCATAATCTTCTCGAACCGGGTATTTACGCGGTATAAGTGATTTGTATCCTTGAGTCCGTCGATATGAAACTCCACAATCGACTCGGTTCCTCTGAAACGTTCACCAAGATTCCGCCACCAGGCAGCACTGCGAAGTCCTCCGTTCGACGAAAGAATAATCTTGATATCAAACCCGATGAAATAGTCGCAGATTTCAAGACACTCACGCGCTGCAGGTGGATCTCCGAGGCCACCGCACAGATCAATCTCGCTGATCTTTGCGCAAATCGCTGGAGTGAAGTTCCGTTTGATGAGGTCAAGATCCAGCTCGATGTTCTTGACCTTCGACATGTCAGGGAGGCACCGGTTCCCCTCCTGGGTGCGGCCGCACATCGGGCAGGCTGCGTTACATTTGTCTGTCAACTCCAGATGGAACTTCATCGGCCGCTGCAGATTGAAGATCGATGCACTTGAATTCATAGGCTTGTCGCAACACTCATGAGGTCTTTGCATACATAAAATAACGTCCCGAGTCGACGTTCACCGGCAGTGAAAATGGAGCCCAATTGCCCTTTTTAAAGGGCTGATCAGAGAGGATAACCGCGCCAATCGCGAGCAACGCGTCAAGGTCGTGTGAGATTTGGCGCGCCAACTCCTCGTCCACTACTTTTATGCCCGTGCCAATATCGCAATGTGCCAGGACTGCCTTGGGCTTGATTTGAACCAAGGCTCGGTGGAGCGTTTCTGTAAAGTCCCCTTCGATCAGAAATTCAGGATCCGGCATGCAGTCAGGGTGTGCAGCCGGTTTGCGCTCGAATACAAATATGTCACGATCTGGCGCGGTTTCTCGGAGATGGTCGAAGGTTCGGCCGTTCCCAAGCCCTAATTCCAGATACGGGCCTGGCAACGTTTCCACGCGCCCTACAGCAGACTCAAGACAGGCCCGTTGGGCCTCGAGTCGTCGGATCATACTGTCAAGCCTGCTCATGATGAGTTAAAGGGAGCACTCCAGTAGAAGAGAAAGCGATCTTCCGTCTGGCTAATGGCGCGCCCCATTGTTTGTGATCCGTGGAGACTCGAAAGAATGGTCGGGGCGAGAGGATTTGAACCTCCGACCACCGCAACCCCATTGCGGTGCGCTACCAGGCTGCGCTACGCCCCGAAAGTCGTTAATTGTAAAGCACTAAGCTTTAAGAAGCTGGGAGATCTGCTCCAGCTCATCAACAAGCGCGCTGGTAAGAAGCCCTTCAGCGGGCCCATCCGAATCAGAACCAGTCACCTTGAGTTGATTGCAGGCGCCACTGATCGTGTAGCCTTCGATGTAGAGAAGTTTACGAATTGTCCGAATGAGCTCTACTTCGTGACGTTGATAATATCTACGGTTTCCACGACGTTTAACTGGTTGGAGTTGAGGAAACTCTTGCTCCCAGTAGCGAAGTACGTGCGGCTTTACGGCGCATAACTGACCAACCTCACCGATGGTGAAGTATCGTTTACCTGGAATGGGTGGTAGATCCTCGGCACCGGGGTCGAGCATGGTCACGACGACGATCTCTGCTCGGCGGCTGTCGAATCAATACGATCGGTGTTAGCGCCAACTTGGTCTTTGACTTTCTGGCTGGCGCGATAGGTCACGACCCTTCGCGCACAAACGGGGACCGCCTCACCGGTCTTCGGGTTCCGCCCTGGCCGGCTATTCTTCTCACGGATAGAAAATCCACCAAACCCCGATAACTTGACACTTTCCCCAGCTTCTAGCGACTGACGAATTTTTTCAAAGAAGAGTTCTACGAACTCTTTAGCCTCTCGTTTATTAAGGCCAAGTTCGTCGAAAAGTGTGTTGGCTAGGTCGGCTTTGGTAATTGTGTTATTCATCATTTTTCTACATCGACGGCCCAGCGTTCACTTGCCAAACGATATCGGTGATCCTCCACCGGCATCTTTTAAGAAGAACGGAGTTCGCCTCCAATTTCTTCTCTAATATCTTCCAACACAACCTCGATAAGGCGGTCGGCTTCGCTATCTGTAAGATTGCGGGAATTCGACTGCAACGTCAAGCGGTATGTAAGTGATTTTTTTTGATCCCCAACCTCGGGAGCCTCGTAGAGGTCAATCAACTCTAGGTCCACCAACAGGGAGTGGGCTGAGGATTCGATACACGCTCGGACGACAGCGGCGGGGGCGTCCTTGGGAACAGCGAGCGAAATATCGCGGTTCACCGCAGGATAACGAGAGACCGCAGAATGCTTCGGAATATTTCCGTGTTGAAGCAATTCCCAGTCCAACTCAAACCCAAAAACAGGAATCGCGATATCGAGTTCAGAGAGCAGAACACGGGAAATCCGGCCAATTCGGCCAATCGTTCGCCCTTTCGCGCTAATGTCAGCGTATTGCCCCGCCTGATAGGCAGGATGCGTGCCCGTCGTATAGATCAGATCTAGATCGCGCTGTGAAGCTTGAGCGAGATCTTCGACATCGCCTTTAACGTCGAAAAAGTCCACCTCCCGCGAGTGCTGATCCCAGTCAATCCCGTTAGCAGAGCCCATAACCACGCCACCAAGCCACTGATTCTCCCGGATGGCCTTGCCCTTTTTTAAATAAACATGTCCGGCCTCAAAAAGACGAATGTCGCGAACCCGTCGCCGCGCGTTATTGGCCAGTGCTCCCAAAAGACCCGGGAGCAACGACACTCTCATCTCTGTCATGTGGGCGGAGATCGGGTTCTTGAGCTTCACCGCCGACTGTCGACCCCGAATGTGTTTCTGCAGATCAGCCGAAACAAAACTGTAGGTAATCGCCTCTCGATACCCCCTGTCGACCAGAAAATCCTTCGCGCGGTCCAATGGAACAAGTGCTTCCGGCGCAAGTCGGCGACTGACCGCGACCTTAGGTCGATTGAGCGGAAATCTATCGTAGCCCACGATCCGCGCAACTTCTTCGACGAGGTCGTGTTCAGCAGTGATGTCGTATCGGTGGCTAGGGGCTTTTACTCGCCAACCGCCCTCGATTCGCTGACAGCTCATCCCAAGCGCTGCGAAAACGCCCGATACTTTTGCCGTCGGCACCTTAACCCCGAGCATCCGTTGTAGCCGAGCGGCACGGAGTGTCACCCATTTCCTCTTGGGTAGAAGCCGCCGTGCCGCGGACTCGACTCGGGGTCCGCAGCTGCCGCCACAGATCTGCAGCACCAGCGCGCTCGCACGTTCGATTGCCTTCGCCGGCAATTGAAAGTCGACACCCCGCTCGAATCGATGGGAAGCGTCGGTATTCAGGTTATGCCGTCGCGCAGTCCGTGCTATTCCATTTGGATCAAAGAAGGCCGCCTCGAGGAATATTGCCCGGGTCCCTTCGTGGATCATGGTACCTGCGCCACCCTTAATCCCGGCAAGCGCGACTGCACCAGACCCATCCGTAATCAGCAAGGCGTCGGCGTCTAAGGTGATTGGTTCGCCATCGAGTAGTTTGATCCGTTCTCGAGGCTTCGCCCGACGAACACAAATATCTCCCTTAAGCCGGTCACTGTCGAACGCATGCATTGGTTGTCCAATCTCAAGCATCACATAGTTGCTGATATCGACCAGTGCATCGATGCTTCGCGAGCCTGCCCTCCTGAGTCGTTCGCGTAGGAGATCGGGGGTACGGGCCCCTGGCCGCACCTGCGTGATCGTGCGGCCAACATAGCGTGCGCAGCCACCGGTACCATCCAGCATGATTGTCCTCGACTCGGAGCCGGCGGGGCGAACACGAGGAAGCTTTGGCTCTTGGAGTGAGCCCCCGGTCAAGGCCGCGACTTCTCGTGCGATCCCGAGAATGCTGAGACAGTCGCCGCGATTCGGGGTCAGCTCGACCTCTAGAAGCTGGTCTGGAAGTTGCAGATGGGGGTTCAAAAGCTCTCCAGGCCGAAGCTCTGGATCAAGCAGCAAAAGCCCGCTGGATTGCTCTTCGAGGCCAAGTTCAGCCGCAGAGCACAACATTCCTGCCGACGCTTGCCCCCGGATCAGCGCTTTACCGATTTTCAGTCCTGAGGGTAGACGGGTTCGGATTCGGGCAAATGGTACGACAATCCCCTCTAAGACATTCGGGGCACCGCAAACCACCTGATGGGTTTTCGAGTCACCGGCGTCGACGTGACAAATAGTCAGGCCATCCGCATCCGGATGCGGGGTAATCTCGCGAATGTGTCCAGCCACTATGGACTCAGGGAGTGGCGCGACCTCCTCAATGACGCCTGTCTCGAGACCTGCGCCTGTCAGAATCTCCGGCAAGGAATCGAAGCCAAGATCGAAGTCGACCCATTCACGGAGCCAGTTTTCACTGATAATCATTTCGGATTCAGGCGAACTGCCTCAAAAATGAGACTTCGTTTTCGAAAAAGAGCCTGAGGTCATCGACCCCATATCGCAGCATTGCTAAGCGCTCAATTCCTAGCCCAAACGCATAGCCCGTGAACAATTCATTATCGATACCTACTTGCCGAAAGACTTCCGTGTGCACCATGCCGCAGCCTAGCACCTCGATCCACCCGCTGTGTCCACAGATACGGCAGCCTCCACCGTCACAGAACACGCAGCCCATGTCCACCTCTGCGGAAGGTTCGGTAAAGGGGAAGAACGATGGACGAAAACGTACCGGAAGTTCGCGTTCGAAAAATTCCTCCAGGAAGAAGACCAAGACCCCTTTAAGGTCGGCAAAGGAGATATCCGAATCCACCGCAAGCCCCTCTACCTGATGGAACATAGGCGTGTGCGTGACATCAGAGTCGCAGCGATACACCCTGCCTGGAGCAATTACAGCGACTGGGGGCGTGTGGGTTTCCAGATACCGTATCTGTACCGGTGAGGTGTGCGTTCGCAGCACAGTTTCATCGGAGACATAAAAGGTATCATGCATGGCGCGCGCAGGATGGTTCTTCGGAATATTAAGCGCCTCGAAGTTATGAAAGTCGTCCTCGATTTCTGGGCCATGAGCCACATCAAACCCCGCGCGGGTAAAGATTTTCTCAATCCTCCGCAACGTTCGACTGACGGGGTGCAGGGAACCCTTGTGCCGCCCCCGGCCAGGAAGCGTAACGTCTACCTTCTCGGCTGTAATCTGCGCTTGTTGCTCCTCTTCCTTGATCTCCACCGACCTATCCAGGAGAGCGTCCGTCAGCTGATCACGAACGTGGTTTACAGCCGCGCCGAATTCCTTGCGCAATTCTGGAGGTTGTGCACCAATCAGTTTCAGCTGTGCGGTTACGGTTCCCTGGCGCCCAAGCAAAGCTATTCTCAGCTGCTCAACTACTGCTGAGTTAGGGGCGGCAGAAATCTCTGACAAAGCATTACCGAGCAGGAGATCCAATTCGGCTATGGGGCTGGCGTTCATCGAAACCTTTGTATTGAAATAAAAAAAGGGAAAGGCGCGTATTACCTTTCCCTGATTCTACGCCTGGCTATCAGACGTGTTTCATTGTATTGCGGAATCAGGCGGCGAGTGCGACTTTTGCCCTCTCTGCCAGCGCGGCGAAAGCCACCTGATCATGTACTGCCATATCAGCGAGCACTTTACGGTCAAGTGAGATATTCGCCCGGCCCAATCCATCAATGAGCCGACTGTAACTCAGATCATGCACGCGCGCCGCAGCATTAATTCGGACGATCCAAAGTGTTCTGAACTGCCGTTTTCGCTGCCGACGATCTCGATAGGCGTATTGGTCAGCCTTCATGACAGCCTGATTCGCCACGCGGAATACGTTCTTTCGGGCACCGCGATAGCCTTTGGCTCGGGAAAGGACCTTGTTATGGCGGGCCTTAGCGGTTACTGCTCGTTTTACTCTTGGCATCGTTCTACTCTTTCAGGTTCTTATTCAGCGGCGTTTGCGATTCGCGCCTTGTTGAGGTCTGGCTGTGCCTCGAGCTCAGGCGTAGGGCAGCATCTTGCGGACCGCTGCCTGATCCGCCGGATGGACCAGAAGCCCTTCTCGCAACTGGCGTTTTCTCTTCGTCGACTTCTTCGTGAGGATGTGATTGAGGTAGCCCTGCGAGCGTTTGAACTTCCCAGACGCGGTTCGGCTGAACCGCTTGGCGGCCCCTCTATTGGTCTTAAGTTTTGGCATAGTCTTTTATCCGTAAAAATTGCTAGGCCGTGCTCAGTTTTTTGCCGGCGCCAGTACCATGATCATCTGTCGTCCTTCCATCTTCGGCATTTGCTCAACAATGCCAATCTCTTTCAGATCACCTTCAACCCGTTTCAGCATCTCCATTCCGAGTTCCTGATGAGCCATTTCCCGTCCCCTGAAACGCAACGTCACCTTTACCTTGTTGCCCGCATCGAGAAAGCGTGTGAGATTTCGAACCTTGATATCGTAGTCCCCAACATCGGTTCCCGGCCTGAACTTTACTTCCTTGACCGTAATCTGCTTTTGCTTTTTCTTGGATTCTTGCTTTTTTTTGGCGTTTGCGTAGAGGTGTTTACCCCAATCCATCAACCGACAGACCGGCGGTTCCGCATTCGGTGCAATTTCAACCAGATCCATGCCGCGCTCTTCAGCAATCGTTCGCGCCTCGTCGGGGGAAACAATCCCTAACTGTTCCCCTGTGTCACTTACGAGTCGGATCTGATCGTAGGTGATATCTTCGTTGAGCCTTTGCTCTTTTGTTCCGGCTATTGCCAATCCCTCCAAAAATTAATGCCGCGCGTTTGCGTTGGGGAGAAAACACTTTTCCAGCACGTCAGCGATAGCTACCGTACCTAGATCTTCTCCGTCGCGCGTGCGCACGGCCACAGAACCCTCTTCCACTTCCCGGTCTCCAACCACAAGGAGAAAGGGAATACGTCTCAGGGTAGATTCCCGGATTTTATAACCAATTTTCTCGTTTCTCAAGTCGGTTTCGACTCTGACCCCCTGTTTTCTAAGGAATTTTTGGGTTTCCGATGCGAAAGACTGCTGTCGATCGGTGATGTTGAGAATGATTGCTTGTATAGGAGCAAGCCAAAACGGCAGCTTGCCCTCAGTGTCTTCGATCAGAATCCCGATAAAGCGTTCGAGGGAGCCGAGGATTGCACGGTGAATCATTACCGGCACTTGCTTCGAGCCATCATCGGTTACGTACGAAGCGTCGAGTCGACCCGGCATCGAAAAATCCACCTGTATAGTGCCGCATTGCCAGCGCCGCCCGATGGAGTCGCGCAGTACAAATTCGTGTTTTGGACCATAAAACGCACCCTCACCCGGCTGAACCACGTATTCAATGCCCTTTTCTTCGAGTGCCCGGGCGAGCGCATCTTCTGCGCGATCCCACAAGGCGTCTTCGCCCACGCGCTGTTTTGGGCGGGTCGAAAGTGCGACCTCGATATCCTCGAACCCGAAGTCCTTATACATCCTGTAGGTCAGCTCGATTAACGTCGATACTTCCGCCTGGAGTTGGTCTTCCGTACAAAAGACATGGGCGTCATCCTGGGTGAAACGCCGCGCACGAAGCAGGCCATGAAGAGTCCCTGAGGGTTCGTTCCGGTGAACGATGCCAAACTCGGCGATCCGTATCGGCAAATCTCGGTAACTTCGAAGACCCTGATTGAATAATTGAACATGGCCCGGGCAGTTCATGGGCTTAATGGCGTAATCCCGGTCATCGACGTGTGTTGTAAACATATTGTCTCGGAACTTATCCCAATGCCCTGAGCGCTCCCAGAGACTCCGATCCAGCATCTGCGGTGTATGAACTTCCTGGTAGTCGTATTCCGCCAATAGATTTCGCACATAGCGTTCGACGGCGGTATAAAGACTCCAGCCATCACGGTGCCAGAAAACCATTCCCGGTGCTTCTTCCTGAAAGTGAAAAAGGTCTAGCGATTTCCCGATGCGTCGGTGATCACGCTTTTCAGCTTCTGCAATTCGCGTGAGGTATTCGTCCAGAGACTTCTTATCTGGCCATGCAGTTCCGTAGATGCGTTGAAGCATCTCGTTGTTGGAATCACCCCGCCAGTATGCCCCCGCCAGCTTGGTCAATTTGAACGCTCGAAGCATGCTGATATCGGGAACATGCGGCCCCCGACAGAGGTCAGTGAAGTCGCCCTGGCGGTAAAGCGAAAGAGGTTCATCGTCGGGAATCTCTTCGATAATTTTCGCCTTGTACTCTTCTTTTAACTCCCGGAAATACGTGACAGCCTCTTCCCTGTCCATGGTCAGCCGCTCGACGGGAGACCCCTTTTTGGCAAGAGCCTCCATCGTCTCCTGGATTCGATCAAGATCCTCCTCAGTGAACCCAGGGCCGTAGGCAAAATCGTAATAAAAGCCGTCCTCGATGACGGGCCCGATGGTCACTTGAGCATCTGGGAAAAGCTGTTTCACTGCCTGGGCAAGAAGATGTGCGCAGGAATGGCGCAGAATTTCCAATCCCTCCGGATCTTTAGTCGTGATAATCCGGAGGGTCGAGTCATCCTTAATTTGATGTGAGGCATCGACCAAGGTCCCATTCACGTCCCCGCCAAGGGTCGCCTTCGCGAGCCCAGGGCCAATATCCGCCGCAATGTCGGCGACCG
>Ga0315322_10004127_pt1 | contig 11186 bp, 8 predicted proteins | sample M110021515metaG_FD_203461 | JGI IMG/M metagenome (GOLD analysis project Ga0315322, IMG submission 203461) | Ammonia-oxidizing marine archaeal communities from Monterey Bay, California, United States - M1 100m 21515 | ecosystem: Environmental > Aquatic > Marine > Intertidal zone | place: USA... | reverse complement strand
ATCGAAGGCACCATTGCGGATAGCCTGGTAACAGCCGGTTAACATTGCCGCCACCTCGGCACCGCGTACGGGTGTCATTTTAGCAAGACATTCTTCATCGCTGCTCATTTCATAGCGGACATTAATTTCGGCGCAATGATTCACCATCTCAACCAGTTGTTCCTGCGTATACGCATCGCCCACCAGATTTACTACACGATTATCGCAGTGGCCTGCCAGTGCCAAACGCGCAAAAGCAATCGCCAACTCATTGCGGGTAATGTAGGCGCAGTAGCCCTCTCCCCCGTTGTTTCGAAAGACGCCCTCAGCGGCTGCGTTGAGAATATGGGCCACATCAAATTCAAGATACAAACCATTGCGGGCAGCGATCCATATAAGGCCTGATTCCTGCAAATCCTGCTCGGCCTGACGATTCACCTCCGCCATGGGTGCGTACATAGTCTGCATTTCGTCACCGTTGCCGATCACGCTGGTGTAAATAACTTTGCGGACACCCGCAGCCAGAGCAGCCTTAATAACATTACGGTGCAACGCCACCCTATCGCCAACACCCGCGGGCGTGGAAACAAGCACTGCGGTATCGACACCCGCAAATGCCTGCTGCATCTGCTCCACCGAGCCGTAGTCACCCTGCCTCACTTCCACACCGGAATCAGCAAGCTTTGAGGGATCGCGGGCGATGGCAACCAGACGCGATGTTTGATCTTCGCTGCCCTCCACCAATTCGCCCTTTGGTGTGTACTGGACCTCGAGAAGACGCTTGAGTTCGTTGAGAATAGCGAGGCCCAGATGGCCGCTTGCGGCGGTAATTGCAATTTTCATAGTGACAGCACTTAAACGAAAGAGAGTGCCATTCTGCCATAAATTATTCAGCCAGAAGTACCAACAACGAAAAGAGGCTCCGCACGCGGAGCCTCTTTTCGTTGTCACCTCAGCTGATAACTGCAACCGCGTAATATAAAATTATCGGCATATACTTTCCGAACAGTTTCGGAACTGTGGACTCAGGGCAGATGCAAGAATAGTTAGCCCTGGCTTAAGACCTGCCCATGCTCTCTTGTAGAGTGGAACCCAACTTTTGGCCACTTTTCCTGAGTTAGGCTCAGCTTGTATTTACTGCTGGCCAGAAACACGGGATTGCCATCGACATCCAATGCCATTGAGGCCAGTTCGCGCTTCTGAAAATCATTCCGCGTTGTTTCGTCGGGAAAACTCAACCAGCGAGCTGTATGGATCTCAACGGGCTCATACTTAGCTTCGACACCGTACTCAGCCGACAACCGATGCGCAACAATTTCAAACTGCAAACGACCTACAGCACCCAATAACATGCGACCAAGATCATTAGTAAACACCTGCACTGCGCCCTCTTCACCAAGTTGCTCCAAACCCTTAGCAAGTTGCTTGGCTTTAAATGGATCTTCGGGACGTGCAGCTAAAAATAGCTCGGGTGCAAAATAGGGAATACCCGTGAAAGTAAGGTTCTCGCCCTCGGACAAGGTGTCACCGATCTGCAGCTGACCGTGATTGTGAATACCAATGATGTCGCCCGCATAAGCCGCTTCACTGGCGACACGACTGTTTGCCATAAAGGTCAGTGCATTACCGATGCGGAGCTCGCGATCAAGCCGCAGGTGCCGGGTTTTGATTCCGGGCTTGTACTCCCCCGAACAAATACGGAAGAAGGCAATGCGATCACGATGCTTCGGGTCCATATTTGCCTGAATTTTAAACACAAAGCCGCTGAATGGTTTTTCTGCTGGTGCCACTTCGCGACTTAGCGCAGCGCGCAGCTGTGGCTGAGGCGCCCAGCCAACCAACGCATCTAGAACTTCCTGGACGCCGAAGTTGTTAATACCGGAACCAAAAAAAACGGGTGTCTGCATGCCAGCCAGAAACATCTCTAAATCGAAAGGGTCACTGGCTTCACGCAGCAACTCAACTTCTTCACGGAATGTTTCTATCTCGTCAGGATATAAGGTGTCCAGCAATGGGTTATCTAATCCCTTCATCACCTGCTGGTCTGTGCCTTGCTTTTCCTTGCCCGAGGTAAACTTCACCAAATGGTCGCGCTTTAAATCGTAAACACCACGGAACGACTTACCCATGCCGATAGGCCAGGTTACAGGAGCACAATCAATTTTCAGGGTTTCTTCAACTTCCTGAAGGATATCCAGGGGACCACGAACCTCGCGATCAAATTTATTCACAAAGGTAATAATCGGCGTGTTGCGCAAACGACAAACTGCCAACAGTTTAATAGTCTGCGCCTCAACGCCCTTGGCAGCATCAATAACCATCACCGCCGCATCGACAGCGGTTAGAACACGATATGTGTCTTCCGAGAAGTCTTCGTGACCGGGTGTATCCAGCAGGTTGATTGTGGTGTCGGCATACTCGAACTGCATTACCGAGCTGCTCACCGAAATACCTCGCTGCTTTTCGATCTCCAGCCAGTCGGATGTAGCATGGCGGGTTGCACGTCGCGCTTTGACCGCGCCAGCCTCCTGAATTGCACCACCATAGAGCAGCAGCTTTTCAGTCAAGGTTGTTTTACCTGCATCAGGGTGAGAAATAATCGCAAAGGTACGGCGCTTTGCCACTTTCTTGGCAAGCCGTTGCATTATTTCGGGCTGATTGCTGGTGTCAGGCATACGCTAAACAGGGTTACTTAATAACCGATCCAGAGGACCGGAGAATGCTTCAAGAAGCGCGCATCATACATTGCCTGAACACCTTTGGGTAAGGATTAGGCGCAATAGCCTAGCGGGAAACACTCTTAGCGGACAGTTTCCTAAAATCGCTGGCGTAGTTATTGAGTCGCCGCTTTGCAACTTCGCGCTGTTTCGGCGTCAAGCTATTAATCAGCCCACTGGTGAGATCGAGTGCGGCAACCAAATTAGCATCGACGGTTTTCTGAAACTCTGGCTCATCATAGTACCGCGGGTACACGTAAAGATTAGTAAGGCGCTCACGATACTCAGCCTCCGGCGGATGCTCTTTGACCAATTGCACAAATACCAACTGCCAGCGACGCCGGTTTTCAATCCAGTCTTGGGTAGCATCTCGCATATTGCCTAAAGAATTGCTGATATATTGCTTCTGCTCAGCATTCAATTTACCCAGAAATTGCTCAAGTATTTTAATTGTTCTTTCATCACGATTTGCTTTTCGCTCTTCTTCAGTAACCCCAGAATACTCTTCAAACAACTCCTGATTATTCTCCTCCATGCGCTGAACCATCTGCTGCACCTGTTCATCTGTGAGGCCACTCAGAAATAACTGGGCATCCGGAATGATGTGCAGCATGGAGGCATCCCAAAAGTCGAGCATCTCGTCATAAGCAATGCTTGCTTGCTCAGGCGTAAAGGGCCCATCAAGCGATGCAGCCAAAGCAGAAAGGTAGTCGGAGTAAAGCGGCAACTGGGTCTGACGATGCCAGGCGAGGTTGCGATCAACCATTTCCCGCAACTCGACCTTCTGCTGCTTATCGAGATCGAAATGACGGGCCAGATAAAAAGTAAGCACCCAATCGATCTGATTGTACGCGAAACCGGTTCGGCTACAGCCATTCAAGCCAGAAGCCAGCACCACAATACACAGCAGCATAGCCAAGGGTCGGCGGACTAATACAAAGAGCCGTTTTCCTTTAACGCCGACACCTGTCATACAAGACCTCAGTCAAATGGATGCTTCAGGATAATGGTTTCATCACGGTCGGGGCCGGTAGAAATAAGATCAATAGGCACCTGTAAAATCTCTTCAATACGTTTTAGATAGCTCCGCGCCGCCTCAGGAATGGCATTCAGATCAGTAACACCCGCTGTGTTATCGCTCCACCCGGACATAGTCTCATACACGGGCTCGCAATCAGCATACTGCTCTACCCGCATCGGCGGCACAGTGAATACTTCATCGCCAAGCTTATAGCCAACACAAATTTTTACTTCCTGCAAACCATCGAGCACATCCAGCTTGGTAATACACAAACTCGTTATGCCATTGTTAATCATGGTTCGACGCGCAGCGACAGCATCAAACCAGCCGCAACGACGAGGCCGGCCGGTGGTAGAACCAAACTCCTTACCAACATCCGCAATACGGGCAGCCACATCATCAAACAGCTCTGTGGGAAAAGGCCCACTGCCCACACGGGTGGCATAGGCCTTCACAACACCGAGGACCCCATCAAACATGTTAGGCCCTAGACCGGAACCGGTTGCCGCATAACCCGACGTGGTGTTCGACGAGGTCACAAACGGATAGGTGCCATGATCAATATCAAGCAAGGTGCCCTGGGCACCCTCAAAAAGAAGGCTCTTACCACTGATAATGAGGTCATTCAAAAGGCCTGCAGTATCTGAAATTAACGGAGTAATTCGTTCAGCCATACTCAGCGACTCGCTGAGGACTTCGTCATAGTCGATAACCGGCTGCTTATAGAAATCTTTCAACAAAAAGTTATGCAGTTCCATAGCCACTTTAAGCTGGTCAGCAAAACGCTGCTTATCGAGCAAGTCCGAAACACGCAATGCTCGACGGGCAACTTTATCTTCGTAAGCAGGACCAATTCCGCGACCGGTCGTCCCAATAGGGTCTTTGCCGCGGGCAATTTCACGCGCCTGATCCAATGCAATATGGGTTGGTAAAATAAGTGGGCAGGCCCCACTCAAACGCAGCCGCCCAACAACCCGAGTGCCGTTGGCCTCAAGTCCGTCAACTTCTTTAAGCAGCGACGGTAAATGCACCACCACGCCGTTACCAATAACGCAGTCTACAGAGTCGCGCAAAATACCGGATGGCACAAGATGCAACACGGTTTTCTTGCCGTCAACAATCAGCGTATGACCCGCGTTGTGTCCACCTTGAAAACGAACCACGGCGCCCACTTTTTCAGTAAGCAAGTCGACGACTTTACCCTTACCTTCGTCGCCCCATTGGGCTCCAACAACAACAACATTTTTTGCCATGATTCCGGGCTCTGTATACCAACCAAAACAAGCCGCTTAGCCACGGCTGAATAAAACTAACTGCACGCTACCGGCGGCATAACCACACCAACCAAAAGTACCGTACCACCAAAAATTCTCAGCTGACTATCGTTCAACTGCTCGATCGCAAGCCAACCTAAAACCATGCAGACCAGACCGCGAGACGGGCAAATGGCAGAAAACGGCTCCTACCTAATGCCACACAAACCGGCCCCCAAACCAATCCAGATCATCCGGGGGAACCCCGACAACCCAATGCCAAGCTTAATTCTGCCGATTACTTCGCCGTGGAATTATTCAGATAACGGAAAAACTCACCATCCGGCGCAATCACTAACAGATCGCCTGAGCTACCAAGCGAGCGTCGATAGGCTGAAATACTGCGGTAAAACGCGTAAAACTCAGAGTTTTTCGTGTAAGCCGCCGCATAGATCTCCGCAGCCTGAGCATCGCCCTGACCACGGATGATTTCTGCATCACGGTACGCCTCGGCCAGCAGCACGGTACGCTTGCGCTCGGCATCGGCACGAATCTGCTCAGCGGCTTCTGCACCCTCAGCACGCAACTCCGAGGCAACACGAGCACGCTCCTGACGCATTCTGCGATAGACAGAATCACTAACTTCTTCGGAGAACTCGATGCGTTTAACCCGCACATCGACCACCTCAATCCCCAATGTCTTCGCGTTTTCACGCACGCCCTTCATCATGTCAGCCATCAATTCACGGCGCTCAGCTGTAACCACCTCAGGCACGGTTCGCTTCGCAAATTCGCTACGAATGCCGTCTTTAACCTGCTCCAGCAAACGTTGCTTAGCGACCAGCTCATCACCACGAGTGGCATTGTAGTAATTATCAATATTAACGATACGCCATTTCACGAAGAAATCGACATACAGATTCTTTTTCTCAAAGGTCAGGAAAAGTTCCTGAGGATTGCTAAGAGTGAGAATCCGCTTCGGATACTTCTCGACGTTGTTCACAAACGGCACTTTAAAGTGCAGACCCGGCTCAAAATCAGACCCGACAATCTCACCGAAGCGGAATTTAATAGCGCGCTCACGTTCATCGACGGTAAACACACTCTGAGAAACCACCAACAAAATGACGGCAATGATCAACACAAATACAGGTTTAAAAATATTCATTAGCGGCTACCCCGGCTGCGTGAACCCTGATTAGAAGTTGAGGTGCCTGAACCTGCCGGTACGCTACCACCACCACCCGAGCTAGACTGGCCGCTGCCGCTCACAACATCGCCGCCACTGCGCTGCTGAATTAACTGGTCAACCGGCAGATACAACAGATTGCCACTGCCTTCGGCATCCAGCAGAACCTTATTGGAATTACTGTAGACCGACTCAATAGCTTCGATATACAAACGATCACGTGTCACCTTAGGCGCTTTTTCATATTCAGTGAGCAACTGAGAAAAGCGCGAAGTTTCACCCTGCGCATCGGCAATCACCTGCTCTTTATAACCTTCAGAATCCAGCAAACGACGCGCAGCCTCACCACGAGCTTTTGGTAAGATATCATTGGCGTAAGACTGAGCCTCGAAAGAAAGTCGCTCTCTGTCTTCCCGGGCTTTAATCGCATCCTGAACAGCTGCCTCCACCTGACCTGGGAAGTTAACATCCTGGAGATTGGCAGTGGTTACCAATATCCCTGCACCGTACTCATCTAGCGCATTCTGAATAACAGTTTTAGTTTCTTCTGCTATCTGCGCACGACCCTCCAAGAGCACGAAATCCATTTTATACTTACCAATAACTTCGCGAATAGCACTTTCGCTAATATCATTAAGTGTTGTGTCAGCATCACGCACATTAAACAGATACTCTTCTGGATCAGCATTGCGGTATTGCACCACCAGATCCACTTCGATGATATTTTCATCCGCGGTGAGCATTCGGGTCTGCTGGTTATAGTTTTTTACCCCAGAAACGTTAACCTGCAGAACCTGCTCAACGGGCCAGGGAATGTGCCAACGCAAGCCAGGCTGGGTAACACTGGAGAATGCACCAAAGCGCAACACCACACCACGCTCCGCATTGTCTACCGTGTAAAATCCGGAAAAAGCCCACGCGCCTGCCAAAACAATTAATACCAATATGCCAATCGGGCCACCGGCACCACTGCCCTGACCTGCAGACTTGCCGGATTTGCCGCCACCGAACATCGCATTAATACGCGCCTGCCACTCGCGCATGATTTTATCCAGATCCGGCGGGCCATCTTTGCCACTGCCGTTATCCCAGGGGTTCTTACCATTACCGGATTCATTCCAGGCCATTGTATGTGTGTCCGTATTACTGTGCTGTTTGTTTATGCCACTTGTACGCCGTGGCTTCTAATATTATATCCGGCAGTCCATCCAGCCCAAAACGCCGTATGGCATTTTGAAAGAGCTCCCTAGCCGTCAATCAATAACCGCTCTCGCTGGCGAAGACGGTCGTAGCGAGAGCGATCGATCTCAAGATCAAGCTCACAACTTCCGTCATCATGCATTCGTTCTGTAAAAACCCGTGCCTGCTCATAAAGCAAGGCCCGCAAACGAGCCTGTGTTACATCAAGCTGCACAGTTCCTCTGACCCTATCCTTATGCAGAAATTCCGCAATGGCGTCTAACAACAGGTCGATTCCAGCCCCGGTGTGTGCTGACAACCAAATTCTCCGAACTTCACCGGTTTCTGAACGGTCAACCCGAGGCTCGACCCCCAGTATATCAGCCTTATTGTAAATCTGAATCATTGGCAGCCGATTGGCACCGATCTCCTCCAACACCTCATCAACCTGCCCGATACGCACTTTATGCTCAGCATCAGCACAATCAACTACATGCAGCAGCAAATCCGCATCGCGGGTTTCTTCAAGCGTCGACTGAAATGCCGCAATCAGCTCATGCGGCAGATCCCGAACAAAGCCTACAGTATCAACAAGAATGGTCTCATCGCCACCGGGTAACCCCACCTTGCGCAAGGTGGGGTCCAGCGTTGCAAAGAGCTTATCGGCAGCCACCACCCCGGCATCACTTAGAATATTAAATAAGGTCGACTTGCCCGCATTGGTGTAGCCCATTAACGACACCGTCGGCATTTCCTGCTTCTTACGCTGCTGCCGACCCTGCTGTCGGCGCGCATCAACGCGCTCGAGTCGCTTCTGCAAGCGCTTAATACTGTGGCCGACGAGGCGTCTGTCGGTTTCGAGCTGAGTTTCACCCGGCCCACGCAGACCGATACCGCCCTTCTGCCGCTCCAGGTGAGTCCAGCCACGCACCAGCCGCGTGGACAAATGCCTAAGTTGAGCAAGCTCGACCTGTAACTTACCCTCATGGGTGCGGGCACGCTGAGCAAAAATATCCAAAATAAGACCGGTGCGATCAATAACCCGGATATTCAGCTCTTGCTCAAGATTAATTTCCTGGCGCGGTGTCAGTACATGATCTATCAACAGCACATCAATGCACTCAGCCCGAACATAGAGCTTCAACTCTTCGAGCTTGCCGCTACCGATAAGGAACCTGGGAGTTGCTGTGTTCCGGCGGGCATAAAGCTGACCCACAATATCGACACCCGCCGAGACCGCGAGGGAAAAAAACTCCTGCTCATCATCAGTGGTGCAAATCTGGCCTAACTTAAAATGCAACAGCGCCGCGCGATTCCCGTATTCGGGCCTATCAAACAAGCGTCAACCCCCACCCTTTCAATATCAGGTGCAAAAAAGCTCGATCTCGAAATGCTATCGCAGATAATGCTTGCAGTGAAGGAGCAAACTGAAACTTAGTCTTCGTTTTCATCACCATAGGGTATGGTTATCGCACGTGATGGCACGACGGTAGAAATTGCATGCTTGTAAACCATCTGGTTTACACCATTGTTTAGTAAAACGACAAACTGATCAAACGAGTCGATGGCTCCCTGTAACTTAATCCCATTTACAAGAAAAATAGACACTGGAATCTTTTCTTTACGCAGTGCATTTAGAAACGGATCTTGCAGTGAATGTCCTTTTGACATTGTCGACTCCTGAGGGCATTTGACGGCCGGGTTGTGATCCGGCTTTATCGTTATCTGAATAAGCCAGACTTACTTGTTATTTTTTTAAAAAGCTCTCTTTGTTATTGCATCATTCTTATTGGTACTAACGAGCCTTTATTGGTACCAACGAGCCTCTCGACCCATAATGGGGTCATTCTAGCCACTAATTTTGCCAGTTGCACTACTGAAACCCGATTCTTTAGACCCAGAATGCCGAAGCGCTCAACCGCCACGGCTTGCCAAACGCTGTTGCACTAGAGCCAGCACCTGCTCAACTTTATCTTCAGAATCGCTATCTACCAGTTGGGTGTGCCCCATCCGCCGCATCCAGGTCATCTGGCGCTTAGCAAGTCGACGGGTCGCAACTATCGCGCTTTCAGTGGCATCCGCCAGGCTGCTTTCCCCGAGCAAATGAGCAGCGATCTGGCGGTAACCAACAGCTCGCATCGAAGGCGCATTCACAGTCACGCCCTGCAGTTCAAGCAGCTCTGCCACTTCAGCCAATAGGCCATCGTCCAGCATTGCCATAAACCGCTCGCGAATAGTCTGATGCAGACGCGAACGGTCTCCAGGCATTAGACCAATATTCACAAACTCAGCTTCTATAGCAGGGGCTGTTGCTTGCTGAAGGTCCGACAGCTTCTCACCCGAGAGGGCGATTACTTCCAGCGCCCGCTGAATCCGCTGTCCATCGGCAGGCTTAATGCGACTGGCGGCAAGCGGATCCAGTACAGACAATTCGGCGTGCAATGCAGGCCAGCCCTGATCGGCTGCCCGCGCATTTATTCTTTCGCGTATTTGCGGATCAGCCTCAGGCAATAGCGCTAAGCCTGATTGCAGCGCACGGAAGTACATCATGGTTCCGCCGACAAGCACGGGCACTCTGCCCTGCGAACTGATAGCAGCAATCTCGCGTACTGCATCGCTGCAAAAATTGCCAACGTTATAGCTTTCCCATGGGTCGCGAATATCGATCAAACGATGCGGTGCGGCCGCCAAAGTGGCTTCATCAGGCTTTGCTGTGCCGATTACCATGCCCCGATAAACCATTGCCGAATCCACGCTGACAATATCGCACGGAAGCGCCTGCGATAGCCGGACCGCACTGGCGGTTTTACCAGCAGCCGTTGGACCCATCAAACAAATGACTAAAGGAGTTTTTGACACCAGCTGTTATCTGCCGCGCGAAAACAAACGATCGAGCTCTTTTAGCGTCAATGCGCTCCAGGTCGGTCGGCCGTGATTGCACTGATCAGCCCTGTCGGTAGTTTCCATCTCGCGCAATAAGGCGTTCATCTCCGCAATAGTCAATTGGCGATTTGCTCGCACCGAACCGTGACAAGCGATAGTGGAAAGCATCTCATCCTGCTGTGCATGCAGGCGCTCGCTACTGCCCGTCTCAACGATATCGCTAAGCATGTCGCGCAATAAAGCCTCGGCATTGCGATCATCAATGAGCATAGGAATTTGTCGCAGCATCAGCGTATCCAGACCGGTACGACCGATCTCTAAACCCAGACCTGAAAAATAATCCTGATGCGCCTCAACCAAATCGGCTTCCGATTCAGCCACGTTAATCATTATCGGGATCAACAGCGGCTGACTCTGCACACCATCCGCAGCGACCGATGCTTTTAGTTTCTCGTAGGTAACCCGCTCATGTGCCGCATGGGCATCCACAATGACCAAGCCATCCTGATTCTCAGCAAGAATATAAATGCCATGAAGTTGCGCCACGGCATAACCCAATGGCGGTATCTCGCCGTGACTGACATCACTCGACTTCAGCGTCGCCAACGACTCATAAAACCTATCATTGCCAATGCGCCGCGCGTAACGCCCTCGGCGATCCTCTGCCTGCTGAGGACTCAAACCAATCGGCTGCTGATAGGGGTGCTGATGACCCGGCAGCAATCCGGATGCCGTCGCGGGGGCTGACGCGGGAAATTCCGCATCGCTTCCAGTTGGGCGGGTTTCGGCCAGCGCCGCCTCAACCGTACGGCGAACAAAGTCATGAACCGGGCGACTGTCTCTGAAGCGAACCTCATGCTTTGCAGGATGCGCATTCACATCAACAGCTTTGGGGTCGATCTCGAGAAATAATACACAGGCCGGATAACGACCATGAAACAACACATCCCGATAAGCGTGCTTTA
>Ga0315322_10004122_pt1 | contig 11190 bp, 14 predicted proteins | sample M110021515metaG_FD_203461 | JGI IMG/M metagenome (GOLD analysis project Ga0315322, IMG submission 203461) | Ammonia-oxidizing marine archaeal communities from Monterey Bay, California, United States - M1 100m 21515 | ecosystem: Environmental > Aquatic > Marine > Intertidal zone | place: USA... | reverse complement strand
CAGAGCTTTGATGTCTGAACCGAAATTGATTCTTCTTGATGAGCCAATGGCTGGCGTTAATCCAGTTCTCGTTGAATCTCTGTTGGTGCATATAGAAAATCTTCGAGATGAAGGTGTGAGCGTACTGTTCATTGAACATGACATGGATGCAATCATGGGAATCTCTGATTGGATCGTCGTTCTAGCGGAAGGTCAAGTAATTGCCGAAGGAACTCCGTCAGATGTTTCAAAAAATGCTGCTGTTATCGACGCATATCTTGGAAGCGCAATCGCTGAGGAGCTTAAAGATGTCTAGTGAAAGAAAAGTGGTTCTTGAATCTAACGATCTAGTAGCTGGCTACCTGCCAGGAGTTGACATACTCACAGGGTGCAATTTTAAACTGTTCCAAGGCGAGCTTGTTGGAATTATCGGTCCTAATGGGGCTGGTAAATCAACTTTGGTGAAAAGCATGTTTGGGCTTGTAGAAGTTAGAAGTGGTACGGTCCTATTGCTTGGAGAGGAAATCACGAATCTAGCTGCACATGAACTGGTCCGGAAAGGTGTCGGCTACGTTCCCCAAACTGAGAATGTTTTCCCGTCGTTAACTGTTTCAGAGAATCTTCAAATGGGCGCTTATCAATTAAAAGCCAACGAAATTACTGAACGAATTAAAAACATTACTGACCTTTTCCCAAGGCTTGGTGAACGCATAAAGCAGCGAGCGGGGCTCCTATCTGGTGGCGAACGGCAGATGCTTGCAATGGGAAGAGCTCTAATGATGGAACCTTCCGTCTTGCTTCTTGATGAACCTTCTGCTGGGCTTTCACCAGCTCTCCAAGTAGATGTTTTCGAAAATGTGACAGCCATAAATAGAACAGGGGTTTCTATCGTAATGGTTGAGCAGAACGCGACCCGTTGTTTAAAAATTAGTGACCGGGGGTACGTCCTTGATCAAGGAAAGAATGCCTACGACGGGACTGGCGAAGGACTTTTACATGACCCCAACGTCATAAAATTGTACTTAGGGACAATGGCAGAATCCCGTTAATAGCGAAGTCGCCGATGATTCAAAATTCTTCACCATTGACTAAACAATTGAAACGGTTAGGATAACCTAACAACCCCCGATCCTCAGGAATGATAGTAATTTTATTACGTCGTTTAGAACAGGAGCAAAATAGTGGCAGAAAAACAAGCACACGGAAGCGGGGATTCTTCACCTCCGATTGCTGGTGATATTTCAACTTTCCCATCAGATGCAGAACTTTCGAAAACACTAGTTGCCTCATCAGGAACTGCTTCTCTAAGTACCCTAACCTCAGATGGCTACCCCTACGGAAGTATCGTTTCCTATGTCATTAGTGAGCAGGGAGAACCGGTTGTTCTTATTTCTGACCTTGCTGAACATACTATTAACGCCCGACTTGATCAAAGGGCTTCAATGCTTATCAGTGAACCTTCAGAAGGGGGTGATCCGCTTGGAAAATCTCGACTCACCCTTGTTGGGTCATTAACATTGCTGCAAAACCCTATAGACGAGCGTGAAAAATACCTTCTAGAACACCAATACGCATCCTTCTACGTTGACTACGAAGATTTTAATTTTTGGAAATTAACTGTTGAGGAATGCCGGTATGTAGGAGGATTTGGACACATGAGTTGGGTCCAAAGCGAAGATTATTATAAAGCTGAAATTGATCCCCTTTTCCAAAATGCTGAAGGCATCATTAGCCATATGAATGATGATCACAGTGACGCTAATACCCTTTATGCTAAAAACTTAGCGAATCTTTCAAGTTGTTCAGAAGCAACAATGTTAGGTGTAGATCGTTATGGGATAACTTTGAAAGCATTGACCGCTGATGGTCCAAGAATGGCAAGAGTGGGATTTCCTAATCCATTAAATTCTGAAGATGAAGCAAGACCTGCCATCATCGAATTATTAAAACTCGCGAAAGCTAGTACCACAAGTTCTAAAGAAAACATGGAGTGAGAAAATGTACGCGGAAATAAAAAAAGTAACGAAAATATCGCCAAACATGGTACGGGTAGTTTTCGGAGATGGAGATTTAGATAACTTTGAGCCAACTTCTTTTACGGATCAATACATAAATGCTTATTTCGTTCCTGAAGGAGCCGATTACTCAGTACCTTTTGATCTTGAACATGCTCGTTCATCAGGTGATGCTTACCGGCCACGGCCGCGAAGATTCACCGTACGACGATGGGATCCTGAAACAGAACAGTTAACTATTGATTTCGTTACCCATGGAGATCAGGGATATGCGGGTATTTGGGCGCAAAGAGCAGCAATAGGAGACAGACTCCAATTCAAAGGACCCAATGGAAGTTACGCACCTGCTGAAGAAGTAGATTGGCACTTGCTTGCCGGCGATGAAAGCACTCTCCCAGCAATCAGCGCATCTGTGGAAACAATTTCAGATTCAAAGCCATGCACTGTGTTTCTTATCGTTAATGGTCCAGAAAATCAGATAGATTTTAGTTCTTCACCAATGCACGAAATTCATTGGGTATACCGGTCAGCAGCTGTGGACCCTGAGACTGCTCTTCTAGAAGCAATTAAAGAACATCCATTCCAAGATGGAGAATTTGATGTCTTCATTCATGGTGAAGCCGGCGAAGTTCGCGATATACGCAAACACTTAATCCTTGACCGGGGAATCAATATTGACAGTGCCTCTATCTCCCCTTACTGGCGCAGAGATCATACTGACGAAGCTTGGCGAAGTATTAAGAAACAATGGTTAGCTGAACAAGAAAATGATATCTAAAGACTAATTTCGAAAACCTGCTTAAGATCTCCCACTATTCCGGCATAAAACGAGCCGAATTCTGCATATTCGGCTGAAGCTTCATCAAAGCGCATTGAATAGACCACATCTTTTAAATCATCTGGTTTCTCGCAAAATAAGGTAACACCCCACTCAAAATCATCTATCCCAGTTGAACCTGTAATGACTTGCAGAACGCGACCAGAGAATTTTCTTCCCGAAGCACCATGCTCGTACATAAGTTTTTTTCTTGTTTCAAAATCAAGGGTGAACCAGTTCTGATCTACATTTCTTCTTTTTGACATCGGATAGAAACACCACGCGGTCTTACCGTCAGGAGGAAGTTCCGGATACAAGCGAGCATTGCGCATTTCATCTGGCACTCCAGCCGCATATTCTGATATCTCAGTTAATGAAACATATGAATCAACTATTTCTAATCCACATTGTGAAATAGTTGCCTGAAACTTCCTCAGAGCTACCCAGTCTTCGTCTAAGACCATAAATGCCATATCTGCTTTATGACCAAGAATTGAAATAGGGATTACTTGCCCACCTCCTGAGCGAATTTCTTCAACTGCATGCTCAAGAACGTCTTTATCCACGGAATCAGAAGATTTACAAAATAAGTGCAGTACACCTAATCCCATTGCAGGTTTGAGTGGATTCATAAATAAAGTCTAGTTACAGTTCCGAAACATCGTGCCACGAATACGTAGATTGGTTACGAAGCTTCTTAGAAATCCATGTCTGGCATGCCAGGAACTGCCGTTGATTCCTCTGGGGCATCTGCTATAACTGCTTCTGTTGTTAAGAAAAGAGCAGCTATAGAACCCGCATTTTGAAGTGCTGATCTTGTAACTTTCGCGGCATCAATAATTCCTGCTTTAACAAGATCTTCATATTCACCAGTGGAAGCGTTCAAACCATTTGATCCTTCTAAGTTGCGTACCTTCTCAACAATCACGCCTCCTTCTAAACCAGCGTTGACCGCTATTTGCGTTAGTGGGCCTTCCAATGCTTTCGCTACAAGACGAGCGCCAGTACTTTCATCAGGGCTTTCCAGCGTTTCTGCAATTTCTTGGACAGCTGCTTGTGCCCTAAGAAGAGTAACTCCTCCTCCAGCGACAACACCCTCTTCAATCGCTGCTTTTGTTGTTGAAACAGCATCTTCTATTCTGTGCTTCTTTTCCTTTAGTTCAACTTCAGTTGCAGCCCCGACTTTAAGAATTGCTACGCCTCCTGAAAGTTTGGCTAATCTTTCTTGGAGTTTTTCCCGATCATAATCTGAGTCGGTATTCTCAATTTCAGCTTTAATTTGTGAGATCCGACCTTCAACGTCTTCTCTGCTTCCTGATCCTTCGATGATCGTAGTTTCATCTTTCGATACAACTACTTTTCTCGCTTCTCCGAGAAGGTCAAGAGTTGCACTATCTAGTTTTAAGCCAACTTCTTCGCTGATTACTTGACCGCCGGTAAGTATCGCTATGTCTTGGAGCATGGCTTTTCGACGATCTCCAAATCCAGGCGCTTTAACGCTAGCTGAGGTAAAAGTACCTCGAATCTTATTGACGACGAGAGTCGCTAAGGCTTCTCCTTCTATGTCTTCTGCAATAATTAATAACGGCTTTCCAGATTGCATAACTTTTTCAAGAAGTGGCACGATGTCACGAACGGCTGTGATCTTAGAAGAAACAAGAAGAATATATGGATTCTCAAGAATTGTTTCCATTCGGTCTGGGTCGGTTACGAAATAAGGGCTGATATAGCCTTTGTCAAAACGCATGCCTTCTACAAAGTCCATATCCATACCAAATGTTTGGGATTCTTCTACTGTTATGACCCCGTCTTTACCTACTTTGTCTATCGCTTCACTTATTTTGGTTCCGATATCGGGATCAGCTGCAGAGATTGCAGCTACGTTCGCAATTTGGTCCTTATCCGATGAAACATCCTGTGATTGTCCTCGTATTGAATCAACAGCTGCAGAGACGCCTGCTTCTATTCCTTTTTTGAGTGACATTGGATTAGCTCCTGCAGCAACATTCCGGAGCCCTTCACGTACCATTGACCAAGCTAAAACTGTTGCCGTTGTTGTTCCATCACCTGCAACATCATCTGTTTTTTTTGCAACTTCTTTAACTAGTTCAGCACCTATTCTCTCGTAGGGGTCTTCCAGATCTATTTCTTTGGCAATTGATACTCCATCATTGGTAATTGTTGGCGCACCCCATTTTTTGTCTAAGACAACATTTCTTCCTTTGGGCCCAAGTGTGACTCGTACTGCATCAGCAAGAATATTCATTCCTGCCTCTAAGCCACGTCGTGCTTCTTCATCAAATGAAATGATTTTCGCCATTTATTTCTCTCCTTAGATTTCGTTCACTTGTTTCAACAATTGTTCCTGTAGTTTTATTCCAAGTAATTTTTTTACGCAAGGGTTTTAAATTATCCAATTTCGTAAATGGAATTTTACTTAGACTTAATAATTTTCCCACTTATTTAGGCTTGTAAGTTACTTTTGCATTCCACCTGCAACCGCAGGGACTATAGAAAGCGTTTGCCCATCGGAAACTTCGGTTTCTAACCCCTCAAGGAATCGAATATCCTCATCATCTAAAAAAACATTTACGAAGCGTTGGAGTTTTTTATCCTCATCAAGAATACGTTCAACAAAATTTGGGTGATCTTTGATTAGGTCATCAAGTATTTGCTGAATAGATCCTGGAGAAACTGTTATAACTGACTCCCCTTTAGTCAATTCACGAAAGGTTGTGGGGATTCGAATCTTTACATTCACACCTTTAATGTATCGTTCGGATTTGTTCTTTCATATCTATCGAGTAAATCAAGTTGTCTTTGCAATTGGTGACTCGTTCTACTTCTCTGTTCGGCAGTAGTTTGGGTAATGTGAAATTGCATGGAGTTATAAATGCGTCCCAGGATTCTCTTGCTGAATTTTCAATTGCACTAGACGTAGATTCGGCGATTAACCGTGCGAATGAACTTATTAAGGATGGTTGTGTAGGAATAGATCTTGGTGGCGCAGGATCAACTCAATACGCTGAACGGATAAGCACTGAGGAAGAGTGGGAACGGTTAAATGGGAAAGTTCAAGCAATTGCTAATTTAGGAATTGAATTGTCGGTAGATACCTGGAATCCAGAGATAATGTTTAGGGCGCTTGAAGCTGGTGCTAATTTCATGAACGCTGCTGACGGATTACAGAATCCAGCAATGGTTGAAATCGCAGTACAAACAGGGGTTCCAGTAGTTCTTCCTTTTTTGAGTGGTGATGACCCGAAAAGCCTTCAGTTTGTTTCGGGAGACCCTGTTGCCCACATAGTTGATTGGTTTGAAGTTTCCTTAAATCGTCTTGACCAATTGGGTATTACTAAAGATCAACTGATACTTGACCCTGGTACAGGTTTTGGTCCTGCCAACTGGGATTGGAAGGACCGATACGCATACCAAGAGCAGGTTTACAGCAACCTTGAAAAACTAAGGGTTTTTGACTTACCGATTTATATCGCTCTTCCCTGGAAAATGGACGAGGGGCGTCAACATCTTCTAGAAATCCTTCTTCAAGTCGGTTTCGATTACGGAAGAACTCATATCCCAAAGCAAGTTTTAGAAATCAAAAAAGAATTAGGGTAGAGAAAGCAAGGCTTTCAATATTCGAATTCTTATTTTTTTCTGTAGATTCGAACACCGGAAGATTCAAGAAAATCTGGGACTGGTGGACGCAGTTTACGAATAACTACTTCTACTCCATCTACTTTAGGGTTTGCCAAGATCACTTCCGTTAGACGGTTAGCGACTCGTTCAAGGAGTTGGTGCGATTCTTCATTAATAACTTTTGTAACGATTTCAGTGATTTCACCGTAGTTTATTGTGTCTGATAAATCATCAGACTCTCCTGCTTCCAATAAATCAGCTTCTATGTAGACATCAATTTCGAATGGTTGCGGACGTATTCTCTCTTCAGGGAAAACTCCTACGGTGCCAAGTGCGCGAATTCCTTTTAATTCAATTCGGTCATTCATGGTAAATGTCTAATCTCCCGACAAGGTTTCTGCCCAATCAGACATGGCTTTTTCTGTTGTTCTTGTAATTGCTTGGCGAGTATCTTCAAACGCTAGTTTCTTACCCACAGATTCGATAAGAGTAAAGACAGGTACCTTCAGTTTTGTGTTTTTATGTACTTGTCCAGCTATAACTATGGCTTGCGTATTTGTTTCTTCTGCTAATTGAAGAACACCTCCGACTACTTTTCCGTTGAAACTTGATTCGTTGACCTCACCTTCTCCAGTGATGACTAGGTCAGCTTCTTCAATGAGTTCTAACAAACCCATATTTTCTGCTACTGCCTCAAATCCATTAATGAGGTTCCCTCCAACGGAAGCTAACGCTCCTGCTAGACCTCCAGCAGCTCCAGCCATAGGTAGTGTCGTGACGTCCACTTTTCGTTCTTCATAATAGATCTGACCTAATCGTTCTAAACGATTATGAAGAAATTTGACTTGTGGTTCGGTTGCGCCTTTCTGAGGGGCAAAGATTTCAGCTGCTTGTATAAAACCTGTAGTTACGTCACATGCAACGTTAAGCTCTATGCCTCGAAGTCGACCAAGCGGTTTTAGAGCCTCTAGCGCTCCGAAACCACCATCAGTTGTCGCTGAACCTCCTAGCCCGACAAGTATCTGTTCCGCACCTCTTTCAATGGCTTTAGAGATTAGTTGCCCTGTTCCATACGTTGATGCGTTTATAGGGTCATTTCCCTGCTTACCACCTACTAAATGCAAACCCGATGCTTGGGCCATTTCTATCACAGCGAATGTCCCTTCAAGTCTCCAGGGTGCTTCTATCGGCCTATTAAGTGGGTCTAAGACTTCACTTTTTCGATTCGCGCCGCCGAAAACTTCTAAAGTTCCTTCTCCTCCATCTGCCATTGGTTGTGCTTTCACCACATATGAACGAGAAAGAACATGCGCTATTGCTTCGCTTACTTCTTGAGTAGTAGCAGTTCCCTTAAATTTGTCAGGAACGATCAGAATTTTCATTTATCTTTATTCTGTTATCCACCTGGGAATAGGTCAGCACCAACATGAACCAATACATTCGCATCAAGGAGGTCATCGATCGGGACTTCTATGGGCATCGGGAGTACAAACTCTGATTTGGCATTTATGATTATTGCGATATTAAGTGCATCCAATTCATATCCTTGAGAATAATAAACGTAGGTTTTTTCAAGAATGTTTTCTTCTGTGTCATTTACCGCATTGACTCCGTTATAGCCCGAGGTAGCCACGAGGGTATCGAGGGTAGCTCCTGCAGCTCCCGAAACTTCAGTCCCATTTGCGACTAGGACTCTAACCTCTGCTGGTGGATGAAGAACGCCTAGTGACCCATCGGTAGTGTCTTCTGATCCTTCTTGCTGTTCTTGAGTATCGCTCGTCTTTTCTGGGTTAGAGCTTTCTTCAGCTTCTTCAGTTGTTTCAGTCTCTTGAGGTTGTTCTTCTTGTATTGTCTGAGTGGTTTGGGAGGAGCTTTGCCCTGAATCATCATCAAATCCTTCACTGAGTGCAAATACACCCATTGCGATAACCACAATAATTAAAAGGATTCCCTTCCCAGCAATATTCATATTTGATTCTCTCCCGAATTAGCTTCAGATAAATCTATCCTAAATCTTTACATTTGTTTTAGCGAATTGGGCTTTTTGCTTCTGAAATCCCGTATTTTTTTGATCGTCTAAATTTTCTTTGTTTCTGCAAACGCCGAATTACCATAGGGTCAAATTTCATTGCTTCCGGTAGGTCTATGAGTTCATCTCGAATCTGATAGTACCGAGATGGAGAAATGGTGAATATCTGTCGAATAGCTTTTTCTTTTGAGATGCCTGCCTGCCACGCAGTCCGTTCAAATTCAATAATAGATTTCTGGCGTTCAGTAAGATCCACGTCTTAAATCGTAACTTTAAGTTTCATTTGATGGTGGATCTTTAACTGAAATTTTTGAGCCGGGTGTCGGAATTGAACCGACGACATCTTCTTTACAAGAGAAGTGCTCTGCCAACTGAGCTAACCCGGCATTTTTACATTCTATGTGGAACCAAACCTAGTTAGTCATGTTCTGCGATAGAACGTCTCTGCCTTGCGATTTCAAAACACCCTATAGCGGAAGCTGCACTTACATTAAGAGATTCCGTAATCCCATAAAGCGGAATTCCAGCTATTACATCACAGCGTTCTCTAGCTAATCGTCCTAATCCCTTTCCTTCACTTCCGAGAACTAATGCTATTGGCCCGGTCGCTACTTTAATATCGTAGATATCTGTTTGTGCTGAAATATCCATTCCAACAGTCCAAATACCAAGTTCCTTTAATTTTGAAATTGCTTTCGGGATACCTGAAGCCGTAGCAATAGGTATATGTTCTATAGCCCCTTGCGCTGTTTTCGCAACGGTTGGGGTTATCCGCACTGATCGGTGTTTAGGTAGGAGGATGCCAGTAGCTCCAGCGCATTCACCACTTCGTATAATTGCTCCTAAATTACGTGGATCCATGATCCCGTCCAGAACAAGTATGAAAGGATTTAGGATCCCTTCAATTAGATCTTCTAATTCAAGACTGGGAAGGGGTTCACATTTCGCTAATACTCCTTGAGCAGATTCTGTAACAGTTACGGAATTGAACTTGGTTTTAGGAAGAGAATGTAAAGGGACACGAAGTTCCTCTGCCAAATTCTGAATATCTTCAAGAATTGGAGCGTTATCTACTCCATCTGAAATAACCACTTCATGAATTCTTCTAGTCCCAGCCAATAGAGCTTCCCTAACGGCATGCCGGCCTTCAACAACCTGCATATCAGGAGATTGATATAAGGATTCGCGAACTGAATTTGGATTCCCTCTCCTGTTTGCATTATTTCGATAATTACGGTTATCTGATTTTTTTCTTGAGTTCCTATTTTTCTTATTCATTTGTTTCAACGGTCCTTCCGGTACGACGGATACGGTCACGCACAGAACCAATTACGTGAGTAAAAGCTGAGCTTTCTCTTTCAGTAATAATAACTTCACTAATTAAACTCACTGCGAAACAAGCAATGCCATTCATTTGCTCAAAACCTTCAGGATGTTTCCCCTTAATTGAAAATGGGGCCCTGATTATCTCACTGATTCTATTTTCAATTTCTTCTTTATGTTTTGAAATATTCGGCTTTTCTGCGATCACTGAACAATCGATATTGATGACTTCCCAACCAAGGTCAGTGATTTTTGCAATCACTTCTCTAAGCATTTTTATACTGTCAGCGTTCTCGTTTTTAGGGTCACTATCTGGGAAAAGCATACCGATATCTCCGAGACCTGTTGGTCCAAGCAAAGCATCAATACATGCATGGACAATAACATCTGAATCCGAGTGGCCTTTCAATGAATAATCTGATTTGAAAGTTGTTCCTCCTAAAATAAGAGGTTTTGTTTTTTGAACCTCCCAAGCGTGGGAATCAAAACCATGCCCGATTCTCATCTTTCTATTCTTCCCTTCGTGCCTTAAATGTTCTCGAAACCCTGCAAATAAATTTAGTAGTGTTTACAAAGGGTACCGATTTATTTCAATGTCTTACATCAACATGTGTAATTGATGTGAGGAACAGATTTTTCGTATTAGTCTATTCAATGCATGACATCTTCTGACTTCTTACGATCTATTGATATGTTCTCAGGCTTAAGCGATGAACTATTGCAACCAATTGCCAAAGAATCGGAAAGCATAAATTTGCAACGTGGGGATATTCTTTTTCAAGAAGGGGATGAACCTAACGACTTATACATTGTGACCATTGGTCGCATAGCTATCGGGAATAAATCTTTTGACGGCAGAGAATCATTAGTCGCTCTTATGGAGCCGGGGGATTTATTCGGAGAGATGCCTTTATTTCGTTCTGATGGGCGTTCAGCAGAAGCTCGCGCATTGGAAGACTCATCAGTAGTCGTGATTCCTTACTCACCAGTAAAGAATTTATATAAAAATAATCCTGACTTGTTATGGAGAGTTGTGGATATGTTAGTTGACCGATTAAAGAGTACAGATATAGCTCTCGCAGACACAATGTTTTTGGACGTCACTGGGAGAACAGCAAAACGATTGCTGGAAATGGCAGGCGATCTAGATGAGTTCCAACTTCCAATCACACAAGAGGAATTAGCTGGAATGATTGGTGCCTCCCGCGAAAGAGTGAATAAGTCAATATCTTCATTCATCAAATTAGGATGGCTAGCGCAAAATGGGGAGAAATATATCATCATTGATCGAAAGCAATTAGAAATACGTTCTACTTGAAAATCTGTTCTACTGTTTACGGAAAAACTCGCTGAACTTTTTAACTGTTGGGTGGTCTGTAGAATCTTTC
>Ga0315322_10004120_pt1 | contig 11194 bp, 11 predicted proteins | sample M110021515metaG_FD_203461 | JGI IMG/M metagenome (GOLD analysis project Ga0315322, IMG submission 203461) | Ammonia-oxidizing marine archaeal communities from Monterey Bay, California, United States - M1 100m 21515 | ecosystem: Environmental > Aquatic > Marine > Intertidal zone | place: USA... | reverse complement strand
TGCATACCTGACCGCCTTTGATCACTTTGCTCATTCTGGCTCTCCTTGTTCAGCAGCTTATTCAATAATTTGCGCAGTCTCGACCACGGCGTGGAACAGCACTTCCGCGCCGGCGGTGGACCAATCTTTTGATATTTCCTCAGCCTCATTATGGCTTAAGCCATCAACACAGGGGCACATGATCATCGCGGTTGGGGCCACTTGGTTCACCCAACACGCATCATGGCCAGCCCCTGAAATTACATTGCGGTGGCTATAGCCAAGCCGTTCTGCGGCGCTTCGCACCGCCGAGACACAGGCCTCGTCAAATGTTACGGGATCAAAACCCCCAACTTTTTCAAAGCTGACCTCAAGCCCCATGTCATCGCAGATCTTTGTTGCATCCTCTTTGAGGCGCTGCTCCATGTCTTGGATCACGGCAAGGTCTGGACTGCGAAAGTCGATGGTAAAAACCACTTTGCCTGGGATGACATTTCGTGAATTGGGAAAGACGTCGATATGTCCAGCTGCCCCGACAGCATGCGGTTTATGGCTCCACGCGATTTCATCCGCCAGATCAAGCACCCGCGCCATTCCAAGACCTGCATTTTTGCGCATTGGCATCGGGGTCGAGCCTGTGTGCGCGTCTTTTCCAGTGATTGTGACCTGTGTCCAGCTTAGCCCCTGACCATGGGTGACTACACCAATATCAACGTCTTCTGCTTCCAAAATGGGGCCTTGCTCTATGTGCAATTCAAAAAAGGCATGCATTTTACGAGCGCCCACCTCTTCTTCGCCGCGCCAACCGATGCGCTTAAGCTCATCGCCAAATGATTTGCCTTCTGCATCGGTGCGCTCATACGCCCAATCTTGAGTGTGCACGCCGGCAAAAACCCCGGAGGCCAGCATGGCCGGGGCGAAACGGGTGCCTTCTTCATTGGTGAAATTGGTCACCATAATGGGGTGTTTTGTTTTGATATCCATATCATTGAGGCTGCGTATAATTTCGAGCCCCCCCAACACGCCCAAAACCCCGTCATATTTTCCGCCTGTGGGTTGCGTGTCCAAATGCGATCCCACATAGACCGGCAATGCCTCTGGGTCACTGCCCTCGCGGCGCGCGAACATATTGCCCATCTGATCAAGGCCCATGGTGCATCCCTCAGCCTCACACCAGGTTTGAAATAATGCGCGCCCTTCACCGTCTTCGTCTGTCAGGGTTTGCCGATTGTTTCCGCCCGCAACGCCGGGTCCGATCTTGGCCATCTCCATCAGACTATCCCAAAGACGGTCTCCGTTGATCCTGAGATTTTCGCCCGGTGCTGCCATGCCAACTCTCCTATTTTTGGGACAAAGCCAATACGGCTTTGCGATCCGTTTTCACGCCTTTCAATCGTAGACACTTTATATCGGAAATCCGCCCAAACAAGTGGCTGTGATCCTAAGTCCCCGTCCGGCTCTTTGGCCGTTTTAAGCGTGGTCTTTCTAATTTTTTGACCATCTGGTAGATTGAACCGTAACACAGTTGACCAAGCAGTCAAGTTTGATTCTTTTGGGATAAAAGTTGCGATGTCGAAAATGCAAAAATTACTTAATTTAAAAGCAGCAAAAGCTGAGATTAGAGCAGAGAATGAGCGGATTATTCTTGACGCCGCAGAAACTATTTTCGCACAGCATGGGTTTCGCGGGTCAACAATGCGGATGATCGCCGATCAGGCGGAACTTCCCAAAGCAAATGTGCATTATTACTTTGAGTCAAAGAAAGAACTTTATCGGCGTGTCGTTGAGCAAATTTTTGGCATTTGGTTGCAAGCAGCAGATAGCTTTGAACAATCTGACAATCCAGCCGAGGCGTTGCGCAAATATATTGAACAGAAAATGGCAGTAAGCCGGCTTAGAAAAAATGGATCCAAGGTCTGGGCCAATGAAGTCATGCATGGGGCGCCAATCATTCAAGATTTTCTGGAAACCCAACTGACCGAGTGGACAGATGGCCGGATTGAAATGATCCAAAAGTGGATTGACGATAAAAAAATCAGACCGATTAATCCCCGATGGCTGCTGTATATGATTTGGGCTACAACCCAACATTACGCTGACTTTGCCCATCAGATAGAGACCCTGAACGCAGCTGAGCCTTTGTCAAAAGAACAATGGGAAGATGCAACCGAAACCGTTTTTCAAATTATTTGGGCTGGTTTGGCGCCCAAGTCTGGTACATAAAGCGGCGAGCTGATAAGTTTGGTATCTATGGCGCTATCTGATAAAAAGCCGCTTACGCGGATACAAAAACAAAATATCTCGGCAATAATGGATGCAGCTTTACAGGTGTTTTCAGCGCATGGATTTAGGGGATCAACACTAGATCAAATCGCGATTAACGCCGGGCTTTCAAAGCCAAACGTGCTCTACTATTTCAACGGCAAGGAAGCGATACATGTTGCGTTGCTCAGCGATCTTTTAGACACGTGGCTGGATCCTTTGCGGGCGTTGAACCCAAATGGAAATGCCCGGGATGAGTTGCTGGCTTATATTCGCAGGAAACTAGAATTAGCACGCAATTTTCCGCGCGAAAGCCGCCTTTTTGCTAATGAAATCGTCCAAGGCGCCCCTCGTATTGAAAATTTTCTAAAAGGCGAGCTGCGCATTTTAGTGGATGAAAAAGCAGCCGTGATTGCCGAGTGGATGGACGCCGGTCAAATCGCCAAGCTTGACCCCTTTCACCTGATTTTTTCAATCTGGGCTCTGACCCAGCATTATTCCGATTTTGAAGCCCAGATTAGATTTATCAGAGCCGATAATATCACCGACTCCCATGACGGCGCGCAGTCTTTTGTAGAGACCATTTTTGACAAAATTCTCGCACCTTAAGGGCGGCTATTCTGCCGCCCGCGCCATTGGGTTATTCGGGTGGGTCGTCCAATCGCCATGATCAGGTGAGACCGGTGTGCCAGTGCGTTCATCCATTGCGCCAACCTCCAATGTCTCCATTGTGATGCAGCCGTCCACCGGACATACATTAATGCACAGGTTGCAGGCCACGCATTCATCATCTCGAACATCAAAAACCCGATCTTCGGACATTGTAATTGCCTGATGACTTGTATCTTCACAGGCTGCATAGCAGCGTCCACATTTAATGCAGTCATCCTGATTTATGCGGGCTTTGGTGACATAATTTAGATTGAGATATTGCCAATCGATAACTTTAGGCACAGCGCGCCCGACAAACTGGTCGACCGAGCTATAGGATTTTTCGTCCATCCATTGCGACAGACCCGAGATCATTTCTTCGACAATTTTAAACCCGTAGGTCATGGCAGCGGTACACACCTGCACATTGCCGGCGCCAAGCGCCATAAACTCGGCAGCATCCCGCCATGTGGTAACACCACCGATCGCGGAAATCGGCACACCGCTTGTTTCGGCGTTGCGGGCGATCTGGGCAACCATGTTCATCGCAATTGGCTTCACCGCCGGCCCACAATATCCACCGTGGGTGCCTTTGCCATCAATGGTTGGCGTGGGCGCCATAATATCAAGATCAACGCCGGTGATGGATGTAATTGTATTAATGAGGCTTACCGCATCTGCCCCGCCGCGTTTTGCGGCCTCAGCAGGTTGGCAAATGTCTGAGATATTTGGCGTCAATTTTACAATACAGGGCAACCGGCTGTTTTGCTTGACCCAGCGGGTGACCATTTCGACATATTCGGGCACCTGCCCAACGGCCGATCCCATGCCGCGCTCGGCCATGCCATGCGGGCAACCAAAGTTCAATTCCACACCGTCTGCTTCGGTCTCTTCGATCAGCGGTAAAATCGCTTTCCAGGCTGCCTCTTCACAAGGCACCATAAGCGACACCACCACGGCGCGATCCAGAAAATCGCGTTTGATCGTTTTAATTTCACGCAGATTTATTTCCAGCGGCCGGTCTGTGATCAGCTCAATATTGTTTAATCCCAAAAGCCTGCGGTCTGCGCCCCAAATTGCCCCGTAACGCGGCCCGCTGACATTAACGATGGGCGGGCCCTCAGAGCCCAGTGTTTTCCAAACAACACCGCCCCAACCCGCTTCAAACGCGCGGCGCACATTATATTCCTTGTCCGTTGGCGGTGCCGAGGCCAGCCAAAAGGGATTGGGGGATTTAATCCCGATAAAGTCAGATGTCAGGTTTGCCATAGCAGCGCTCCTTTGTGCCTTTGATGTGCCGCCAAGCGCTTAGGCCAGCAGCGTTTTATGTATATCTTCTGCAGCGTCACGCCCCTGCGCCACTGCGGTTACGGTTAAGTCGTCGCCCTCATTGGTACAGTCGCCACCTGCCCAAACGCCCTTGACCGACGTGCGCCCAGCGCCGGTGACAGCGATTTTACCTCGCTCAAACTCAAGCCCATTAGGGGCAGCATCTAAGGTCTGTCCAATAGCTTTGAAAACTTGATCTGCTTTGAGACGAAAGGTTTCACTGGTCTGTTCAAGTTTACCGCCCTCTTGGCGCGTGTAGGCAAATTCCACCTCTTGCACAGTGCCGTTTCCAATCACCCCGACAGGCTGCGCGTTGGCAATAATATGGACGCCGTGTGACGCCGCTAGATCTTGTTCGAACTTGGATGCGTTCATGTGCTCACGGCCTCGGCGATAAACCAAATGCACTTGCTCAGCGCCCAGCAGTTTTGCTTGCACAGCAGCATCAACCGCCGTCATACCACCGCCGATTACGGCAACATGGCGCCCAACGCCGATTTTAGACAAGTCGCCTGCCTGTCTTAAGTCCGCAATAAACGAAACCGCGTCTTCGACGTTTTGCTTTTGCTCACCCTCAAGCCCAAGCGCGTTAGTGCCTGCAAGGCCGATGCCCACAAACACCGCATCATAGTCACCGGTCAAATCCTCAAGCGACAAATCACGGCCCAGCGCCTTGCCAAGCTCAATCTTGATACCACCGATTTTAAGCAGCCAATCCACTTCTTCAGCGGCAAAATCATTGGTGGACTTATACGCCGCAATCCCAAATTCATTTAACCCGCCGGCTTTCGGCCTAGCGTCAAAAACGGTCACATCATGGCCGTACATGGCCAAGCGATGCGCACAGGCAAGGCCGGCAGGACCAGCGCCCAGCACGGCGATGGTTTTTCCGGTTTGCGCAGCTCTTTCAAACGGATGAATACCCGCAGGGATTACCCGGTCGGTCGCAAAGCGCTGCAGACGCCCGATTTCAACTGGCTTGCCTTCGGCTTTTTCACGCACGCACGCCTCTTCACACAGGGTTTCTGTTGGGCAAACCCTGGCGCACATTCCGCCAAGAATATTTTGTGATAGGATTGTTTTGGCCGAAGCTTCAGCCGTGCCTGTTGAAATCTGCCGAATGAACAGCGGAATATCAATGTCTGTGGGACAGGCGGTAATACAAGGTGCATCGTGACAGAAATAGCATCTATCGGCTGCAACCAGCGCTTCGTGATCATCCAAAGCGGGATGCAGGTCGGCAAAATTATCTTGATAGCCCTGTGGCGTCAAACGGCCAGTGGCGACACCTGATTTTGTACTTGGCTGGGACACGCGGAACTCCTAGCTTATGATCTTTGATATAATCATGACATGAAATTATTTTTTTATCAATTGGTAAAATTTCTAGAAGTTTGACAATCTTATGATAGGTATAGATCATCTAGGCAAAGGAATAAAAAACTGGCATTAGATAAAGAGTATCTTTCAGCACATGCGGGCATGGTGCTTTTTGCAATTTTGATTTCCGGATCCTTTCCAATCGGAGCCTATATCTCAAATGATATTGATCCCATTGCCCTCACTTTTATACGGTTTTTGCTGGCCTCTTTTTTGCTGGCCGTTTTTTTATGGCGCCGACATATGTTCCGGCGTGAATATTTCAAACGCCCGTGGCGGTATTTTTTGCTAGGGGGAAGTTTTTCGGTTTATTTTATCTTTATGTTTGAAGCTCTTAAAACTGCATCACCAATTTCAACATCGAGTATTTTTACCCTGATGCCATTTCTTGCTGTCTGTTTGGACCGCGCTTTTTTGGGCTTGAAAACCAAAGCAAATATCGTTTTTTATCTGCTGGTTGGTTCAGCCGGTGCCTTGGTAATTATCTTTCAAGGATCGCTTGCCAACCTGATGTATTTAAACCTCAGCTATGGTGAATTTGTATTTTTCCTCGGCACACTTTCACATGTTTCCTATGCTGTGTTTATGCCAAAGCTGCGCTCTGGTGAGCCCGCTATTTTTGTCACTTTTGCGGTTATGGCAAGCGCCAGCATATTAATTTTACTTATTTTCCCGAACAGAATCTTTCAAACGGACTGGGCTGGTTTGGGTTGGGATATGTATCTTTGCATTGCCTATCTTGCGATTTTTGCCAGCATTTTTTCCTTAACTCTGCTGACCTTTGCCTCATCCCATTTGGCCAGTGGGCAGTTGACCGCCTATACCTTTAGCACGCCCTTCTGGGTCACCGTTTTTCAAGTGACCGTCTTTGACCAATCGCTTTTAACCTATCTTATTGTGGGCGGCTTAATGATTTTTTTGAGCCTTGTGATGCTGCTTTGGCGCGCGCAGCCGCGCGTAGAGCAAAAGCCGCAAACCGTATAAAGGTCGGGGCGCATTAGTCCTCAATTAGGTCAAAATACATAAAAACCCCATATCAGTATCACGTCGGTATCGCGGCTGTATCGCAGAGGTGCCAAAAACGTGTTGTTGCGCGCTTACGCTGCGGGATCGGTGCCGGGTTCCGCGCTAAAGGACACCTCGGCAAAAGCAGAAAGGATAATAGCGGCGGCGCCCAGCCATTGTAGCGGCGCCATCTGCTCGTCCGGCAAAAGGATCGAGGCGCTGATGATCGCCACCAAAACCTCGGACATCATCAAAATCCCAACCCGCCCGGGAAACAGGATTTGCGAAATGATAAAAATCAGTAAAACAGACGGCAGCAAAACAAACACAGAGGTGAAAAATGCCAAGGCAAAGCCCGCCTTTAAACTTTCCAAACCCGGCGTTGGATACTCAAATAGTGCCAGCCCAAGCCCAAGACCCACTAAAGTGGTAACCATCAGTTGCACCGAAGTAATGGTCAGCGTCGGGCTTCCGGGCCAGCGTTTCAAACTGGCAGCGCCCACCGCCCAAAACACACCCGACATCAGCGAGCACAGATCACCGATATTGATCGACCCGTTGAAGCCTTGGTCCGTCCCGAGCAATAAAAAGCACCCCAGTAACCCGCATAGGATTGCCAGAATGCGCAGCACCGTGACCCTTTCGGACAGCCAGATCATGCCGATAATGGTCGACCAGATAGGGGTTAGGTAAAACAGCAGGGTCGCGCGCACCACCGATGTGACCACGAGGCCTGTGGCATAAAGCGCCAAACCAATACCCAAGATCACACCGGCAAAGACAGCTGGCTTAAAATTGACATGCAGGCTGCGGCGCCAGATGAAGAGGGCAGGAACCAGCACCAGAAGCGGGCAGGCATTGAAATAGGCAATCGACCAAGGCCCCATTACGCCCAATTGCTCTAGACCGCGGATGGGAACCCAATAAAGCCCCCAGACGGCAGCCGCTAAAAAAATGATGATGCTGAGAGAACGATCAGAATATCGGCCTATAGTCCAACTGATCATTCAACAGCCGCTTTCTGGCCAATTTTGATTGGCATAGGGATCATTTTCATCGGCCTGAAACTCTGCAAACCACTCTTTCACGTCGGACATTACGTTTTGACCGGAAAAATAACTTTCGATGATTGCATTCAGCTTTTCGCCCCCAAAAGATGGCGAATGACCTGCATGAATGACCTTGGCGCCAAGCCTTTGCAAGCGCTCAAGCGTGTGGCGGTAAATCTGCTTGTCCGAATGGGGATGACTGTCCAACAGCGCGCCGTCATAAACCGCATCGCCTGAAAACAATGTGGCAGATTTTAAATCATATAGCCCAATGGATCCGGGCGAATGACCGGGCAAGTGCAACACCTGAAAAGCGCGGTCGCCAAGATCAATGACATCGCCTTCGTCTAAATATCCGGTCAGCGGCGCAGGGGTTATGGTAAATCTCTGGCGGTCGAAATCGCCATGTCTTTGCGGGCATATAAAATCAATCTCTGTCCATGCCCCTTGGAACAGAACCGCCTCACGCCCGCCCGCGGCAAAGGCATCGGCTTCAAGCCTATGGCCAAGCCGGCACTCAAATTCATGCAGGCTGCCGCTATGATCGAAATGCGAATGCGTGGCGATGGCCTTTTGGGGCTTGTCCGTAGATTGCGCAATGTACTTTTTTAGCGGGTTCAGCCCCATGCCAGTGTCAATCACCAGATCGCAATCACGGCCGCGCACATGCCAGATGTTGCATCGCATGAAATTGGCCACACCGGTTTCCTGGATACAGGTTACTCCGGGGGCCACAGGTATGGTTATAAGGCTCATGGCCGCACCATTCTAAGCAGCTGTTTTAATTGAATATAAACGCGATCTTGCATGAAATACAGCCCAGATATATTTCCCGCCAGATTTGTCTGGTGTGGAGATCTGGTTACTGTTTTCCGGCAAGGGCACAAATGCAAGCAAAAACTAGGGTCTTAAAATAAAATAATCGGCGAAATTGGCCGCAAAAACAATGCTTTTGCTGCTCCAGTCATTGATTTGATTCTCGGTTTAGGCCGCCTGAACGTTCTGTGCTTCGGTCAGAATTGTAAACAGTGTTGAGCTGTTCGGGTTGGCGCGCAGTTTGCTGCGCAGCATCGGATCGCGCAATGTCCGAGACACCAGCGCCAGCGCTTTTAAATGCTCGACCCCGGCAGTTTCCGGCGCAAAAAGCGCAAAAATAAGATCCACAGGCTGTTGATCCACTGCTTCAAAATCAACCGGCTTTTCCAAAAGAATAAATGTACCAACCACACGGTCGATCTGTGTAGATCGCGCATGCGGCAAAGCCACCCCGCTGCCAACCCCGGTTGGTCCAAGAGTTTCACGCTCTTGAAGGGTCTCAACGGTCTTTGCCAAATCCAGCCCATAAATGGACTGGACCAATTCGCCAATTGTGTGCAACAGCCGTTTTTTGCTCGAAACTGTAGAAATAACTTTTACAGCCTCTGGTTTGAGCAAATTAAATAATTCCATATTTTATGCTTTCCTCAGCAAGCGTAGATTTTACAGGCCGTATAATCACTGCGGTTCTATCCAACCGATGTTTCCATCATCACGCCGATACACGACATTTACGCTTTTTTTACCTTCATTCCGAAACACAAGAAACTGAGACCCTGCTAGCTCCATTTGCATTACAGCTTCGCCAACCGAAATCATCGGGATCTGCGCTTCTGTTTCTGCAACGATGACTGGCTGTAGTGATTCGGGTTCCGAATCCTCAATTCCATTATCTTGCGCGAGGATATACGAGGAAGCGTGCGAAAGTTCAACCGGTTGCGTGCGTTCCTTGTGATGATCTTTCAAGCGCCGTTTATATCGGCGCAGTTGCTTTTCCATTTTATCGTTACAACTATCAAAGGCTGCGTAAATTTCTGTTGCTAAAGCTTTTGCCTGCGCACGCAGACCGGTGGACAAATGAACCGTTGCTTCGCATGAAAACTGATGTGCGTTCTTGGAAAATACCACATTTGCATCGGTGGGACGCTCTGCATATTTTCCAACCACAGCGCCCAGCTCACTTTTAACATGCACTTGCAGCGCGGACCCTATGTCAATTTGCTTTCCAGAAATTTGATATCGCATATGAACTCCTTTTGATTGATAGAAATAACAGCGCGGCAAAACCGATGCCGACGGGCGCACTTACGTCCGGATGCAGGATTTGACAGTCATAGTTATGCGGATCGTTATTTAAAAACGGCCCTAAAAGACTCAGCTGAAGTCTCACGCTGTCCTCTATATAGAAGGCGACCCGAGGGGCATGTGTCAATGGGGTAGTTCAAAAATACTGCCCCATCGGCGGATTTTAGGAAATCCGAAAACTATCCCCAAGATACACGCGGCGGACATTTTCATTGTCAATCACATCCTCGGGTTTGCCCGACATCAAAACCTTGCCGTCATGCAGGATATAAGCGCGATCCACCAATTCAAGCGTTTCGCGCACATTGTGATCTGTAATCAAAACCCCAATCCCGCGGGTTTTGAGATTGGTCACCAATTGCCTGATATCACCGACTGAAATAGGATCAACGCCCGCAAAGGGTTCATCCAGCAACAGGTATTTAGGATGGGCCGCCAAACTGCGGGCAATTTCCACCCGCCGGCGCTCGCCGCCAGACAGCGCCATTGCAGATGTGCGGCGCAAATGCTCTAGGCCAAAATCGGCCAAGAGTTCTTCAAGACGTTCTCGCCGTTTATGCCGATCTTGTTCGGAAATATCCAAAATTGCGGAAATATTGTCTTCGACACACAAGCCCCGGAAAATAGAGGTTTCCTGCGGAAGATAGCCAATGCCCATCCGAGCGCGGCGATACATCGGCAACCGAGTGATATCTTCTCCGTCCAGCAAAACTTGACCGCCATCTGAGGCAACAAGACCTGCAATCGCATAAAAACTTGTGGTTTTTCCCGAGCCGTTTGGCCCAAGCAACGCCACAATCTCGCCGCGCTGAACAGACATGGATATATCCCGAATAACCACCCGCCGGCGATAGTTCTTACGCAGGCCCTTGACCGTCAAGCCTGAGTTGGGATTTTCACTGATCAGTTCGGCCACGCTCATATTTTCCTCAATCGCTTGTAGGTATTAAAACGGTTTTGACCCGGCCTGATGCGGTAGAGCTGCCGGTATCAAGATCAAGTTCGGCCCGCTCAGCCACAATGGTGTTTCCTTCTTGAAGAATTGAAACATTGCCCGTCAAAATGATGCTGCCACGCGCCAAATCATAGTCGGCGGCATCAGATACGGCTTTGTCCGGACCACTGGTCAGCCTGACATTGGTATTTGCAATCATACTGTCAATTTTTGATCTGTCATCTGAGTAAACAACTTCGACAAATTCTGCCGTTAGCCGCAAATCGCCCTGAATAATCAATACATCGCCCTCAAATGTGGCAATCCCGCTTTCATCATTAAATTCAAGCTGATTTGCGGTGATTTCAATCGGCTCTTTGCTGTCTTGGCTTATGGATCCGAATCCGGGGGTGGCATCTTGCGCCAAAAGCGCTGAGGACGCGCCGCCCATGACGCCAAACACCATTAAAATTAAAACTAAAGA
>Ga0315322_10004119_pt1 | contig 11195 bp, 7 predicted proteins | sample M110021515metaG_FD_203461 | JGI IMG/M metagenome (GOLD analysis project Ga0315322, IMG submission 203461) | Ammonia-oxidizing marine archaeal communities from Monterey Bay, California, United States - M1 100m 21515 | ecosystem: Environmental > Aquatic > Marine > Intertidal zone | place: USA... | reverse complement strand
GCCCGAAGGTTGATCTTTTGAGTGATTTCCGGACGGCGAGTGCTGTCATTAGGAAACTCTGAACGTTCCGAATAATAATCGCTTTCCGGATTGATGGACCAGCCAATCGTCTCTCGCGGATGGCGAACATTGTTGAGACCAACATAACAAGGCTCGCACCCACGCTTTCCCAGAACAGTCAGCCATGACTGGCGTTCTGCGGAAGTCACGTAATCTCCGAGCCAATCAATTGAGCAGGATACCGCAATTGCACAAGCCGGAGCCCGCTGCACGCCGACAACGTGTTCGCCTCCCTCCAGGAAGAAATCCCAATAGGGAAAACGCATTAGCGTGCGGACGCATTCCACCGAAAGCGCCGCCGCATCTTGGTCCCCAGTCATCAGATAGAGAAAAGACATTTCCTGAGCCATCTCGCCCACGCGGCGAATATCGCTACGATGCCCAAACAGATTTACATCGGACCGAAGGTAAGCTCGCTCTGCATCGCGGTCACGTCCAAGCAAGGTATCTCTAAGTTCCTTAAATCGAGCGTTTTTCGAAAAGTTGCGACGCAATCGTGGCAGGTCTTCCGCTGAGAAGAACAACCTAGGACCCGATCCAGATGGTTTCGCTGGCGTTCTAAAATCTAACTCAGCGCCACTCGCTGCGAGTGTCAGAGCGGGTGATGTAGCCAGTAGTTTTAAAAGATCTCGGCGGGTATAGGAAACAGTCATTGGGGAAGGGTTCAGGGTGATATATAAACGAAATCAAAAAGATAAACACTGATACTTTCGTAGGGGCGTCGCTTGCGGCGATCCGCATAAGAAGCTCGTTTTATCCACGAATCGCTCCAAGCGACGGCCTTCCGTAATTTCGACTTTCTTAAAGCCTTTCAAGCAATGCCCTTAAATCGATTGCCGTCATAAAAGGTAAGCGTAAAAATCGGCGGCCTCGATCAATAGCACGGACACTTAGAATTAAAAGGCATCCGTGCCCCCTGCACAGGGCCAATTTATTCTACCGTAAAAACGCTTCGCAATGGAAGGGAATGAGCCTATGATAAAGAATTCATGGGACTCAAGCCATTCGCCCAACCAATTTTCCGCTCATGAAACAGACTTCCTCCAAACCCATCGTCAACGAACCCTTTCCGCTACCGCAACGCTGGGGCGACGCCGAGATTGAGCTGCTCACGCAGGCCATGCGACAGCAGTCTCTGTTCTACTGGAAGGGACCGCAAACCGAGGCCCTTTATGAGGCATTTCGACAGCACTATCCCTTGAAGCACCTTTTCCCCTGCTCCTCAGGAACCGCTTCCATTCATATCGCGTTGGCCTCGCTTAAATTTCAACCAGGCGACGAAATCATCGTCCCTTGCATTACCGATATGGGCTCGGTCCTCGGCATTCTCCATCAGCAGCTCGTGCCGGTCTTCGTCGATATCGATCCGGATTCCTACAACATCGATCCTGGATCCACTCGGCGAGCGATCACGCCAAAAACGCGAGCAATCCTGCCCGTTCATCTGTGCGGCAATCCCTGCGATATGGATTCGATAATGACGATCGCTCGAGAAAATCAGCTCGTCGTCGTTGAAGATTGCGCTCAAGCGTGGGGAGCCCGCTACCAGGGCGAACTCGTCGGGCTAAAAGGCGATCTTTCCTGCTACTCCTTCAATGATTTCAAGCACCTTTCATGCGGAGACGGAGGAATGGTCGCCGCCAACGACGATGCGTTCGGCCTCAATCTCTCGAAATGGGGCGACAAGTGCTACAACCGCGTCACCGGAATCCGGAACCCCGACGAGCTCGCTTTAAACTATCGGATGAGCGAGCCTCTCTCGGCGATTTGCACTGCCCAGCTGGGCAAACATGACGACATCGTTGAGCGTCGGCATCGAACGGGTATGCTGCTCCATTCGCTGCTCGAGAATATTCCTGGAATTATTCGCACTAAGATTCAATCCGGAGATACGCATTCATTTTATAACTACATCTTTCGTCTCGATCTCGACCTTCTCGGAGTGACGCGCTCCACCTTCGCAGCCGCCTTGCAAGCGGAAGGCGTCAATGCGGAAGACGGTTACATTCCCGATCCCGTCTATCGCTACGACTTGTTTCAGAACCACAATTTCTACGCAGGCACCTGGCCTATTCGCGACTTCGGCTTAACCGATATGGACTACCGAAAAGTGAAATGCCCCGTGGCCGAGGAATTCCTCCAAGACTGTATTCATATGCCGCTCAATGAAGCTATGACCGAAGCGTATACCGAGAAAGTAGGGCTCGCGATTCGAACCGTTGCCGAACGATTCGCCCAGTGAAAAGGTGGACAGGCTTCAAGCCTGTTTCTTCACAGGCAAGATGCCTGTGCACCCTTTGGTTCTTTTTGGGTAAATATCTCGAAACTTGTTTGGTCGCTACCTCTTGAGTTCCTCGGGGCTTGCCTCGGGGATGCTTTATTACGATGAGCTGATGCTCATTCAGCTAACGCTATCGAGCCATACGCCGTAACAACCAACCCAATACAAGCAGAATTGCGGCAGCCAATACATTGATCGATGACGGAGCGACTTTGGTAGCTGGTACGAACACGCAGCAAAGCAGCACCGCACCTAGTACGAAACACACGTTTCCGACCATGCGATAGACATCAATGGAGCCCTTATCCACTTGCCCGGGCTTGTCTTCCACCGGTGTGCGCAAATCTCGATCTAGTAATATCGCCTCGGCACTTTGGGGATCGTCTGATCGATACCAAATTGTCGATACGACGAATACGAGCGTCGACGAGGCCGCTGTTCCGATTACATTGCGCGGAAAAACGTATTCAGGAAATAAATCGAGTCCAAACAGAGTGAAGGTCGTGATAATCGACGCGATCACGCAGGCGATCCCTGACCACCAAGGTGTTTTTCGATAAATCAATCCCAAGAATACCGGCATCAAAAGTGTCGTGGCCACCATCGAGAAATACTTCAGATTGAATTCGAAAGCTCCCCCTAAGGTGGAAATGAAGAAAGCCAACACCACCCCTGCAACGCCAACGCAAAACATCGTTACTTGTGCCGCCCGCATTTCATGGTGATCCGATGCCTGCGGCAAACCCAGCTTATGGCGCATGGGCACATACACATCCTTAGTGATCGCCGCCGAGAGCCAGTTGAAGGCATCGTTTGCATGGCCAAGCGTTGCCGACAAAACCGCAGCCACAACGAAACCAATCATTCCGTGCGGCAGCAGAAGCATCGCCAGGCTGATGAACGAAGCCTCCTCCGGCGCTTCCAAATTAGGCCAGAGCTCGGCGATATTCGGAAAAATCACCTTAGCCACCATCACGGGCAATATCCAAAGCAGGGGACCCAGCAGCCCTAACCATGCGCAAAGCATCGCCATCTTTTTCGCGTCGCGTTCGGTCGGCACGCTGTTGTAGCGCTGCACCAGATGCCAAGCCACATTGTAGCCGAGAAACGTATGGAAAATAAACGAGATCAGGAAAATCGGGTTCGCGGGGTCTCCATGTGGAATGAGGTATTCGCGCGGCAATTCGTCTAGAACCCGTTTGATTCCCCCAAACATTCCCCCGTCGTTGCCCAAATAGTGGAGAGAGATTGGTAATATAAGTAGCGACACCAAAAAGATGACCACCCCTTGCACTGCATCGGAAAGCACCGCCCCCCAAAGGCCTCCAATGACACTGTAGACGATCATCACTACACCGACCACCAACATGGTCATTTGCACGCCCGACATTTCGATCCCGAATACCAAAAAGGTCTCCAAATCGAGTCCCACCGCCGCAGAAATGAAAATCCCTAGAATATAGAGTCCCTGAGCCATTCCAATCACTTGTATCGGAATTGAACAGACAGTGAAGAAATAGGTAGTCGAAGGAGAGTAGCGCCGCGTCAGAAATTCTAGCGGAGCCTGAATCCGAGCCCGCCGCCACATCGGAGCGAAATAGTAATACCCTCCAATGAATGCCCAACCGCTTGAAGTGAAGAGCAAAATAGCGCCGGTTCCATTCTTGTAAGTATAACCTGCTGCCGCTACGAACATGAATGCTGAAAAGCCAGATACCCAATTCGAAATCCCCGCCACGAACCAAGGCACTTGCCCACCCGCCTTGAAGAAATCATCCGTTCCCTTATTCTTCTTAGCCGAATAAACCCCAACCCAAATAATGATCGCGAAGTACAGCAGTATTAGCGAATAATCGAGAGCGTTGACGGTACTTATTTCGGGCATGGTGATTGTTGAGAATTGCGTCTAGGATTAAACCTGAATGGGTTTTATTTAAGGTGGAATTATTTTAAATCCGGGCGAGTTCAGATTGCTTTTCTTTGAGACTTTCGTTGACCGAAAATTCAATTGTTCCAATTCGCAGAACAGATTGAAGGTTGGGATTTGCCGTATCAAGTTGCAAATTCCGCGTATTGGTTGCCTCTTTTTTTCGTGTTGCTCAATACGGTGCACCATTTGTCGGCATCGCGTTGAGGTTTTATCTCCAGTTAGCGGGCTGTATTTAAAGCGGTATTACGATGTATGGATATTTATGAAATAAATGATTATCTGGGATGTCGGTGATGAGGTTTTTCTTGAATTGAGGAGGGATAGGATGATGAACTGAGATGTGTTGAAAATAAAACCCCGTTATTATCGTTGGCATGTTGATCCAGGTGTTGCGTGGAGCGAGGCGAATACTAGCTATGATACTCTCGATTGGGAGATTCCGTTGGGAAAAGCAGCTATCATCGCTTTGGACACTTGGGCTTTTCACTATTTAAAGGAAACGCAGGGTCGAATAAATGATATCACGGAGAATAAAATTGTTCCGTTGCTGGAAAGGTGCCGGGATTCAGGACTGGAAATTATTCATGCCCCGGGGGTGCAGGTTGCGGTTGAGCATCCTCAGTGGGTGAAAATGGTGGGAGAAGGCGAGCTTGAGTGGCCTGTTTATGATCCGGAATGGCCGCCAAATGACTTTATCAAGAGTAAGGGCGACTTTACCAAATATGAACACCCATTCGAACCACGTCAGGCTTGGTTGGAAAAACGTCGAAAGGAACGTTGCTTTCATCCCCTGCTCGAACCCAAAGAGGGAGAGTCGGTTGTGGCGAATGGAGAGGAGCTGCACCGATACTGCAAAAAGAAGGGGATCCTTTTTCTTTTCTACGTTGGGTTTAATACAAACCATTGCATCATTCTGAATGATTACGGAACGACCCATATGCATAATCGTGGATACAAGGTAACCTTGGTTCGTGATTGTACTACTGGGATGGAATCGTTTGAAACCGTTGAAACGTTGGATCAAACAAGAGCTGCTGTATTGCACTTGGAAATGACTCAGCGGTTCTCAGTTGCAGCGGATGAAATGATGGAGGGTTTGGCTGCAGTATGAGGTGAGGTTGAAAGAGGGCTAGTAAACGAATGAAATATTCAATAATGAATAATTATTGATTGGAGCGATTTTCCGGGGGAAGGAATTCTTGAGTCAGTTGCTTGGGTGGATACTTATCCGAACGAGGATGCGTTAGGCTTCGATGGGGCTTGGAGCGTGTATCCGTTTTTCGAAAGTGGATCTGTTGTCATTGGCGATGTGAATGAAGGTTTGGTGATCGCTCGATTGACGACGCCAGGGTATTCGCAGGATTTAGCTCGTTGGAAGGAGGTCCATTTCGCGGCGGAGGATTTGGCTGATCCGTCTCTTGGGTAATGCTGGAAGTAGTGAGAAGGTAACGGTTTGTTTCTGAACTAATGGGGGTGATTTTCTTGCTTCAGGGGCAGAATTCCTCGTTGGGAATTGATAGGATCGTATCGGCTATCTGCTTCATTTCGAGGTAGCGGTCTTGCTTGGTTTTATCAGGCTGAATCACATGAAACTGCCCGAAACGCCAGCATGCGGTAACGCTTGCGGCATAGGCTGCGAAAGGTTTGAGCTTAGCGGCTTCGATTGGGCTGAGCGGATTAATCGACTGATACCCGCTGACCAATGCGTTCACCTTGGAGCGATTTACGATTCCCGCATCGCAGCACGAGCCTACGATAGCCATACCTAGATCGAAGATGAGATAATAATGGCCTGCTTCTTCGAAGTCCATAATGATTGGGCCTGCATCTTGGGTAATCACTACGTTGTTGAAGAAAATATCGCCGTGGATCAATCCCCTCCTCAGCCCGTCGCATATATTCTCACTAATGGTTTTCTTCGCATCTGCCACCCAACCGGCAAAGGGATGATCTACGAATGCATCTGGAACTGTCAGTGTTTCTATTCCGTATAAAAACCGGTTCTGCATGTATTCCGGAACCGGTACGGCATGCAGGGCTGCCATTAGGGCCCCAATCTCAAACAATGTTTCCTCGTGGAGGTCTTCAACGATTTCACCATGCAGGAATTCTTTGAGCAAAATGGGCTTGCCCCTGTAGGAACTCAGATAATCACCATTGCTCGTGGGCAAAACGCGTGAGCTTTTAAATCCATTCGTTTCAAGGTGAGTCAGCAGGCTAGCGAGTTTTCGTACCGTCTCTTTTGACTTAGCTTCGCATAGCGTTAGAACATAGGCTTTGTCCTCGGTTTCGATCCGATAGTTGCTGTTCTCGGAACCGCCTTCCAGAGCTCTGAATCGCACGACTCTTCCGATATCGAATACGGAGGTAATTTTATTGATCTGTTTCTCGTCTAGTTTGGTGTAAAGGGCCATGGGGCATTGAATTAACAGGATGCACTCGAATCGAGCTTATGTTATGACGCTTAGCGGCAATATGATAAAAATCTAAGTAATCTCAATAACTCAATTACCAGTGAATTGACAGTCTAAGCCCGTCGTTCTCTTCTCAGGTTGGAATACTTGCACTTTAGGGCTTCGTGGCTAGTTTTGGGAATCGGCCGCTACCTTTTGAATACCTTGGCTCGGAGAGGTTCGAAAAACGGAGGTGCCTGTTTGCGACGGAGCGATGCGAAAATAGAGAGACTGACGATCAGAGGGAGCTCATGTTTACGAGGCATATATTTCAAACGCCTGATATGATCGAACAGCATCGTATCTTGGCTAAGGTTGCAGATTTGGTGGACCAAGGTCTGGTTGAATCAACGAAGCAGCGGAACTTGGGGAGTATTAACGCGGCGAATCTAATCAAAGCACACGAGCTTCAAGAGTCAGGTACTGCAATCGGGAAAACGGTTTTGGCAGGATTCGAGGCTTCGGACTGTTAAATAAGTCCGAAGTGCATGAACTCAGCGGGCTTAGCTGGGTTTGCGATATCTAACGCGAGAAGTTCGCATTCGAAACCTATTGTCACATCGCTTCGCTATTCGAGTGGAGATGTGCTCGGTAACTCGTATTGAGGGAGCACAAGGCCGAGGGCCGTTGTTTAAAATTAACTGAATTGGGTTTTTGACAACGCTGTGCTTGTTGTTTCTTCGAAACAAATAGGTGTCCCTTTGGGCCAATAGGTTTGGTTGCTTGCCTGCGGTTAGTTGATTCGAGACCTATTTCGTAGGCTTTCGGAGTCGCAGTGTAGGAAAACTATCGGCTTCGGCCTCGATCTTGAATCGTTTTGAGAGCGGCTTCTAGTTTGGCTACAGTTTCCGGTTGAGACGAGGCCAGGTTCTTGGTTTCGGATGGATCTTCTTCGATGTTGTACAGTTGATAAGGTCCTTTGAAGTTTTCGCCCTTTGGCTTTTGGCGTCCACCGGATCCGTTTCCAGCGATCAATTTCCACTTGCCATCGCGTATGGCGAACATTCCGGCTATCGAGTGATGGACGACCGGGGCACGATCCCAGGCAGTTTTGCCCTGAAGGAGTGGGAGTATCGAGAAGCTGTCCTCCGCTTCCCCTTCGGACAAATTGTGCGATACGATTTCAGAAAACGTAGCATACCAGTCGGTTAAGGTCGTGGTGGTGTCACAGGTTGCACCGGCTTGGACTTTTCCGGGCCAGCGGACTAGCATAGGCACGCGGTGTCCCCCTTCGTATATATCTGCTTTCGTGCCGCGCCAGATGCCGTTGGATTGATGGTTCTCGGTATGGTATCCCAATGCCTTGAAATCTTGAATATGATCTGCCACGTCATCTGAAAGCCGAAACATGAATGAGCCATTGTCGCTGGTTAGAACGATGAGCGTGTTTTGCTTTAGGTCGTTTCTTTCGAGTGCTGCATCTATGTTTTTTACGACTTCGTCGACCTGCATCAAAAAGTCGCCATAGATTCCATGTTTCGATTTCCCTTGGAAGGTACTTGTTGGCAGAACGGGTTTGTGCGGCGCTGTAAGCGGGAGATAGAGAAAGAACGGTTTTTCGCTTTTCGCGGATTCGTCAATGAATGAAACGGCTTTCTCGGTAAAGACATCGACTACTTTTTCGAAATTGAATCCGGGTGCCTTGGGTCCTCCACTTATGATTGATATCTGATGTTTGGATCTCGGAAAAAAGTCGGTCGCCGCTTCAGTGAAGCGATCACCTTCTATATAGGCGTAGGGAAACATGTTAAGCGATCCGGTTATTACATAGCTGTAGTCGAAACCATAGGACAAGGGACTGTTTCCTATCTTTCGGCTATAGTCTACCTGGTCGATTCCTTCGGTGCGTTCGTATTCACGATCGTTTGGTACGATCTCGCCATTAGCATCGTAGAAATCCATGCCCAGATGCCATTTACCGACACATGCCGTCGAGTAGCCTTTGCTTTGCAGGACTCTGGCCATGGTGTTGCGATTTGGATCGATGAGGGAACCATCGATTCCCCAAAGAACGCCACGTTGCAAGCGCGTACGCCAGCAGTACCTTCCTGTCATTATGCCATAACGCGTAGGCGTGCAGACAGCGGAAGGGGAGTGCGCATCCGTGAATCGCATTCCTTCAGTAGCAATTCGATCCATCGCAGGTGTGGGGATCTTCGAGTCTGGATTGTTGGCGTTTACGTCGCCATAGCCCAGATCGTCTGCAAGAATAAATACGATGTTGGGACTGCCGTGGAGGGTAGCCTGAAAAAGGCCTATAGCCAGGAGTGAAAGGAATAAGCGTTTGGATTTCATTGTTTAGAGTTGGTTTCGGTTACTTGCTTGGATTCGCTACGTAATTCAAGGCGTTCGTGATCAGCCTTTTTGTCATATAAGATTCAATGGTTTCACTGTATTTGATATTCGGAAACACACTCGTCTAGTTTCGCACGCGATCGTATTCTCTATTGACTGCTTTTTTCCCCCAGCGGTCGATGACGGCACGGAGTGCATTGTCGGATTCGGGATAGCGGCCTTTGTCGTCTGTATCGAGAATCCAGCGAGAAAGGATGTCACGATGGTTGGCTAAGGCGATGGTTTGTTCGCGGTCGATTGAGTGGATGAGGTTGTTGGTTTCTTCTGGATCGTTTTGAAGATCGTAGAATTCCTCTGCGGGTCGTTCGTTCCCGAAGAATTGACCTTCGAGTTCGTTCAGTTTACCCGCTTCGTATTGGTCGTGCATGAACTTCATCAATTCTGATTTGCTACGATAGTTGGGTTGCATGTACGGTTTGTCGGTCATGAAGTTACGAATGTATTTGTAGCGATTCGTCGTTACTGCGCGAATACGATCTATCGTGAAGTCGCATCGATCTCTTGCGGCGATAACGTAGTCGCGATGAAAATCATCAGCCATCATATTCATTCCATGCATATTGTCGGGAATGCCAATATTCGCGAATGCAAGCGTCGTCGCGCTGATGTCGATACCGCTGACCAGATCCTTGCGAGCTTCTCCGGCCGGAATATTTGGTCCTGAGAGAATGAAGGGCACTCGGATCCCGGATTCGTAGATGAACTGTTTGCTGCGAGGAAGGAGGCTTCCGTGATCGGAAAAGAAGAATATTACGGTATTTTCGTAGATGCCGTCACGTTTGAGTCCATCGATGATCTCGCTAAGTTCACGATCGAGCTCTAGAATCGTATTGTAGTGGCTGGCTATGGTTTTGCGGATTATTGGATGGTCAGGGTAGATGGAGGGAACGGAAACCTCATTCGGCGAAACAACGGGTTTTGGGTTTCTGTATTTTCCGCCTACAAGTTGAATTTGCCCGAAGAACGGTTGCCCTGGTTTGCGACCGCTCCAGTCCGTACCATTCTTGGCTCCTTTGTATCCATTCTCGGCACCGTGATGATGGTAGAGGTCATCTGGATCGAAAACGAAATTGTAGTGAAACTTCCCTTCATTGAAAGTATAGTAGCTTGCGGCCTGCATTATCTCGGGAACGGTTTTGACTCCTATGTGGTTGGGTTCCCAGTTCTCCATGACGTTGTTCCGCCACATGGAGAATGAACTGTAGTGTTCGTGGGCTCCGATAGAAGTTTGATACATGCCGGTAATGACTGCAGAGCGAGTGGGGGAGCACACGCCCGAAGGCATGTATGCCCGATCAAAGCGAATGCCTTCCGAGGCGAGTCGGTCAATGTTGGGCGTCTTGATAACTGTATCGCCGTAGCAGCTCATCCAATCATTGGTATCTTCGATGTAGATCCAAAGGATGTTCGGTTGCGAAGGGCTCTCCTTGGGGTGAGGCATGTGGGAATTGCCTTCGGCAGCCTGAGAGGAGGTTGAGAGGAAAAGAACTAGAATAAAGCTAGCGAGAAAAAGGGATAGGTTTCTGTTCATCATCGATAGAGAAAACAATTGCTTCGATCCAAAAACGCAAAGCGTTTCGGTTGGAGTGAGGCTAGGGGCTAGCCAACATATCATCTTAGAAATTACGCGATACCCATTGAGTGAAAGAGCGATCTGCCAAAAGCTATGCTAATTTCTTTGAACCACTGAGAACACTGATGACTAGGTTTAACTCTATCATATCAGTGTTCATCAGTGGTTATCAATTCCTCAAAGGTCGACGTCTATGAGGCTGGTGGAATCTAGCAAGCGAAGTGCTTCCTGTTTCTTCTAAAAACTTAGTTCGAACTAGCTTTTTGGCTAAAAATGTTCAGGGTTTGTTAATCCTAGGAGCGTTGGCGGTATCTATAATCGAATGCTGGCGCGTATTGAACAGCTATCCCTTTTCTGAGATCATTATGAAATCGATATCCCTTTGTACTACTGGCGCTCGTTTGAGCCTATTGAAATCTGTGTTGGCGTGCTTGATATTGGCGCTTCTGACCTTACAGGTCTCTGCTGCTGAGAAACCGAACATTCTCTTCATTTTCGCCGACGACCAATGCTATGAAACGATTGGGGCGTTTGGCCTTACTG
>Ga0315322_10004118_pt1 | contig 11197 bp, 10 predicted proteins | sample M110021515metaG_FD_203461 | JGI IMG/M metagenome (GOLD analysis project Ga0315322, IMG submission 203461) | Ammonia-oxidizing marine archaeal communities from Monterey Bay, California, United States - M1 100m 21515 | ecosystem: Environmental > Aquatic > Marine > Intertidal zone | place: USA... | reverse complement strand
TACGACGAGCTCCCGTATTGCGAAATCGCCGCCATCCTCGACTCGTCAGAGAAGGCAATCAAGTCGCTAGTCCACCGCGCTCGCACAAACCTTCGCGTTGTGCTCGAGCCCTTTCTGCGGAGTCAGCTCGGATGAACTCTGACTGCAAACAATTCCGTCGCCGCCTGCGCGACGCTCTTGAGGGCGGCTTGCGTGGCGAGGCCCCAGGCCTCGAGGCAGTGCGTCCGCTCAGTTGGCACGAACACCTGTTCACCTGCGGGCAGTGCCGCGAACTCCTAGAAGCCGAAGAGGCTTTGGAGGAGGTCCTTGCATCGCTTCCGGCGCCGGTGCTTCCGATGAAGCTCGTCAAACGGATTCTCGAGCGCCTTGCGTTAGAGCGCCTTGCGACGGGGCGCGCGCCGAGTGCTTCCGACCTCGACCACGTTCTAACGGCGGGCGACGTCGTCGACGTGCCCAAGGAGCTTACGGCGCGAGTTCTCGCGGGCATTGTGCATACGCGTGGGGATCAGGGCGCCGAGCAGCTTGACGTTTTACTAAATTTGGTCCCAGCTCCCGAGGTGTCCGCGGGATTATCCGCGCGCGTACTTCGGCGCACTCGCGCCGAACGGGAATTGGCTCTCGACGCGCTTCTCGGCTTGGTGCCAGCGCCTCGCATTCCTGCAGGCCTTGCAGGCCACGTCTTGGACTCGCTCGATGCCGAGCGCAGCTCTGCAGGCGAGCGCGAGATGGCTCGCCCGGCCCTTGGTGCCCTGCAGTATGTTGCCGCGATCGCCGCAACTCTTGTCGTAGCTTTTGGCGCGTGGCGTTTGGCGGCGGAGGAAAAGCCTGGACCTAACCTTAGTGGTGAGCGCGACGGACTGGTTCGCGCGGACGGCACGGGGAGTGACCCTGTCCGTGACGAGCCTCGCGAGAACGTTGCCACCCGCGAGGCGAACGGCACATCGGTAGGAGGTCTAATCGAGACCGACGCCGCAACTCCACAACCGTCTCAAAATGACAGTTTACTGGCCTCGCTTGACGTTTTAGAGGATTGGGACCTACTGATGTCTGCCGACATCGACGTGCTGCTGGGCTCGCTCGACGAAGCCGACGCCGAGCTGCTATTCCTGATCGAAGAAAGCGACGAATCCTCTGCGGCCCCAGAAGAGGGCTAGACCTTGAAAGAGAAATCACTACTCCTCGCCCTGTTGCTTATTGCAGTGCCCCTGGCTTTGGGCGCGCATGCATTCGTGCAGGAAACGGAAGTGGAAAACCCCAAGCAGGACCAGCCCGCTCCGGAGGGGAAGGGCAGCCAGGGGAGCAAAGAAAAGGTCGCCAATCGCAAGCAATCTCCAGAAGAGCGCTGGGCAGACATGACCGAAGGGGAGCGCAAGGTTCTTCGCGAGCGCTTTGATGCATTGCGCGAAATGTCGCCCGAAGATCGCGCGGCTCTGAAGCAGCGCGCCGCTGAGCTTGAAAAGCAGCGCCACGATTACGAAGAGGGGCTGAACCCGGAGCTCCGCAAGGAGCTTGGCGGGCTTCCGCTGCACGAGCGAACTCGGATTCTGCGCGATCACCAAATTGCGCAACACCGCCGCGCCGGCGAAGAGCTTCGCGAATCCCTTGACGAAGGGCCTCGCCATTTGGTCGAAGAGATGTTCGATCACCACAAGGGCAAGCCAAGACCGTCCCACTCGATGCGCGATGAGTTGCGTGACGAGTTCGGCGAGAAGGTGGTTAAACGCTTCGGCGAGGCGGGCCAACTGACAGCAGAAGAGGAGCGGCATTTGATGTCTCTGTCTAGTCGCGAGCGCCTTGTGAGAGCGCTCACGGTCGAGCGCAAGCACATTGAAGAGCTCGTCCTCAAGGTGGGCTTACCCAAGGGTGTTTCCGAGAAGAAATGGGAGAAGATAAAGGCCGAGCCCTCGGTCGAGTCCTTCCTCAAGAAGTGCCGCAAGGCGGGCCTTGGCGAACACTTTGGGTTGGGCCCTCACCAAGGTGGGAAGCCCGGCGGGCGTTCGCCCGAGCTCGACGGTCCGCGTCCAGTCGGAGCCACCGGCGTTGGCGACTCACCTCCAAATGTGAATGAGCGGGAGCACGCCAACAAGGCGAAGGCGACCTCCAAAGAGGGCGTTGAGATTCGCGAGCTCGGGGACATGCTTCGCCCCTCATTGGCCGACCGACTTGCCTTTAAGGGCCTTCCGCGCGAAGAGCGGCGAGTGAAGATGGACGGGCAACTGCGCGCTCGCGCAGAGGCCTTCCTCGAGGGTCGCGCTTGGTTCCCAGAGAAGAGCGGCAAGTCACTCAAGGGGCTTTCTAATAGCGAGTTCATCGAGCACATGAGGAAGTTCGTGCACGAGAGCCGTGGCCTTGATCGCCGAGCTTCGGGGAAGGGCGAGAAGTCTAAGCCCGATCGACGCGAGCGGAAGGCGGACGATGCCGAGGTTAGGCGCAGTTCGCCCCCCGAGGACGGGCGCCGCTCTCCTCGCTAGGTGGCCTAGCACTCAGCCTTTAATTGGCCTTCGGCCTTCACGCGGCCCGAGAAACGGGGATAATCTTGGCCATGTCTAGTTTTGTGTCACCCTCCACAATTCCCACCGCGACTCCCGCCCAAGTTCTTCGTTGCATTGGAAGTGGCGAGGGGGCTGGTGAGCGCTCGGGGGCGTGCACCATCATTGACTTGCGCAGCCCGGGGGAATACGCCGACGACCACCTGCCAGGGGCCGTCAACTTGCCCCTGTTTGATGATGTCGAGCGCTCCCTGATCGGGACCTTGTACAAGCGGGAGTCTCCGGACAAGGCGTTCTCTGAGGGGCGCGAACTTGTTAGTGAGCGCATCGCGGATCTGTTTGGGGCGATAGCCGAGGCGGCGGATTGGGATATGCCCGACATCGACTTACCCGCCCGCGTCTTGGAGATTACGTCACAGGGAATCGATGCGTTGTCAGAGTCGCTGCGCTCTGCGCCGCTAGAGCGCATGCCTGAGAACCCCGTGATACTGCACTGTTGGCGCGGGGGAATGCGCTCGCTTAGCGTCGTCGCTCTGCTGAGGATGTGTGGCTTCGACCGAGCTGTGGGAGTGGTGCAGGGGTATAAGGGCTACCGGAAGGAGGTGGCCGCCGAAATCGAAGCGTGGAAAGCGCCGGACTCGTTTGTGATCCGCGGATACACCGGCGTGGGCAAGACCTTGGTTCTACGCGAGCTAGAGAGGCTGCGCCCGGACTGGACTTTGGATTTGGAGCTGATGGCGGGCCACCGCTCGTCGATTCTGGGCATGGTGGGGCTCGAGCCGGTTACCCAGAGGCACTTCGAGACGCGGCTCGCGGCTCGCATCCGCAGATTGTCAGCAATCGCACCCAATGGCCCCCTGGTCTACGAAGGTGAGAGCCGCAAGATTGGCGACCGCATTTTGCCGTCGCCGGTTTGGAGTTCGCTGCAGTCAGGGACGAACATTCTGCTGTACGCGGATATAGAGACGCGCATCGACGTCCTGATCGACGATTACCTAGGCAGGGACGAGAACCGGGCCGACCTGCGCTTGCAGTTGCCGTTCATCGAGAAGCGTTTGGGCCCAGTGAAGTGGAAGGGCGCGCTGACCGCCCTGCTCGACGCCAAGGCCGATCGCGACCTGGTGCGCATCCTGCTGGAGGAGTACTACGACCCGCTATACGAGCACTCGGAGAAGGGTAAGTCCTACCGTCATAGGGTTGAGATGAGATGCCACAAGCAGGCGGCAGCTGAGATCGCGGAAGTGATCGAAGCGAGCGAGTCGTGATCGATATGGCCGTACGGTTTTGTAGCTGGCACCGTGCACCTACGACGAAGTTCGTTATCCTCTTGCGCCTAGCGGGCCTGGCGATGGCCCGCGCTAGCTAAGCCCCCCCCGGAACAGGGAACTTGACTTATGTGCGGATTCATTGGGATCTACGGGCCAGACGGCACCGATGTGGCAACTGAGATCTACGAGGGTCTCCTGGCGATACAGCACCGTGGACAAGACGCGGCTGGCATCACCACCTTCACCGATCAATTCCACATGAAGAAGGGCTTCGGGATGGTCCGCGACGTGTTCAATGACAAGAACATGAGCAGGCTCCAGGGCAACTTGGGCATCGGGCATGTGCGGTACCCAACGGTGGGCACGGGTTCGGGCGATGACGCCCAACCGTTCCACTTGACGTTCCCCGTTGGCATTGCGATGGCGCACAACGGCAACGTGACCAACTTCTTAGAGCTAAAAGAGACGCACTTCGAAAACTCAGGCACGCGTTTGAACTCGTCCTGCGACCTCGAGGTCATTCTTTTCGTATTCGCAATGGCTCTTCGCGAACGCGTTCGCGCCGGCCACATGGTCGACATGGAAGACGTCTTTCACGGGGTGTCCGAGGTCTACCGCAAAGTCAAAGGTGCCTACTCCGTGGTGCTGTCACTTCCCGACGTTGGTATGGTCGCCTTCCGCGACCCCTACGGCATCAAGCCGATCGTCTTTGGTGGGCGCATGACCGACAAAGGAATGTCGTACGCCGTGACATCCGAGAGCGTCGTCCTAGATGTTATTGGCTACGAGCGCACCATAGACGTCGGTCCTGGCGAGGTCATTTTTGTGGGAAAAGATCGAGAAATCGTTCGCCGCAAATTGGTCGATAAGCAGCACAGCCCGTGCATCTTCGAGATGGTCTACTTCGCGCGACCCGACTCGATGATCGATGGCGTCTCCGTCTACAAAACGCGAATGCGCTCGGGAGTGGCGATGGCGCACCAGTGGCGCGAATCCGGCGCACCAATGCCCGACGCGGTGATTCCTATTCCCGACTCGTCCCGCGAGGCCGCCCTGGCCATGGCAACCGAACTCGGCGTGCCCTATCGCGAAGGGCTGGTGAAGAACCGCTACATCGGCCGCACATTCATCATGCCTAACCAGCAGGATCGCAGAAACTCGGTCCGCCGCAAGTTGAATACAATTCCGCTTGAGTTTGAGGGCAAGAACGTTCTCCTTGTCGACGATTCGGTCGTGCGCGGCAACACCGCCAAGCGCATCGTGGGAATGGCTCGCGAGGCGGGTGCCAGGAAGGTCTATCTAGCCTCGTGCAGCCCGCCACTTGTCGCCCCCTGCCCCTACGGCATCGATATGGCTACCAAGACCGAGTTTGTTGCCAGCGGGCGAACCCCAGCCCAAGTTGCACTCGAACTGGAAGCGGACTACATGATGTACCTCGAGCGAGAGCGCTTGAATGATGCCGCCCGTGCCGGCAATAAAAAGATCTCCAAGTTCTGCAACGCCTGCTTTACTGGCGATTACCCGACGGGCGATATTACGCCTGAGGTTTTGCAGTCCATCGGCGGCGAGCGATCCGAAAACCAAGGTCGCTTGGAGTTCTCGACGAACACCTAGACCTCGCCTCTGCAGCTTCCCTCTCCATGCGTATTCTGATCACAAGCCCCGTCTTTCCACCCGATTTGGGTGGGCCGGCAGTGTATGTGCCCAGCGCGGCGCGCTTCTTTGTCGACGCGGGCCACGAGGTCGAGGTCCTTGCGTTTTGTTCGCAACCCGAGGTCACGGGCTTTCCCTTTAAAGTCACGACGATTAGTCGTGGCAACTTACTGTGGCGCTACGTGAAGGCGTTTTGGTTCGTGTTCCGCGAGGCTCGCAAGGTTGACGTGGTCTACGTTCAAGAGCACATCGCGCTGTTCCATGTGCTTGGCGCGCGACTCGCCCGCAAACCCGTCGTGATTCGCATCATGGTCGACGGCGCGTGGGAGATTAGTCATCGCTTTGGGCTGATCGGCGACGACAGCATCGACACGTTCGAGACCAAGGACTACGGGGCAAGGGTCAAGCTGATTCGGGCCGTGCAATTGTTCTGGTGGAAACGCGTGCATCGCATCATTGCGTGTTCGGATTTCTTGCGATGGATCCCTATCAAGCGCTACGGGCTTTCCGAGGGGAAGGTGCTGCGAGTCCACAACGCCTACAACGGACCGAGCGTTGAGGATGTGCCGGAGACCAAAGCCAAGGCGCGTACCAAGCTGGAGCTAGACCAAGACAGGCGCTACGTTCTAACGATCTGCCGCCTGGTCGTCTGGAAGGGTGTGGATTACATCCAGCGCGCGCTGGTGGGCCTGCCCGAGAACGTGCACCTGCTAGTGGCGGGCGATGGCGAGCTGCTGGAGCAGTGGAGCGCGCTCTCCAGGGAGCTCGGTATCGAGGAGCGAGTGACGTTCCTCGGCAACGTGCCCCACGCTGAAATCCCGATGTACATCAGAGCGGCAGACCTCTTCGTGCTCAACTCTGAGTACGAAGGCCTGTCACACACACTGCTCGAGGTTGCCTCGCTGGGCACGCCAATCGTCTGCACGGGCGTCTGTGGCAACCCAGAGGTGATTGAACACGAGGTCAACGGACTGCTTGTGCAGCCCAAGAGTCCCGACGAGTTACGGCCCGCGATGGCTCGAATCCTGGACGATCACGAGCTTGCAGCCGAGTACGTTCGCGCCGGTCTGGAGAAGATGCGAGGGTTCCAGCGAGAGGCGACCTTTCCCCAAGTCGTCGAAATCCTGCAGCGCGCAGCTGATAGCGGCCGATAGGCACCGCAACCGCGCCTTGGGCAAGAAGCGTGGTGCGCCCGACAGGATTCGAACCTGTGACCTCCTGCTCCGGAGGCAGGCGCTCTATCCAGCTGAGCTACGGGCGCATTTTGGGGGGAGTAGTGTGGGCCCCAAGTCCGCCTCTGGCAAGGCGCAGCGCAGGAACTCGTAAACCTCCGGCCAAAAGATTGCACCAAATTTGATGAAAACAGGCCATAAAGCAAGGTTAGAAGAGGGGTTAGAGGGCCGCTGGGGCCCGCCGCTTAGGCCCTGACGGCACCTAGGGCGAGGATTTCGAGAACGCCTGGAAACCCCCCTTGGCCTATTTAGTGCGTTACGTTTATCCTTTTCCTTTGTAGTAATACTAGCGGTAGTTTTCCGACGGTTTGAAGCACCTTGTTTTTCCCTGCCTATGCGTGACACGAACACATCTAGCGACTGGTCGTCGCTGCTGATTCCCACCCTAGCCCTTGCGGTTGGTGGGTTCGTTTTCGGTCACACTCTTGGCGACAGCCCGCAACTGTTAGCGGCATCAACATCTGCCATTGATCTCGATGGTGACGGTCTCGCGGACGCTCAAGAGATGATCCTAGGAACCGACCCCTTCCAGGTGGATTCGGACGGTGACGGCTTTTCCGACTTGGAAGAGTTCTCCCGCAATACAGACGCGATGGATACGGCAAGTTTTCCGGCCGCCTCAATCGAGCCCGCGGTTGCAACGACGGGCCGCACGCATGCAGGTATATTCCGCGTTGTAACTACGCTGTACGTGCCCAATGGCGAACTGACGGGCGCTTCGGTCACCTTTGGTGCTCTCGTCGGTGGGCAGCTGCTCTACATCGACCCGGCTTTGTTCTTTGTCGGCGCGAACCTGACACTGCACACCGCGGCGAACGGGACAGACGAGATCTATGTGCTCGAGACACCGATCCCCGAATCGCTACTGCTCAACTTGGGCAGTACCGGTATTTTTGCCACCTACTCTCCAGCGGGCTCAACATCAGTCGAGCACGTTTCGGCCCTCAACTTGACCGGTATCAACGGTGTGCTCTGCCAGGTCGCTCCGACCGCGGGCGCCTCGGGACCGGGAAGCATGTATCGGCCCCTGTCGGACGGCCCGGATATCCCGGCCACTTGGAGTCCGGCCATGATCTGCGTTCAAGACATGCACACCATCGGTGTCGTCGGCGCGGTCATGCAACTGCAGATTGACTCCTCGGACTGTAATCCGATCGGTTCGGATTCTTATTGCCCGCCCGACTGCGAGAACTTAGCCGGAACCATCGTTGACATGATAGATCCGCTTGCACTGATTGGCGGCTAGGCCCCGTATTTTAAAACTTTGTCCGGGGTCGACGTTCCCACTCTTGACAGTTTAAATGCCACTTGCGACCCCTTGAGGGTCGTTTTTTTATGTTCTCTCCGTTGCGATACATTGTTGCAAAGTCACTTGGAACCCGCCCCCCTATTCTTGCGTCCTATGGGTGTATATGGCCGCCCCTAAACTAGATCCGGACACCTCGCTTGTGGAAGCGTGCCAGGCCCAAGCCCTCGAGGGGCTTGAGGGCCCGTTCCGTAAGATCTACGATTTGTACAAGGATCGCGTTTACAACGTTTGCTACCGGGTGACAGGGAACGCCTCGGATGCGCTTGACGCCTCGCAAGAGACCTTCGGAATCCTGTTCCGCAAAATCGGGGGCTTCCGCTTTCAATCGCGGTTCTCTAGCTGGATCTATCGCATTGCGATCAACGCCAGCATCGACCTGAAGCGCCGGCAGGGTTCTCGCCGCCTAGCTTCTCTCGAGGCCGTCACGGGCGCCAATGATGGCGACGGCGGGCGCTTCGATCTCGAGGATGGCTCGGTCGAGCTTCCCCCGGAAGTTGCGTCCCGCCGTGAACTCGAAGCGGAGGTTCAGCGGGCCATAGGTCGCCTGTCCCCCAAGTTGCGCTCGATCACAGTTCTGCGCTACATCGAAAGTCTTAGCTACGACGAGATCTCAGAGACGCTTGACATCTCCCTCGGAACCGTCAAATCTCGCCTCTCGCGGGCCCATGCCGCCATGGATCGCGAGTTGACCCCGGTTCTTCACAAACACTACCTCAGCTAATCGGCCCCTCTTTCCGACTCTGCCATGACATCCATTCACCCCAAAGACTGCGAGCGCTATCGCGAGGAATTCCTCGTAGCTCTCGATAGGGCCTCCGACGCTGAAGGCGTTTCGGGGCGGGGTGTGGTGCATGCTGAGCCTTGTGAATCCTGTACGGTCTGGCGTGAGGAGACCCTACTCGTGACGGGGATTCTCGGCTCTTTGGATCGGCTTGTCGCTCCCCCTCAGCTCGAGGCGTGTGTAGCCGAGGACATTTCCACCGGTGCAGGCGCTCTCCAGGCCGTTTTACGTGGCCTCGAACCCCAAACCGCTCCTGCCGAGCTCGACTTGCTTCTAGCCCAAGAGCTGACAGAACTCGCGAAAGAGGGCGCCCCTCCCAAGTTGACCTCTCTACTAGAAGAGCTGCCCCGCCAGAAAGCCCCGCTCGTCTTAGAGCGCCTGGTTAGCGAAGAGTTGGCTGACAGTGAAAAGGCAATTTCTAAGCGCTTTGTGGGCGGACTTTTTCGCCACATCAGCCCAGACCAACTCGAGGCGCGTCTTCACTCGGCTCTTCGGAGCGAAGGCCTGCCCTTGATTCCCCGCTTGCGGCTCCTCAAGTGGGGCTCTGCCGCCGCCGCCGCCCTTGTGGTTTGGGTGTCCGTACCCGCGTTCCAAGCGAAAGCAACACCGAAGTATCACTTCGAGGTTGTCGAGGTAGCAAACCTGCAAGAGATAACCCCCTTTGTGAGGGCCTTGGCTTCGGACCTTGCAGGTGGCATGCTAGGGGGTATGCAGCCGAAGGTTGAAAGCAAAGAGACGGATGGGGGGGGCAGCCTGTGAAGCTCTCGATCCGCCGCGCGCTTGGCGCAATGACACTTAGTGCCCTCGGCCTTCTTGGCGGTTGCGGTACCCAGGTTCTCGGTAGTGCCTCTCAAGGCACGGATATTCTGGTGCAGGTGCAGGAGGCCCCCTCGACCACGAAGCACCAGGGTGTGCGCCGTGTGGAGTCCTTCTATAACCTGAGTGGAAAGAGTGACGCAGTCTCCTACCGCGAGAAAATCACGACGGACGGCCAGGGCAACTTTTCAACCCGCCCCCTCGAGGTCATCTCGGGCGCGACGGTTCCCGATGACGAGTTTCTGTACCTTCAAAAAGCCCGCGAGGGCTTCAACTGGCGTTACCGCGACTTCTTGGTGCGCGACCTGGCCAGCTTCCTCGAAAACTACAAGCTACAGTCTTGGGGTAAATCAGTGGCGATTGCCGGCCGGACCTGCATCGAGCTTGAGATCGCCCGCAAGGACGGGAGCTCCCGCTGGGAAGTGGCTATGGATGTCGAGACGGGCCTTGTCCTTAGCTACAAAGAGTACGACCGCAACGAGCACCTGTACTCTTCGATGGTTTACGAGTCGGTCGATTTTGCACCGGACGTATCCGGGGTGACGTTCCACCAGCTTGGCAATAACGAGCTCTCCCTTACGGGCGCGGTGGATCCCACTGCGCTGCTTGGCTTCGCGCCACTCACCCCGAAGCTTCTTCCGAATAGTGGCTTCCACTTCTTGGCGGCTTATCGCATCCAAGACCAGGACGGCAAGGTTTGGGCTAAGCTTGAGTACACCGATGGCGTACAGACGGTGCTCTTCTTGGACTCGGGCTTTGATCCGAAGAAGACTTCGCAAGCCGCAGCGGGGGCATCTCCATCTTCCCAGGGCGGCGCGACCCCAGAGCGGTTACAGATGTTCCGGGTCGGTCCCGTAACGGTGCTTCAAGGCCAAGTTTTGGGCCACGGAATCATTGCCGTCGGCAAGGTGCCGCAGCTCGACCTTCAGATTTTGGTCGAATCTGCCCTTCACTAGGCCAGGCTCACTTTTCTACCTCATAACCGTTCTCGGCCCTGCCTCGCGGAGGGCCGCTGAACTTGAGGGGAAAACCTCCAAAATCTGACCTTGCCTATATTCTGGGGTACTCTTGTTTGGCTCGGGGAGCGAAGATTTCCCCGATTCCTCAATCGACTCGCCATCGAAACCCCTCCCGCTCCTTCTGAACGGACGTTTCCTTAAATGACCCCGAACTACGACGACTCCACCAATCCGGGTGAAGACGCAGACAGCATCGATTCCCCGGAGTACCGTGAAAAGGTAATGCGCAAGCTGAACTGCTTGATAGCTGTCCTCGACGTAGCCTGCACGAAAGTCCGCCGCTCTCTCGCTGGAGATTCTCCAGACATCGAGCGTTTGACTCGTATCCAGGACAACCTGACACGCACACTAAAGGTCTGCCGCAAGGCGAAACTTGCCCTCGAGCGCCGCGAGGCTCTCCCCGAAGATCTACCCGCCAGCTTGAAGGGCGTTGTCGGTGATCTGGGCATGCAGAATGCCGCCGCACCGGCTGCCAAGGAGGGGGGAATTCCAGCGGGTGCTCACATCGAAATGACTTCGAACAAAGAGGCCAAGAAGTTCCGCGAGCTCGGCCCTATCGATCAAAACGAAGTGGCGAAGGTCGACTTCGATGCACTAGCCGCGCTGCTACAGGGCGAGTAAAGAGTAGTG
>Ga0315322_10004116_pt1 | contig 11198 bp, 11 predicted proteins | sample M110021515metaG_FD_203461 | JGI IMG/M metagenome (GOLD analysis project Ga0315322, IMG submission 203461) | Ammonia-oxidizing marine archaeal communities from Monterey Bay, California, United States - M1 100m 21515 | ecosystem: Environmental > Aquatic > Marine > Intertidal zone | place: USA... | reverse complement strand
GTAAGCGTATCGGGTTATCTATGCGCCTCGATGACGAAGTGTTGGGCAGATCGCAAAACGGAACTCAAAAGGGAGTGCAGCAGAGAACGCAAAAGAAAGTACCTGCGAAGAATCGGCGAAAAGATGCTACCACAAACACTGACAAGAAGTCAGTTCGCCCTGCGCCCGTATCATCGCCAGAACGAAAATCCGCAAAGCCTGCTGCAGGCAGCTTCGGCGCCTTGCTACAAGATGCAGTGAAAGCCAAGAAAAACTAGAGGGCGCGCGACGTGGCAATCTAGTACCTCGCGAAAAGAACCTGAAAAATCGGGGGTGCGGTAACCCTCAGACAAGATAGCACTTATCTGATATTGGCCATATCTGCCAGTTCTTGCTGACTCGCCAGGTATTCCTCGTAGTTACCCTGAAAATCTACCAATTGCTGGTCTTTAATTTCAATAACCCTGGTCGCCAGTGAAGAAACGAACTCTCTGTCATGGCTCACGAAAATCAGTGTACCCTCATAGTAGTCCAACGCGAGATTCAGAGCTTCTATTGATTCCATATCCAAATGATTAGTGGGTTCATCCATGATCAGGACGTTGGGATCCATCATCATTAGCTTGCCGAAAAGCAGTCTGTTTTTCTCACCGCCAGAACAAACCCTTACTGATTTCTCAAAGTCTTCTGTGGAGAATAAAAGCTTGCCCAGCGTAGCCCGGACTATCTGATCACCATGGCTTGGTTTGCGCCACTGGCTCATCCAGTCGAACAAATTCAGCTCGCAATCGAAATCGCTGTTACTGTCTTGAGGGCAGTATCCCAGAGTGGCCGCTTCCGCCCACTGAATTTTCCCTTGGTTTACCGAGAGCTCATCTAGCAAACAGCGAAGAAAGGTAGTTTTACCTGCTCCATTTTCCCCAATAACCGCCAGGCGAGTACCCGCTTCCATAATCATATTGCCGCCACTGAAAAGAGGCTCATTCTCGAAGCCATGCCCCACATTCTCAAGGATAAGCGCTTGCCGATGCAGTTTCTTGTCCTGCTTGAAGCGAATGAAAGGGCTGACCCGGCTAGAGGGCTTAATGTCCTCTAGTTCAATCTTCTCTATTTGCTTGGCGCGTGAAGTCGCTTGTTTGGCTTTGGATGCATTGGCGGAGAAGCGACTGACGAAATGTTTTAACTCACTAATCTGGGCCGATTTCTTTGCATTAATAGACTGCAACCGTTCTCGGGCCTGAGTAGAGGCTGTCATGAAATCATCGTAATTTCCCAGATACAGACGTAACTCTCCATAATCGATATCGGCCATGTGAGTGCATACAGAATTCAGAAAGTGCCTGTCGTGAGAAATGATTACCATGGTACATTTACGCTCACCCAGAACACCTTCCAGCCAACGAATGGCATTGATGTCGAGGTTGTTAGTAGGTTCGTCCAGCAACAGAATGTCGGGGTCTGAGAACAATGCCTGCGCTAGCAGAACTCTTAGTTTCCAGCCAGGAGCAACTTCTTTCATGGAGCCGAAATGCAATTCCTGGGCGATACCTGCACCCATCAGCAATTCTCCAGCACGGCTCTCTGCGCTATAGCCGTCCATTTCAGCAAACTGGATTTCCAGCTCTGCCACTTTCATTCCTTCTTCTTCAGACATCTCCGGCAAAGCATAGATGCGGTCCCGCTCTTTCTTGACCTCCCATAGCTCTTCATGCCCCATGATGACCGTGTCGATCACATTAAAGTTCTCGAAGGCAAATTGATCCTGACTTAACGATCCCAGACGCTCATTTGGTGTTATGGAAACATTGCCAGATGTGGGGGCGAGATTACCCTCCAGAATCTTCATAAAGGTTGACTTTCCACAGCCATTGGCACCGATCAATCCATAACGGTTGCCGTCACCGAATTTAACTGAAATGTTTTCGAACAGGGGTTTGGCACCAAATTGCATAGTGATGTTTGCGGTAGAGATCACGAGGTAAGTCCTAAAAGCTGGAAATAGAGATACGTTAAAGTGGCAGAAATACTATAAGGGGCCGTACTATAGGGATTTGTTGAGATCAGGTCGAGCTATTTTACACTTGATTTCACTATCAGGCCTCTTATTATCATACACCTGTAATTCATGGAGCGAAGCAGCGTCGAATGAACTTAATTACCAATGAATAATGAGACCTAATGAAAACACTGCAAATACTTCTCATCATCGCTTTTCTAGTTGGCTGTGATACTAACCGTACCGATATAGCGTATGAAGAATACGATGCAGATCAAGCTCGGGAAACCAGTGAGACGACCGCTCTCGAAACCGATAGCTTCAGAATAGGCAATAAGGAAATCAGGGATGAGATGCTCGAGTTGTTTGAAGAAAATAATATTCAGTACTCTCTCAGCGATGATAACTTGATTACCATATCTCTAGCCGATGGCGACACCGTTGATGAGATTTACACGGATGTAAGACTCACCTATATCAGAAGGAACTGAGATGGCTGACAAAAAATTCGGTATCGCATATTTACTCTAACCACTTCAAATTAGAATCAGAATCCCCCCGGGCTTTCGATGAATACACCACCTATAATCAATCGACTCACCGCATGCTGCGAAACAGGTGATGACGAGCAAATGCTCACGATCATCAACGAACTTGCCAAACATCAGGAAAAGCGCGATAAGTCGGCATGCCTACTTCTAGAGGCTTTGGAACTACGGCCCAATTACGGCCCATTTCTGGAGCCCGGGGAATGGCGTGAGGAAGTCACGTCCTGTCTATGGCAACTTTATGATACGGAAAAAATTCGAACAGCCCTGCTAACACTTGAGGAACCGGTAGCCAGGCGCATGGAGGCATTGTTGAGTGAACTTTTCGATCAGCCTATAGTCATTATCAATCCGGTGCTTGAAAATGGAGTTTCCTTTGAGAAAAACTTACCACTAGCTAGCGAATCGCTTGAGGCTATCCTTGCTGCCTGCAAAAACTATGAAGCGGATCCGGGTGACATCGAACAACAATTGCAGGATATAGAAAACCTGGAGTCATCGATCTCTGCTTTGGAATGCAGTTTGAACAACCACGATCAGCGTCACGAGCTGAAGCGTATTGCCACACAGCTGCGGGATCTACTCGATAATCCAGAAACGAATGTGTGGCAGGATTTGAGGGGACATCTCTAACTTGCGGGCTGCTTGTTACCCTTGCCTACTTTCATACGTGCATGACTCATATAGACAAAACCCATTGCAAGCTTTAGCTTTGACCACATCAAATACAGGACCCCAGATATGAAAATTCTTCTTGTACAGATTTCCTTAACCGCACTGTTGATTGTGTTTAGTTCCGGCATCCGGGCTCAGCAAGTTTTGCAGCCCTCCGCCTACTGCCGGGACCACTCTTCTACTGACATCGTGAGTTTTGCAGACCCGGTGCTGGAGAGCGAAGTGCGTGAAGCACTATCAATCGGACCACAAGATGCCCTTACCTGTGCATTGGCTTCGGGGCTAACAACACTGGACGCTTCGGGCGCTGGTGCAAGACGGTCGGTATCCGGGTCGCCAGAATGGCGGGACACGGACCATTTGTTTCATGACCTGTTGGGTATTCAGAACCTCACAGGCTTAACCGACCTTGCCCTGAGGAATCGCGGCTTGTCGGATATCAGACCGCTGGCCGGATTAACCGGATTGATAAATCTGAATCTCCATACCAACTGGATATCCGACATAAGTCCTCTGCGCGATTTAACCAACCTGGTTAGATTGCGTATTGCCGAGAATCCCCTGACAGACATAAGCGCCCTAAGCAGGCTCACTGAGCTGCGAGTACTTCGCATGCATCGTCACGGTGATTTTATCGGGGGACAAAGCCCCAGAACCCATATGGGGGCGACAGGGCTGCTGTTTACCAATGCTGTTACCGACATTAGTCCTCTGGCAAATCTTACCAAGCTGGTGGATCTGAATATTCACACACAGGATATTAGCGACCTGACACCTTTAAGTGATTTGACCTCCCTGGTCGAATTACGGCTAGCGGCAAATACATTCACCGACCTTAGCCCTCTGCGCGGGCTCTCTAGTTTGCAGTATCTCGAACTTACCGGTAATAACATTACTGATATAACACCTCTCAGTAGCCTGACAAATTTGATGCAGCTTGATCTGCGGTTCAATCCGGAGCTGAGCAATATCCAGGCGTTATTTGAAAACCCCGGCATCGGAGCCGGAGATATTGTCGAGCTGAGACATACTAATGTATCTTGCGTAGATCAGGCGAGACTGGCCGAGAAAGGAGTAGAGGTTCGTACTGAATTGTTTTCTTCTTGCGCCACTGCTACCAGGCAAAGATAAGAATTAGCAGCGCTACTATTTGCACTACTTATAGTATTATTAATAGCACTATTCATAGCTAGTACACCCAAGTTAGCCGTAAAATCGAGACACCGAATTGTATGAATGGCTTTGAACCGCCAGGAGAATAACATGCGTAGTTGCAAAAACTTCACGTTCCTAACTATTCTGGGCTTTATAGTAAGCTCAATGAATTCGCTCGCGACCGCCCAAGAGGCCGACTATAGCCCGCCACAATTAAGCATTGGCGTGCCGGATTTACAGGGGGTTTGGAGCTACGAAACCCGCACCGGCCTGCAGCGTCCAGCTCATTATGCTGACGCGGGACTGGAAATTGATGAAGCTCAGATGCTGAGCACGCTGGAACCGACAGACCAGATTCTGGATGACTACCAAAATTTCGGCACAAACAGGCGCAACGATGATGCCAATGTAGGTGGCTATGATCCGATTTACTTCAGCATAGGCGAGTCGCTGGCATTAGTTAATGGCAAGTATAGAACGTCCATAATCGTCGACCCGCCCAATGGTAGAATACCTTTCAAGGAGCAGGCCTCGACTACACGACGTCAACTAGCCAACACTGTCTATGAATTCCCTGCTTCAGTGGGTCGCAGCGACGGCCCCGAAGGCAGAGCTCTCTCCGATCGTTGCCTAAAAGCATTTTCCTCCAGCACGCCCTTTCTGAGCAGTGTGTACAATAACAATATGCAGATCGTGCAGAGCCCCGACCATGTCGTTCTAGTGGTAGAGATGGTACACGATGCGCGCATAGTCAGAATCGATCAGGAACACCGTGATCTACCCTTCAACAAGTGGCTAGGTGATTCAATAGGTTATTACGAAGGTGACACACTAGTGGTTGTGACGAAGAATTTTAACCGTTGGGAAATCGTCAATGGTTATGGTACTAGCCCCTCGGTCAATACGGTTGTTACAGAAAGATTTCGTCGCACCGCTGACGATCAAATTTTGTATTCCTTCACCATCGATGACCCAGACCTCTACACGCAACCCTGGACAGGTGAAATGCCAATGCGACCCTCTGATGGAATGTATGAATACTCCTGCCATGAAGGCAACCATGCTCTGCCTGGAATTCTCGCCGGTGCGCGCCGACTAGAGAAAGATGCCGAGGATAATTGAGTAAAAAGTCAGAAAAAATTGAGGCTGTCGATTGTCGGGGCACATTTAACGCAGAGAGTCCGCTGAGCGACATCAGTGTCCTGTCTGCGTTTCAATCCTGATCTAATAAACAAGCAGGCAAGGCAGTACAACCAACAAGGGACAGACCACACTAGCTAAAAGCCAAATCGTAGTCTGCCCCCTATATACTATATAGTCCCCTATTTTTCCTCTGAGCCTAATTTGCATTAGTAGAAAGAAAGGCTATCAGCAAGCCTTCGATGGTTTCTCCCACACTGGGCACAAGTGCTAGAACGAGCACAGTCAGTAACGCGCCAGCAGCGCAAAGAATAAGATAATTACGTAGTGTCATGATTAGTTTTCTCCAGTTCTAACGTGGTGCCAGTTCGAAAATCCAGCTGTTACCGTCTTCGATATCAGCTCTGACAGCGGCAATAATTTCCGGGGAAACCGGCGTCGGTGCACCATTGTATTTGGCGGCCAACTTGGCGGCTACGCCATCTAGAACATCCCCTTCCTTGATTCGAATCAGCTTTCTCGGATAGCGCACGTTGTCAACACGAAGCACGCCTTCGTCATTACCTTCATCGGCATCGAACGCCCACTCTTTCCAGATTCTGCCAAGAAAGGATTTCATGTAGCCGGAAACGACGTAAACTTTACCCTCACTCTCGAGGATAAAAATCCGCCGCGTAGCCATGGGGTCATTCAGCTGCAGCTCAATGGTAAAAATGTCATCGGTGAAACTCCAGTCCGGGTCCGGACCCGTATGTAGTTCACCAGCTATCATTTCGCCACCTGGAAAAACAACGGTTGCGCCATCGTCGTCACTACGTTGGACACGCAAAGTTGCGATGGATATAGCGCCTATAAGCACAATAAAACCAATAAATTGTGCCATTGCCTTGAGAATTTGCACTAGCGAGCCTCCTGAGAGTAAATACAGTTGAGCAATAAGCACTGTGAATCGTCACATCTCTTGATGGCATAGTCAATTCACAAAGCCTGCCCGAATTATAGGCACATAAGCCTTCTTGCAGCCAAAAGCCTGACGACCTTACAAATACCGCAAAATGGTGGCCTGTCCCCTGCTATACCTTCCCTATTGCATCAGATAGAAAATCCCACAAGACTCATTCCAAAAAATCCGACAAACGCTGCTTGTCCACCTCATTAACTCTCCATATCTCTGAAACTACTGCATTTTTTCCGTGATCCTGTTAATTTCGTCCCTGCATACTTTTAGAAACGGCCCTAACTTGACATCGTCAGAGCAACTTTCCCGCGAGCACCTGGAACTGTTTCAGGTCTTTCGCAATGTTTCAATGGAGCCTATTTGGGAATTGTTGAGGCTATGCGAGTTGCGCAAACTGGACGCAGGCGAAGTCCTGCTTAGAAAGGATCAGTCCAATCGATCCATGTTCCTTATTCTGGACGGCTCTCTAAAAGTCTATCTTGATGACGACCACCAAACGGTAGCTGCGGAATTGGGCCAGGGGCAAACTGTCGGCGAGCTCTCGGTAATCGATGGCAGTGCCGCATCAGCCCACGTATTGTCTGCTAGCGAAACCTTGCTACTCTGTGTTGACGAAAATACGTTCTGGCGCATAACCCGCGCATCCCACGGATTCTGTACCAATTTGCTAATGTTGCTTTCCCTGCGCATGCGCTCCAGCAATGCGTCTCTGGTGGAGAGTGAGAACCTGCAGTGGAAATTTGAGCAGCAATCACTGACTGATGGTCTGACTGGTATTTACAATCGACGCTGGCTAGACCAAATGCTACCGCGACTCCTGCATCGCTGCGAACAGGACAACCAGCCATTTATCGACATCGATCACTTCAAAAACTTTAATGACACATACGGTCACAGTGTTGGTGACGATGTACTCTGTGTGGTCGCCAGTACTCTCGCGAACAAAATCCGACCAATTGACGTGGCAGCAAGATACGGTGGTGAAGAATTTTGTGTTCTCTTACCCGAAACTAATCTGAAGGACGGCATCAACACCGGCAAGCGTTTGTGTAAAGCTGTTCAGGAAACAAGAATAGACGATAGTAACGGAAAGCCAGTGCCCGGCATTACCATTTCTGCCGGACTCGCCGAGCGAAAAGCCGGAGAAAGTGCTGACGAAAGCTTGAAACGCGCCGACTTGGCGCTATATACCGCAAAGGCTAATGGTCGCGACCGCATGGAAATCAGCAACTAATTTACAGTCACTCCGTTTAATAGCTGTAACATGAAGTAAGATCATTGTTTTTTAGCTAGCTACATCTCAACCCTCTTTTTTTGCAACTCTTTATATACGGGCCTTATTTACTGGCTAATATTTGAATCTTATTGGAGAGAATTGTTCGTTTTTTATGAGCTTAGTTACAGTTCTAATGCTCGCCAACTGCACGTTACAGTTGTTGCTATCAACCCAGCAACAAATTCTGGCGGCATCGGACAATTACCAGCAGGCCGAAATGCTAGGCAATCTGGTTTCTGTCATGAATGCCTATTCTGATGAAGTCGTAGATACTGCGGTACCAAGCAAAACCACACTGATGGGTTTTTTCACTATCCTTGTTGCTCAGGGCCTACTGGAATATCTGCTTGTAAACATGGACAGCTTGGAGACTAGTATCGAAGACGACTACGCCAATGTCGGTCCGGCTTCCTATTCCAGCACGCTGAAGTCAAATACCTATATGTATAGAATGCGTAGACAAGAAAACAGTGTATGGCGGTTTATCACTAGCGAAGAACTGCCGCAGATCCGGTTATCAGGGTTCGGCAAAAAATGCCAATCTAGGCCCACGGAGCGTCGGTTGCTTATGAGAGTCCGGCAGCTGACATAGCCTGTCCATGCGGGTTACACTGCCGTCGGCATATTCCCACACCGCCTGCTCGTCGTCCATGTAGCGTTTGACCACAACAGGGCCCCAACCGAGAACACGAAACTCCGCCACACCATTATTCCAGAACGCACCTGCCGAGGTCCGGGGACAATACTCCCGATCACCGATGGTGAACAGCACAGCTCCGAGGGTATCATTGGAATTATAACCTCCAGTACTGTTCGGGCCGGAATCGTGAATAATTCCACTGGAAGTAACTACCAGCCTGGTGCCGCATTGTTCTACTCTTTCGACATGACCGACATTACCCGTGCTTCCGACCCAGAGACCACGGATGTCAGCCACATCGGCTGAAAGCGGCTCGGTACATTGAGCCAAAACAGGAAGAGGGAAATGACTGTAAGCGCACCCTGGTGTGTTTCCCTTGGGAATATCAGCAGCCATCTTGCCGCTACCATCGAGTACCGGTAGCTCACAGTAATTGATGGTACTGCCATCGCCCGCCAGAACTGCCGGCTCGATAGTGAGGGCGGGCCGTGGTGAAAACATCGCGAAACTGAATATACCCACTGCAGTAATAGCAAGAGCAAGAAGCGGGCTTACAACAATCTTGATGAGCTTTTTCATTGCACGTGATTATCCGTGATCAATTTTCGGCGAGCTGTTCTTCAACTCTCGCGCCACGCAATATGTTTACCATTCCATAGTTACCTTCATGACAGGCATATTCATAGACCTGACCTGCAACTTTATAAATAGGAATCAACCCGACAATCTTGTCGGCAAATGTGGAGGGGTCATCAACGGTAAATTCATAATCAATTCTGTCCCCACTGACGCGGGTAAATTTTTCAGTGAGATGTTTGTACTTGGAACTTCCTATAGCGGAAAACGAGTTAGTAAGGCCATTAAAATTTCGAGTCTCTACCACCAAAGTGTCCCCTTCCCAATAGCCGCGAGAATCTCCGGACCAGAAACCAATCTCTTCTGGAGCGTGGGGGCGATCACCAAGAGGCACTATGCGCGCATCGTGCACCATCTCCGTAATAATGACCACATGATCGCTGTTCTGAATAATCTGCAAGTTGTTATTATAAAAACTCGGATTTACCGGAGGTCCAGCATTAAAACCTACCAGACACCGATCAGACAGCGGACGATCTTCCGGTCCGTCGGTTCCAAAGGTTATGCCGATAGCATCGAGTACAGGTCGTTCCGGTGGCTGACCGAAAACAGTTCTGTACGCAGTTTCCTGAATCGCCGGCAATCTGCCATTTTCAGGGTATATGATGTGTGAAGTTAGTCGTGCCCTGCCAAGGCCTGCACTTTCAATCCAGAAGTCGTTGTAGGCTTCATCAACACCTGTACCAGGGATCGCCGCATCAGATGCTTCGTCGCTAGCGGCCGACCTTGACTGCAACTCGGCAATTTCCTCATTGGTGAGATATTGTCGCGTGCCATATTGCGAAGGACGCTGCATTGGAATGCTGGAAGAAAAGTTCCAGACACCTTGCAGATCAGGCAGCCCCCATTCAGTTTTTGCAACTTCATAGTTTTCTGCTGCAAAACCCGCGCTTGGCAGCAGTATAAGAAATGCGTTAAAAAATAAAGAATAGTGTTTCATAATTGCTTTCTTCTTTTAATTGGCAGCCTCTAGATTACCCGCATAATTCCCCTCTCGCAATGAGAGCATGCATGCAACCAACCTGACTCTTCAGTCAAATTTCATCTCAACGACCACTACATACGGACCCTTGTCATTTTGGCTGCCCATAAAGAATGCATCTCCCACCGTAATCGATTCACTATTTGCAAACTCCGACAATGCTTCTTCATAGTTATCATTAAAATTAATACCAAAATTCAACGCTTCATCAGTTTGGTCTAGTGTCTTCTTGCTGGAACCCTTGCCGCCAAACTGAATAAACCGTTGTGCATAAACATCCATAATCAACACACTACCTGCCTCTACATTATCGCGAATGGCCACCATAGTCTTGCGAACATCTTGCTCTGACAAATACAATGTCACTCCTTCCCAGAGAAATAGCGTTCTCTTATTACAGTCGAAGCCGGACTCAGCCAACTTCTTGAAAGCATCATCACTAGAAAAATCGACACTCACAAAATTTACATGATCACTGGAAATACCTGCTGCATTCAAACTCGCTAGTTTATGTTGCTGTACATCAGCCAGATCCAGTTCGAAGAATTCAATATTTTCTCGCCTCAGATTTCCATAGGCTCTCATATCATAACCAGCACCCATGACTACGAATTGCTCAGCCTGGCCCATGTTTCGCTCGATAACTCGGTCAAAGTACAGCGTTCTGGCAATTATCATATCAGCCAAGGTTTCTGAACCGGGTTCCGGTGTGCGGGGGTAGATAGCGTTCTTTGCGGAAATTTTGTATTTCACCCACAACGGAAACAGACACAACCACAACCCGAACAGGGAAGTATTCGGCAAGGCCGCTGCAAGCTTCGCTGTCGCCGCGTCATCACGCATGCCGAAAATATCCATTGTCCAGCGACCGTTAATGACTTCGATAGCCGTCTGGGAAAGCCCTAATCGTTTGCTGACCACTATCTGCTTATAGCCAACGAGAATGGCACCGAAAATAGCAATCGGGACAAACATAATCTGTAATGGTATATAGATTATTAAGCTTAGAAGGCTCATAAATACTCCAGAGATTATTGAAGGAAATGACTGTACCTCATTGTGATTTAAGTCGGAAGCTACTGTATTATCAACTGAACTATTTGTTCAAGGCTCGCAACAAAGGCTATAAACATTTCATATCTCCGGGATTCAATCTATTGAGCACTTTGAAACAAACTTGGAAATTTACCAATTGCTGCGTCACGTGGTGGGG
>Ga0315322_10004114_pt1 | contig 11199 bp, 5 predicted proteins | sample M110021515metaG_FD_203461 | JGI IMG/M metagenome (GOLD analysis project Ga0315322, IMG submission 203461) | Ammonia-oxidizing marine archaeal communities from Monterey Bay, California, United States - M1 100m 21515 | ecosystem: Environmental > Aquatic > Marine > Intertidal zone | place: USA... | reverse complement strand
CATTAAGGTGCTTGCCAATCTGCTGTGCGGCAAGAACAGGAAGAATCCTACCACGCTTCTGTCGAGAACGGTTCAGTGGGCTTGTGATGCGTATTGGCGCGCCGTAAAGTAGACATTAAACTATGGGGAGGCTTGTATTGGTCATTTTGCGTGTCAAATCGGGTGCTTTTGCTATGCCGGAGTTCTGCGGAGCATTCTGGAGATTCCGACCAGGCTGTTTATTTGAGGGTGAGAACCCTTAATAACTCAGGCTATGCTGCATGAGCCTTCGATCACTAAGTGATTACTGTATGAATACACACACACAACGTGCTTGGTCTCTAATTGTAGCTTGCCTGTTGACGGTGATTTTTGTTGGTGGTTGTGTGGGCAATCGATCGAATGAAAGTGCCAAAGTAATTGTTATTACTCCTGCCTTAGTTGATTCAAGCTTGGTCGTGATTCAAGCTTTAGAGCCCCATTTAAATAAATTGGATACTGGCTTCCAGGCATTTCCGAACCCAGTCGAGCAGGGTTTGGTCTACTTCGATGCGCAACAGTTGGACCAAATGGAAGGACTGCTGTTTAGCTTTCTGGCGGCTCAGACAAGCCTTTGGGATATCGTTAATGCGTTCGGTGGGCTGGGCGCAACATTTTCTGATGACTTGATTAATACTAAAGCGGATGTTCTGGCTACTACGGCAGCATTATTGCTTATCGAACATACCGCCTTTGCGATAAATCAATTTTCCGACACACCATTAACCAGTGAGCTTATTAATCAAGACTATTATCGGTCTGATATTCCCTTCGGTACTTATGACCGTATGGTTGTGAGCATGACGTCGCCAGATTTGCTCGATGCCTTAGTGGCAGCCCAGGAATATTATGCGATCGGGCTTGCCGATCCGCAATCTTCGCTGGTGTTATTGGCCCAAACAGATGCAGTGTACGCCGGCCTTATAGAGCAGCTGCCTGCTCTTCATGATGCTGCGTCCGAGCAATTGCAGCTAGTCGCAATGGCGTATCCATCGCATAAGGCGGCTAAAAAGAAGTTAAGAAAGGGCATTCGGGGTGAGCACAAATACCGATATAAAGCTCGGTCAATTATATTTAAAGAAGTGAGTCGTCTTAAAAACCCTAAAGATCATGTGGTGGTGTTTAGCGACCAGCAGAAGCAAGAAATTTTTAGCCTTTTGCAGCCGGGTGACCTGATTTTAACTTACACGGCAGGCTACATGAGTGACGTGTTTATTCCTGGGGCGTTTAAACACGGTATTACCTATATTGGTACAGAAGCCGATCGGGAGCCCTTAGGCCTGAACGTCAATGATTTGCCTTCCAATGCGATTCGCTATAACCCAGAGGCTCTGACTGCAAACCTTGCAGAGCAATCTTTGCCTAATGGTCAGCAGATTGACATGATTGAAGCCGTAGCTGAGGGGGTTATCTTCAATAATCTTGAGCACATCATGGATACCCATATTGATCGCATGTTGGTGCTCCGGCCCCGTATAACTGATGAGGAACGGGCGCAGTTTATTGTCGAGGTCTATTCGTATCTGGGTGATAAGTACGACTTTCTTTTCGACTTTACCGATTCATCTATGCAGGTTTGCACCGAGCTTATTTATCGAGGGATCAGCGGTAAGGGCGCGATTAATTTTGAACTGACGATGCGCGCAGGCCACGAAACATTGAGTGCCGATGATATTGCAAACTATTATCTGAATGAGCGCGAAGCTGCCTTCGACTTTGTCTTATTGGTCGAGCCAGAGTCGAATAGCAAGCAGCACGATGCTGTTGTCTATACCGGTACCGAGGGCGAGGCTCGTTTAATGGCGCTAATGGCGCAAGTGCAAGCCAAAGCAGACAAGGCAAGAAAGTAGCCACACATAGATCAATTCAGCGGATTGTCGCACTGTGGGAAAATGTATTTGCGGCGCACCTTGAAGAGCTATCAGCAACGGAAGCTAAAAGGCGTTAAAAAATCTTGGTGATAGTGCAGCTTTTTTATGGATTAATGATGGCAGCTTTTCAAGCTTGCTGCGCTTCCGATTGACTCTCAGTGCGTAGTCCCTTGCTTGTTTGGCCGCATAACCGGTCTCTCAAGTAAACAAAGTTCTCATAGCTTTTAAAGATTGATATCTTATAGTCGCAGCCGGGAGGGAATACATTTCCCTCCAAGTAGACGGGCCCGTCATCGGTCAGCAGCACATCCCAGCTGATTTCTACATGGTAGTGCAGTTCGTCATGCATTTTTAAGCAGGCTTCAATGATGCTATTAAGTTCAGGTATCTCAATACCGGTGTATTGACCATCGCTGTGCAGGCGAACAGGCGTGCCGATAGCGCTATGCTCATAGTCAATCAAATAGGTGTCAAGATCAAAATAGGCGGTTGAGTTTGAGCCTTCTGGTGCAGGCAGCATTGCTGCTGAAAGCAGTTGAGACTTCCGATCCAAATTCAGGGTTAGTATGCGGATGCTGCTAATCGGGAAAGGTTTTCTAGTGTGTTCGAGCTTTTCGATAACGCCATTGTCATAGGTTTTGGCAATCCAGCTGCGGAGTTCATCTGGGCTGTACAGTTCCTTTTCCGTTTCAGCCCTCTCTATATCAACACAGCGAAACTGATTAAGTTCGTGTTCCCATTTCATTGTTCTGAGATTGTATCCGGCACCACCTGCTATCGGTTTAATCACGATGTCGGTTTGTGGGATATTGCCTTTAACTTTGCCGCTCTCTATAACAGCCAATTGGCTTGTCGCACGATGACCTGAGGGCAGATGTTCATCAAAAAACTGATGCCAGAATAGTTTAGATGAGTGCTTTAGTGCGATAGAGGGGTGAACGCCTCCTCGATATTGCTTGTAGCCATGCAGCGAGAACATAGTAATTAGCATGACATTGTAGTTTGCCCAACCCATGAACTTGAATGGCCGGAACAAGGGCGGAACTAAGCGCTTCATCGCGTATTTTAAAAAGCCGGGCGCAATTGCAACTGCAAGCAAAGAGATAAAAGGCGATAGCAACATCAGAATGGGAGTAATGATGGTGACTATGGGTAAAAAATATCGTCCGCGTTTTTCATCAGATATGCGAAAGATCAGCGATTGAAAGAAATGCCGCAGACCGATGAATGCGATAATCGGATGGCCTAGCATTAACGAGTAGAATGCACGCCACACCACAAAAGTGTCTTTCAAGTAGCCTTGATAGTGCCAGGTAGTCGAATCTTTTTGTCCTAAACGGGCAAAATATTCAGGCCACAACGCTTTGTGTTTGATGCGCTTCGAATGACCATTGCGTAGCAAGGTTTCCCTGCATGTGCTGGCTGATCCTGCGTTGTATTGCGAGCTCAAGCCCGGTTCTTTCAAGTTATTGGCACGGAGTGTCTGAGAGCTTCTCATGTCGAAGTGACCTTTCCAGTCGATGCGAGGGAAACAGTGCTCCAGTCTATCGCGCAACCATAGATAAAGTGTGGGTTAGGTCTCATTATTTAAAATAACTGCGGCTATTCTTTGATGATGATTTTTTTAGAAGTAACTAAAAATTGACTTGCGCAGCATCCCGTAGAAGGCTATTAATGCAACTATACATTTAGTTTATTAGCCGCGACCATGGCTTTAATGATCAGGACCACAATTTATGGCAGCATCAAAGGCTCAGCAAGTATACAAATTTGCCACTGGTAACCGGCACGACAAGTACCATATCCATAAGCTAGCCGGCAGTTTTTTAATATTGGTGAGCTTGTATCTGTTCGTGGATCTGGCGCTATCAGGATTTAACTTACAGCCGCAAGCATCGATATTGCATCTTCTGTGGATTATTCCGGCTTCGATTAATCTGCTCAGCGCGTATTTCACGCTACCTTTTGAGGCTTTTAAACAGCCGACGTCGAAACGGCTGCGGGCGCTTATGGCGATATCCTATCCGGTGATCGGCATTACCTGTATCTATACCAGCATTCCGATTCTACTGCAGGCCGCATTTATCGCGGTGTACTACTACAAAATGATGGGTCTTACCCTACAGCCTGCGCCATCGCCGGTCATTCGGGTGCATAGAGTGCTCACCGTTATCAGAGAGATGGGTACGTCATTATTCATTATTCCCATTGTGTTGATGCAGGCTGGCGTCATCGAGACTCCCCCGTTTATCTACGATTACATGTGCTGGCAGGTACTGGTGACCGTATTTATTGGCCATACGCAATTTATGTTTGAGTCGCTCGAAGCGCGAAACATTATCGAGTCGAAATTCCATCGTAACTTTACTTTTGGCACCTTGCCTTCGGCACTGTTTGGGGTCATAAAGGTTGTTTTATACATCAAGTATTTTGATGTGCTGCCCTGGTGGTGTGGGGCAGAGATATTTGCTGCGATTTTCTTCGGCGGTATTGCACCAACGGTTATTATCGGAATCATTATGCCGCGAATGAGCAAAAAAGGGTTGTTGTAGCATCATTGCGCGAGATATTCATAACCACCATTGGTGTGCCTTAAGAAAAAGAACACATTGTTTAGATTGCGAACAGTAATAGCAGGCTTATAACTGAGCTGAATGGAATGCTCTATCTCAGCCAATAAAAACTGCTCGATTGTTCTCTATCCACTGTTCAACGGGTATTGGCTCACGCCGAGTCAGTTGCTTGACTGTATCAGTGACGAGGTCGGCCCGGCCTTCTTTCCAGGCGCGGAGGTGGCACATGATTTGGGTCTCGACCTCTTCGGCGGAAGTAAAGTCTGCATAATCCATAAGCATTTGCGCGAAGCTTTGCTCCGGCATATCAACATAGTTTACCGGTTGCCCCAGAACCTTCGTGAATGCCTCAGCAACGTCATCCAAGGTTACCGCTGCGGGGCCCGTCAACTCATAGTTCTCACCATCGTGGCCATTGCCAGTAGCAACGGCCGCCAAGGCAGCAGCGACGTCGCTCAGAGCAACCATTCCTATTCGCCCTGTGCCGGAGATTCCGGAGATCTCGCCCATGGCGATGCTCTCCTTATAGGGGATGAGAGACGTTTCCATAACCGAGTTTGGCGACACCAGAGTCCAGGGAAGACCGGATGATTTTAAATGCTCAATAACGGCCAGATGCAATGAATCCAGATGGTCGCCCTCATGGCGCACGGCGCCATAGATCTTTATGACATGGGGCATACCGTTGACCTTGCACGCATCAATCACAGCGGTTTCACGGGCGGTGATCTGCTCATCCATCGGCGAGGTGACTAAGACATGGGTAATGTCCTCAGTAACTCGTTTTAGAGAAGCAGGGTCGTCCATGTTTGCTGTGACTACGGACAGATTGCTTCCTCTCAAAATGAACTTATTTTGATCACGAACCATGGCGCGGATTTCGATATTGTCTCTATCAAGGAGCTTCTCGATCAATGCATGACCAAACATGCCATTTCCAGTAGTTACCAATATTCGCTTCTTCATGACATCCCCAAATCGTTAATTTTCAATCCGAAAACATAGCAAATATTACTCTAATGTAGAGCAGGATCCTTACATTCCCGACAATATAGAGCCTATTATGGGCTGCGAACATCGCGCTGCTCAGCTGCCGGTGGGGCTAACGATACTGAGCTTATGTATCGATGCAAGCTGAAGCAGTTGCAAAGAAGAGGCTGGCGTATCTGCGCGGCAGCTAATGATGTCCGTGATTTAGCCAAAAATATCTGCATGATGCGAAGTCTTAGATATCGAGAATGACCTCGGCTTGAGTGTTAGTTGGTAGATTATGTCCGTTAGTGCATGCGGGAGTGTCGCGCGGCCTGTGTTCTGAGCGTTTTACTAGCAGTGATTTTGTGTTTAGTATGCTATGCAATGTTATGACTTTTAGATTAGGTCGCTTGCGCCTGTTACAGTTGACCGAATGTCACAGTGCCCGGTCGGTCTTTAATTCCTTTTAGTTTGAGATTGATGAATCCATATATATGAAAACCTTACTTAAGAACAAGTGTTTTGTCCTTGCCTGTCTTTTGGTGGTAGGGATAGCCATTCAGTTTTGGGCCGGGTCGCGTTTGCCGGCACTGGATCAGAAGGCGATGATGGCAGGATCCGCAGCGATTGAGCCATTGGCTTTTGATACCGTTTTTGTTGTTCAGGATGATGACCCTGTTTGGCAAAAGGTTGTTTATGGCTTTGTTAACTGGGCCAAGACCAACCAGCGGGGCATGCAGTTCGGTTTTATGTTTGCCGCAGGTATTCTTTGCCTGCTCTCACTATTCAAGCGGAAGAGTTTGGAGGGCAGTTTATCGAACACAGCCTTAGGCGTTATTATTGGTACTCCGCTGGGCGTGTGTGTCAATTGTGCTGCCCCAATAGCAAGAGGTTTGCATGCGGGAGGCATGCGATTAGAAACAACTCTCGCTGCAATGATCAGTTCGCCAACCCTGAACGTCATTGTTCTGACAATGTTGATATCGCTATTTCCGTTTTATATTGTGGCGCTGAAAATAGGGGGAACTCTGGTCTTCCTATTCCTGATTATTCCGCTGTTGTCTAAGTATGTGTTTAAGGGTGAGGTGCTTGAAACCTCAGGAGAGAGAGAGCTTAAAGCGTTTACAGCGGATGACGACGCAAAATACATGCTGCTGGATACGGTAGCGCCGAGCGATGCTGAAGAGCAGAGTTGGTGGCTAGCGCTTAAATGGCTGGTTGTTAGTTACGTAAAAAACTTGTGGTTTATTCTGCGGTCGACAATACCTCTGATGATATTGGCCGGCGTGCTTGGTGTTGTTGTAGTTACCTTTATTCCGTTAGATGCCCTCACAGATATTATGCCGTCATCACCAAAAATTATGGTGTTATTGGCAATGTGCATTACCGCTATTGTCGGCGTGTTCTTGCCGGTACCGATTACATTTGATGTGATTGTCACCTCGGTTCTTATGGCTGCCGGCATGCCAGTTAAGTACGCAATGATTCTGTTGTTTACCCTGGGTATTTTTAGTATCTATTCATACTTCATCGTTCAGCAAGCAATTTCTCGCAAGGTTGCTGTTACTTTGTATCTCGTAATTGCTGCAATGGGTGTTGTAATAGGCTTGATCGGCCATGAATACGGCAAGTTTGATGACGCGAGGAAAAGGGCTTTTCTTGTTGAGCAATGGGCAGATCAGGCACCGATCAGTGTTGATTTACCTACGGCATCGCCGGGGTTATCGAGCGATGCAGTCGCGGCATTAATAGGCAATAATCGTTTGCTAAGAACTGATTTTCCGGTAATTGCACCAGCGGGTGTGTCCGTTAGTGCAATGGCGCTGACTCCTTCAAGGCCAGGATCTAAGCAGTTTTCCAGAGTTGCTGGGCCAGAAATTGGTATTGATCAGCCTTACCAGTTTTCGATATTAAAGTGGACAGAGCCCTACTCAGAATTTCGCGGCGTTGCTGCAGGCGATGTTCATAACGATGGCTGGGCAGACTTGCTGGTCACATCTGAACGTGGAGCCCATCTCTATGCTAATACCGGTGGCCAATTTGTTGGCCAGGCAATCGAAGTCGCTGGCCTTCGTGATCAGTATGTTATTAATGCCGCGCTTGTTGATATTAATAATGACGGTTGGCTGGATATCTACTATTCAACCTACCGTGGTGGCAATTTCCTTATCTATAACGAGAAAGGTGCTTTTGTAGAAGCCAATCAAATCAAACTGCCTAACCGCGAAGATGTATGGATGACAGCGGCCACAGCTTTTGCAGACCTCGATCAGGATGGTGATCTCGATATCGTTCTTGGTAACTGGATTATGGGCTCCTTCCTTTCTCGCCCCATTAGAGGGCGTGAGGGCGGCACAAACTACATTCTATGGAATGATGGTGAAGATTTTGTGATGGAAGAGTTGGCAGGCGAGCCAGGCGAAACACTCACAATTCTGGTGAGTGACATTACCGGAGATGGCATTCCTGACATGATTGTCGGTAATGACTTTGAGGTGCCTGATTTCTACTATATCGGCCTGGGTAATGGTGAGATGGAAATCGTGCAGCGTTCGAGCAAGTTTATCGAACGTTCGACATTGTTAACGATGAGTGCCTCCTCCGCTGATATCAATAATGACTTGCGTCAGGAAATATATCTTGCCAACGCGAGCGGCACAGATCGTTCACGTATGGTTCCTATCGAGGAGATTTGTGAGGAAGCATCGGGGACCACTTACTACGATGAATGCCTCTCTGTGAGGGCAGATCAGGCCTTAATGCATATTACTTTGCGCCGCGGTGATCCATTTACCTGTTCAGAATTATCCACACAGGCTCTCACCGAGCAATGTATCGGTATGCAGCTCTATAACAACTCCTGGTGGGATCGCAATTCAGAAACTTGCGACCTTTTAGACGGAAGGTTTCAGGTACTTGGAGATATCTGCAGTGAGTACTTCGGTTTTAAGGATGTGCCCATGGGAGATGCGTTCTTCGGAATGGTTCAACAAGGCGCACGCCGCACAAATGTGCTTCTCGTTCAGAACGATGAAGGAAAGTTCATCGACGAGGCTTTGAAGTTTAATGTTCGTGAGGCAGGTTGGTCATGGAACGCACAGTTCGCTGATTTGGATCATGATGGATGGCAAGATTTGTATGTGGCGAATGGTATGTTTTTTGAGAATACTAGCGAGGCACGTGAGTCAAACCATTTCCTTAGAAATTATGAGGGTAAAGATTTTGTTGACGAAACTGAGGAGTTTGGTCTGACCATGAATGCTGAAGTGTCGGCGTACAGTTATGTCGATATTGATAATGATGGAGATCTTGATATTGTCGCGGTTGAAGCTGTAGGCCCGGTCTGGGTTTTTGTGAATAATGAAAGTGATTCCAATGCGGTGAGCTTTGAATTACGTGATGAGCTCGGCAACCAGTTTGGTATTGGCAGTGAGCTTGTGGTTAGTGTTGATGATGGCAAACAATATTTGCGTGAACTCCGCTCGAGCGGTGGTTTTATTTCATTTAATGACCCTGTCGTGCATTTTGGTATTGGTGACAGTAAGTCCATAGATAGTATTGAGGTTCGCTGGCCGACGGGAGGCAGTTCAATCCTCGAGGGTAAGTTCGTGCCAGGCAGCCGTTATCGGATTCTTCGTCAATAGAGCCTATGTCTTTCCAATAACGTGACTTGCGTCGATACAGCCCTTTTCTGCTGCCATAGACTAGGCCCTAGTATGGTTTCTTGTCTTTATAGGTCACTGTACGATCATCCGCATACTGCGAAAACCTGTCGACGATTTATTAGGCACTTTGTGCTGGTGTTATCGTTATAGTCTAGAAGCTACAATGATATGATTACAGATAAGCTCTAGCAGGGGCTATTGACAGTGGCTCGCTATTTAGATTGCTGATTTAGAACTAAACTAATTTTAGGTGGATTTAGCCTTTAACCAAACTAGAGTGAATTTATATGATTTCTATTAAAACGATATCACCATTGAGCCTTTTCATGCTTGCAGTTGCTTCGGTTGCGATTACTGCTTGTGACAATCGCCCTGCGGCTGAAGGTGACTGGGCTGATGCAGAGCCTACGGTCTATGCTGAAGGCCCGGTAGAATTTAGCCTTATTTCTCCAAATTGGGCAGCGGATACTGCCTGGCTCGACATGCGTGCAGAACAGCAAGAGAAGGCTATTTCAGATGCAGAGGTTTTTCATGACTTTAGCTTGACGGACAATCATGAAGAAAGCGGAATCGATTTTAAGTACAACGTTGTAAATGACGCCAGTGTTTCTTATAAGGGTGTTCACTATGATCATGGTTCGGGTGTTGCGGTGGCCGATGTTGATGGTGATGGTTATATCGATATTTATTTCCCGAATCAGGTTGGTGAAAATGGCTTGTGGCTTAATAACGGGGATGGCACTTTCACTGACGCCACTGCAGCTTCGGGGGTAGGCATTGCTGATCGAATAAGTGTTGGTGCGGCATTTGCTGATGTTGATAACGACGGTGATGTTGATCTCTTTGTGACGACGGTAAAAGGCGGCAATGTTCTATTTGAAAATGACGGTTCCGGAAACTTTAAAGATATATCTGCATTAGCTGGTGTCGATCATGTAGGGCACTCGTCGGGCGCGGTATTTTTAGATTATGACAATGATGGTTTGCTCGATCTGTATGTCACTAATATCGGTATGTACACATCCGATGAGATCGGCTCGGACGGTGCTTATGTGGGTTTTGCAGATGCATTTGAAGGTCATACTAAGCCTGAACGAACAGAAGGAAGCATTCTTTATCATAATCTCGGCGACAATAAGTTTGCAGATGTCACTGTTGAAATGGGTATTGAAAATGACCGCTGGTCAGGTGATGCAACGCCCATCGATGCCAACAATGATGGTTGGGTTGATCTGTATGTTCTAAGTATGCAGGGGCTTGATGGCTATTATGAGAATCAGGCAGGTGAAGGCTTCGTTGATAAGACAGCGGAGGTTTTCCCCCGAAGTTCATGGGGTGCAATGGGTATTCAGGTCTTCGATTTTGACAATGATGGTGATCAGGATATCTTTGTGACGGATATGCACTCTGATATGGCTGAACAAGTTCAGCCGATTTTGAGTGAGGAAAAACGCAAAGCAAATATGGTCAGGAACGAAAGCTTCCATAAGGACGGCGGCAACGCGATTTGGGGAAATTCATTTTTCCGCAATGAAGGTGATGGCAGCTTCACTGAGGTTTCTGATGAAGTTAATGCCGAGAACTTCTGGCCTTGGGGCCTGAGTGCCGGTGACCTCAATGCTGATGGTGCTCAGGATGTGTTTATCGCTGCGAGCATGAATTATCCCTGGCGTTACGGTATCAACTCAGTGCTGTTAAATGACGGTAGCAGTTTTGTAGATGCCGAATTTGCTCTGGATGTTGAGCCTAAGGCAGGCCCCCAATTTGTTCCATGGTTTGAGATAGATTGTGCCGGAGCAGATCAAGGGCATCGAGATTGCCCCAAACAATTTAGTGCTGGTAATGTTGTTGTGAATGGAAGTACAGGCAGTCGTTCATCAGTGATTTTTGATTATGACAATGATGGTGACTTGGATGTCATTACGTCTGAATTTGGTACCGAACCACTCGTCCTCCAAAGCGATTTGACTGATGTGAAAAAGGTAAACAGTATTCGTGTTGATTTGACAGGCACTCAGTCAAACCGAGGCGGCTTGGGAGCTACGGTAACTGTCAATGCAGGCGGTTCAACTTACACGCAAGTCATGGATGGTCGCAGCG
>Ga0315322_10004112_pt1 | contig 11205 bp, 9 predicted proteins | sample M110021515metaG_FD_203461 | JGI IMG/M metagenome (GOLD analysis project Ga0315322, IMG submission 203461) | Ammonia-oxidizing marine archaeal communities from Monterey Bay, California, United States - M1 100m 21515 | ecosystem: Environmental > Aquatic > Marine > Intertidal zone | place: USA... | reverse complement strand
CTGGTATCAGAAACAAAGAAATTGGTTTTGTATTTCAAAATTTCCATCTATTAGCTCGCAACAGTGCGCTTGATAATGTAATGCTACCGCTGAAATATGCTGGAGTATTTAAAGAAGATCAATTTACAAGAGGGCAAGATGCTCTCACTCAGGTTGGGCTTGAGTCAAGGATGGATCATCAGCCATCTGAGCTCTCAGGAGGGCAGCAACAAAGAGTTGCTATAGCTAGAGCATTGGTAAATAATCCATCCATTTTATTTGCTGATGAGCCTACTGGAAACTTAGATAGTCAAACAGGACATGATGTAATGCAACTTTTTCATAACCTCCATCAACAAGGTCAAACCATTATTCTTATTACTCATGAGAATGAAATTGCTGCCGAAGCACAAAGAATAATATTTATTAAAGATGGTTTGATAGAATCAGACACTAGAAAGGAAAAATTATGAAGCACTCAATAATTAAAATTTTCAGCATCATTTTATCTGCGGTATTAGTTGGTAGTTGTGGTGGAGGTAAAGAAGAAGAAGAATTTAAATTCTACGCTTTAAAAGAAGCATCATCTCAACAGCTTGAGCTTACTGTTGAGGCTTCTGGAACTGTAGAAGCTATCTCCTCAATTGAAATTAAATCAAAGGCATCTGGTCAAATTCTTTTTTTAGGTGCTGAAATTGGGGATTATGTTGATGAGGGCGTAGTTCTTGCAAGAATAGATCAAAGAACGCCAACAAATACTCTAGCTCAAGCTAATGCAGATCTTGAGGTTGCTAAAGTCCGTTTGAGTAATGCTCAAAATCAATTTGAGCGCTCTAAAAGACTGCATGATGAGGGTAATATTTCTGATAAATCATTTGAAGATGCTCAAGAATCATTTTCCTCAGCAAGAGCTCAGCTAGTAAGAGCAGAGGTGTTTTTAGAAAATGCTCGAATAGCGCTAGATGATACAAGTGTAAGATCGCCAATTGCTGGAACTGTTATTAGTAGACCAGCTGAAGTGGGCCAAGTGATCACTTCTCCAACATCCGCTGTGGGTGGTGGAACGCTATTAATGGAGATGGCAGATTTGAATAAAGTTAGAGTTAGGGCATTAATCGATGAGATAGATATTGGCAAGATTACCATTGGCCAAGAAGTAACATTAAAGGTTTCAGCATATAGAGACAAAAAATTTGTAGGCGTTGTTTCTAAGATCGAACCTATGTCAAAAATTGATCAAAATGTTACGACATTCCCAGTGCTAATAGACATAGAGAATGAAGACAATTTACTGCTCATTGGAATGAACACTGATGTAGAGATTGAAATTTTAAATGAAGAGGTTGCTCTAGCATTACCAGCAGGCTCTTTGAGAACGAGAAGGGACATCCGATCAGTTGCTTCATTGCTTGGGATCAAAGAAGATGAGCTAAATAATTTTTTGACCAAAAAAGTTGAAGGTGAAAATTTTGACACCTACATAGTCCTTAAAAAAACGAAGAAGGGTGCAATACCTACATGGGTAAAAGTCGGAAAAACAGATCTTAATTATGTTGAGGTCAAACAAGGCATACAGTATGACGAGGTTGTATATGTTCTTCCAAGCGAAGGTCTCATTAAATATCAGCAAAAATTTTCTGAAAGAGTAAAAGGTAGGTTCGGTTAACTTATGGTATTGCAGGAATCGATTTCTACAGCAGTAGACTCCATTAGAGCTAATTTATTAAGATCTCTTTTGACAACCATAGCAATTGTTATAGGCACAGCATCAGTGATTGCCATGGTCGGGATTGGATCAAGTGCCCAAAGAGCAATTGACGATTCAATTACTAACTTGTCTGCACGCACATTGTCTGTATATCCATCTCGTGGCAGGGGCAGTCAAAAAATAAGCGCAGCACCTCTCTCAATTTCTGATGCTGACGCATTAATCAAAGACCAGGAGATAAACTGGAGGGTATCCCCAGAAATTCGAGGTAGCAAATCTCTAAAATATAAAAATGAGAGCATTAGCATTTCAGTTATTGGTGCCAGAGAATCCTATTTAAGCATTCAAGGATATGAAATTGACCAAGGAACTTTTTTTACTGAAAGAGATGATCTGGCTAGAAAAAGAATTGCAATCATTGGTTCAAGTGTTGGCACTGAGCTCAAAACATCCTCAAAGGCTTTGGTTGGAGAAGAGATTGACCTAGGAGGTGTGACTTTCAAGATCATAGGAGTGACTAAATCCGAGGGATCCTCAGGTTGGTCTAACCCTGATGAACAAATTTATATACCATTGTTAACAGCATCGGATAGAGTCTTTGGTAGAGATAGGGTTGATTCAATTCGTGTGGAAGTTCCAAATACCTATACTCCTGAAGAGGCAATGATTTCTATTGAAAGAGTTCTTCGAAGAGAGCATGACATAGGTCCAGGCGAGGAAAACAATTTCAGAATTAATGATTGGTCACAGTTTACTGATTTACAAAAACAAGCCACTGCAATCTTTTCAGCTTTATTGATTGGCATTGCTGGTATTAGTCTTATGGTTGGCGGTATTGGCGTAATGAATATTATGCTAGTGTCTGTAACTGAAAGAACAAGAGAGATAGGTCTAAGAAAAGCTTTGGGCGCAACTCAACAAGCAATACTTCTTCAATTCATTATTGAGGCTGTAACTTTATGCATTATAGGTGGGATTATTGGGGTTATTTTTGGGTCTAGCTTATATTTTTTAGTAACAGTTCTTCAAGATTGGGTATTCACCATACCTTTCTCAGCTATTCTTGGCTCAGTCATGTTTTCGGCATGTGTTGGATTATTTTTTGGTATTTGGCCTGCAAGGAAGGCAGCGCAATTAGAGCCAGCAGAAGCCCTACGTTACGAATAATTTATGAAAATTATTCAATTACTTCCCGAGCTGAAAGTCGGTGGCGTTGAACGTGGCACAGTAGATCTTTCGGATCACCTTGTAAAACTTGGGCATGATTCTGCAGTTATATCTGGAGGTGGGCAACTTGTTAATCTATTGAATGACCATGGCGCAAAACATTTTGAGCTTCCTATAGCAAAGAAAAATATAAGAGCTTTATCGCAAATCACTAATTTAACAAAAATTTATTCAGAGTTTCAACCTGACATAGTTCATGTTCGATCAAGATTTCCAGCATGGATAAATTACTTTGCGTTAAAAAATTTTCATGAACGCAAGCCTATTGTCATATCTACATTTCATGGTTTATACAGCAAACCTTTTTACAGTAAATCTATGTCTTATGCAGACGAAATGATCGCTATTTCCCAAACTGTAAAAGACTACATTCAGGAAAATTATAAGGTCAATGAGTCCAATCTACATTTAATTTATCGAGGATGTGATCTTCATGAATTCAATAAATCACCTTTAAGTCAAGAATGGAAAGAATCTTGGTTTAAAGAGTTTCCAAAAACTAAAAATAAAATTATCCTCAATCTGCCTGGCAGAATCACTAGCTGGAAAGGCATAGAGAGTTTTATTGATCTTTTTTCTTATATAAATACATCACGGTTTCATGGCATTATCCCAGGTCCAGTTGCAAGTAATAAAAAAAGCTATTTCAATTCTTTAAACAAACTGATTAAACAAAAAAATCTTTCTGAACATATTACTTTTTGCGGTGCTCGATCAGATATTGCTGATGTTTATAAAATTTCAAATATCGTTATGAATTTATCATCTAAGCCTGAACCATTTGGCAGAACAATTATCGAAGCGGCTGCTTGTGGGACTAATGTCATGGGTTGGGATAGAGGAGGTGTAAAAGAATCAATTAACTCTATTAATCCAATTGGCTTGGTTGATTATGGAAATGTAGAGATGCTTGCCAAAAAAATTGATCAAGTTTTAGTAACTTCACCGCCCGAATCTATACCCGAACAATTTACAAAAGAGTGTTTAGTTAATGCAACGATGAATGTTTATAAGCTAGCTTTAAGCAAAGCCTCATAAATTTCTTTTGTTTTCTTGGCAGCATTTGCAACTGAATAATTTTCAACTAAAACCGCTTTTATACCCTCGATATTTAATTGAGATAACAGAGGAACCATTTCTTCTAGTAGGATTTGTAAACTCTCTTGATTGCCAGGCTCTGACAAGCATTCCGTAGGAATCAAATCAGGAATCATCCCCACTCTTGATGCAAGAACTGGTATTTCATGATTAATTGCCTCCAACACAACTCTGGGGCCTCCTTCTCTATGACTTGATACAACAAGCCCACTGGCAGTTTTATATTTACCTTCAATGGAGCCGTAATCACAATTCGTAACTATTTTAATGCGATCTGTAAGATTAAAGTCATGGATAAGTTGATTAAGATTTTGTTCTTCCGGACCAGAGCCAATAATTTCTAGATATTCCTTGATATTAATCCAACTTTTAATGAGCTGATCAAAGCCTTTAACTTTTTCAAGCCTGCCAATCGCAATAATGGGTCCGCTGCGTGAAGATCGATCTCCTGCATGAGATGGGTTGAACCAATTGGGGATATAAGTGCTCTTAGGCATATTCTCAATAAGCAATTTATTGACGCCTATAACAGCATCCATATTGGCAAAGGCAATATTATTTTTTTTATAACCATGTATTGTTGAAACAACCTTAATATTGCTAAAAATCTTTACTCCCTTTGCAATGGTGCTGGCTTTGGCGCCATGACAATGCAAAATAGAAACATTATTTTTTTTAAGAAACTTAATTAATTTGTATACATTCAGAGGAGAATACCTTGACCCCATGTTCAAATCAGTGGTTTTAATTCCATCCACATGATGATGAATATCTTCATCACAAATAATGACTTGATCAGATACATCAGACATGAATGATGACAGTTCATAAACATGCTGTTCAATCCCCGCAAAGATTTTGCTTGATACCAAATGAGCAATTTTCATTTTTGATGACTGATAAATTTAATTATAGAAAAGGATACCTTTTCAACTTCCGCTAAAGGTTCATAATGTGGAGAAGGGCTTTCAATTTTAGAAATATCTATCCCTCCTTTTTTATTTAATATGCTTACTACACCAACTCGCTTTGAATTAACTAACTCATGCATCGACTCTCTTATTTTTTTAGTGCCAAAAATCCGTCTGTATTTAGATCTCTCTATTTGTATTAAATAGGTTTGCCCCCGGGCAGATAACGCCTCAAATACAAGATTTGAACTATCAGGTGTTACAAACTTCAAAGCAGATTCATTTAGGGTTACTTGAAATGAATCAGACTCTGGTGAATTCGAGTGAATAAATTTTGCATTAGGGTAGTTATCAAGCTCATTTTTTAACTTTACATTGAGGGCATCAGGCGTTCTCCGAGAGTTAAAAATTTTAAATTTGTGATTCGGATACACGCTTAAAATATAGTGAAGCTGCTTCATTAAAATTTCTTGATCAAATTTATAATGCTTACTTAGCCCTCCAATAGCTATTATTGCCTTATTTTTATCAATTGGAGTTTGAGATGTCGTTGCTAGAGAGCCCTGAAATGAAATAACATTTTCAGGAAGACGTCTTTTACGAAAATCATGCTCTGGAGCAATAATCAAATCAAAGAAATTTAGTTTATAGCTAGGTCGAAGCACAGCTATTGAAAATATATCCTGATCAGTAAGTTTTTCTAAATATTTTTTTCCCTGAAGAATTTTTGAATAAACATCATGACCCGCACCTATAAGCATTGTTGGCCCATCAAATTGATTTTTGTTGGGAAGTATTTCTGACAAACTTTCTTGATTGGAGTAATTAATGGGGGTTATCGAGAGTGCTATCTCTTTTTTAAGCTGATCTAAAAGAGCCTGCACTTGTTTGAGATGCCCAATTTTTGAATCTTGAAACCAGTAAACGTTCATTAAATTTTTACTTATAATTTGATATGTTTAAAATACCCTGTCTATGAAGCCTTGTGAAGGAAATGCATTCATAAAATACTATTGAAATGAACGCTCAAAACTCCAATCATCAAATTGCTATGGATCTTATTTCTCAATATGGCGAAGATGCTGAATCTATAGCTATGTTAAGAGCTGCTGAATATGCGGCTAATCTAAATACTGAAGAGTGGCTAATTTGGGAGGGAGTAATCATAGAAATTCAGAATATTAATGCAAGTCCAAACCTTCAGTAGAAGATTGATTTAAAAGAGCAAGCGGGCATGGCTAACCCGCTCTGATTGGTCTTAGGGAAAAAATTTTAGAGGAAAATTTTTAACCAACTTATATATATGACAAGCTTGTTTACAGAAAGTTCATAATTATTTTAATAAGGCCAAATTCTTGTCTCTCTTTAAGTATAGAGTTTTCAATAAAGCGCCTTTTTTTAAAATTTACTGAGACTAAAGCTTGTATTTAGCAATTAGCAATAATTTTGAAAAAATAAACTATATGTATATTATTGATATATATGTTTTTTTATTACTAATTATTGGAGACTTAATAGGATGACAAAAAATACCATTCCATCAGTAGAAGATTTATATAAAAGAGCTCAGGATATAAAACCCGCCCTCAGAAGTAGGGCAGAAGAAACTGCAAAATTACGAAGACTTACAGATGAAACGATTCAAGATTTTAAAGATCTTGGTTTTTTTAAAATTGTTCAACCTAAACGATGGGGTGGCTATGAAATGGATCCCATTGTCTTCTACAAAGTTACATCCATCATTGGTGAGGCATGCATGCCATCTGCATGGGTGTATGCAACTGTAGGAGTTCATAATTGGCAAATCTCTGTCTTTGATGAAAAAGCTCAAGATGAAGTATGGGGAAAAGATGATTCAGTTCTTATTTCTTCCTCTTATGCTCCAAAAGCTATAGCCAAGCCTGAGGGCGATGGTTTTGTTGTTTCTGGTGAATGGGATTGGTCTTCTGGAAGTGATCACTGTGATTGGTTTTTTGGAGGAGCAATTCTCGACCCTTCAAAGGGTCTTGATAGCTTTGTAACTTTACTTATTCCAAGAGAAGACTATGAAATTATAGATAATTGGCATACTTATGGTTTGAAAGGTACCGGTAGCAAGAGAATTAAAGTAGATAATATCTTCGTTCCAGCCCACAGGATTCATTACCTAAAAGATGCTTTTGCAAGCAATAATCCAGATAAAACTAATAAAGGCCCTTTATATAAAGTTCCATTTGGACAGATTTTTACACATGCAGTAGCAATTCCTGCTTTAGGCGCTTATCGAGGAGCACTAAATGCATTTATTGAAGGAGCAAAAGAAAGAGTTTCTAGCTTTGGAGTAGAAGCTAAAACAAATCCTTCAACATTAACTTTAGCATCTGAAATTTCAACTGAAATAGATCAGCTATGGCATAACATTGAAGCAAATATGAAATCTATGATGGATTCAGTTAATCAATCTCAAGAGATTGATATCAATGATAGGGTTAGATACCGATATCAAGTAAGTACCGTGAATGATAGATGTGTTGCTGGCGCTCTTAAGTTAGTGAAAGCAAGTGGAGGTTCAACTGTTTATCAAGGTAGCGAAATTACTGACAAGTTTTTGGACATTATGATGACTCAAGTTCATGTTGCAAATATCTCTGATCCTTTTGCAATGGACTATGGTTCAAGTTTTCTTGGAGTTGATACTGAAAATTTGATGCTTTAATTTAACAAAAGGGAACATTTATGAATTCAATACCACTTAGACAAATAGATCAAACACCTCCTCCTGATAGATATGCTAGGGGATGGCATTGCTTGGGGCTAAGCACTTCCTTTAAAGATAAACCTAAAGCAATTATGGCTTTTGGAACTCGCATTGTAGTTTTTAGAAACTCTAAGGGTGATGCAGTTGTTCTCGAGGCCACATGCCCTCATATGGGTGGTGACTTGACGATGGGAAAAGTTGATGGAGATGTTGTAAGGTGCCCTTATCATGATTGGGGATGGGGTGCAGAGGGAATGTGCTTAGATATACCTTATGCTAAAAAAATTCCTAAAAATGCAAGGATTAGAAGCTGGCCTGTTTGCGAAGAAAACCACTTACTTTTTATATGGAATGACCCTGAGGGATTTCCTCCTCTAGAAGATGAAATTATCCCCAGAGAGGATGCTGCTTTTGCAGTTGATTGGTCTGACTGGGTGATTGAAGAAAATGTAATTAATATTAATTGCCGTGAATTAATAGATAATATGTCTGATAAAGCTCATTTCATCACTGTTCATGGTTTAAAGGCACCACATCTTTTTAAAAATATTTTTGAAAGTCATATGTTAACTCAAGTTATGAATGCAGATAATGATGAAGGTTCAGAATTTGGAGAAGGGGGTGAGTTAAGATCTTCAGCTACCTATTATGGCCCCGCGTATATGATTGCTGCAATTGATAATGAAGCCGGTGGATTTTCCCATAGCTCAATTCAATTAGTAAGCCATGTCCCTATTGATAGAGATAGTTTTATGCTTCGACATGGGGTAAAAGTACAAAATATTCCTAATTTAAGCAAAGAAGAGAATAAGGCTGTTGTTGCTGAGTATACTGAAATGACTCAACTTTCTTTTAAACAGGATGTTGATATTTGGCATAATAAATTTAGAGTAGACAATCCCTTGTTATGTGATGGAGATGGTCCATTGCATAAACTTAGAGAATGGTATGATCAATTTTATATTGATAGAGAGCAAGTTCCCAAAAAATTAGAACAACGTAAAGAATATACTGTATAGGATTATATTTATGTCAGAACAGTTTGATGAAATATTTGATGTGCTTGTAATTGGCAGTGGCTGTGGTGGGTTAACAGCTGCATTAACTGCTGACATTTCAAATCCTGCAAAAGTATTGGTTATTGAGAAAAGCCACCTCATTGGAGGAACAAGTGCTACTTCTGGAGGAGTTATATGGATTCCTGATAACCATCTTGGAAAAGAAAAGGGTGCGAAGGATTCAATTTCTGAAGCTAAAGAATACTTGAAAGCTACAATTCCAGCAGATGAATTTAACGAGCCATTGATTGATGCTTACCTTGATCAGGGACCAAAGATGGTTAAATTTATGCAAGATCATACCGATGCTAGATATACGAGCCTAGAACACTATCCAGATTACTTCCAAGATTCTCCGGGAGTTAAATTAGGAAATCGTGCTCTAGAACCTCTTCCAGTTTCAGCGGATGTATTGGGAGACGATATAGATAATCTACACCCTTCTGGCCCGCAAACCATTGTTTTTGGGAGGTATGGTGTGAATTTTGAGGAATCACATGCATTTACTACTCAGTCGCCAGGATGGTTTCGATTATTTGCAAAGATTTTTCTTACCTATTGGTTAGATTTTTCTTGGAGGATTAAGCGAAAAAGGTCGAGAAGGCTAGCTTTTGGCGCTGCCTCAGTGACTCGATTATTTGCATCAGTAAAAAAAAGAAATATTCCCATCTGGAGATCTGCAGCGTTGAAGGAATTTATTCTACGAGATAACAAAGTGATAGGCGCAGTTATTCAAAAGGATGGTAGATTGATAAAAGTTCAAGCTAGGCGGGGAGTGATTGTTGCTTCGGGAGGATTTGGTCAAAATCAAGAAATGAGAGAAAAATATCTTCCTAAGCCAACTAACTCTGATTGGGGCTGTGAACCTAAAACTAACACTGGTGATCCCATTAAAGCTGCAGAAGCTATAGGAGCTCAACTAAAGTTTATGGATAAAGCATGGTGGGTTACAACTGTAAAAGCTCCAAATGAAGAGTTCCCAAGATTAAGTGAAGTAGAAAAGTCTCTTCCTGGTAATTATACAGTCAATAAATCTGGAAAACGCTTTGCAAATGAGTCTCAAAACTACCTTACGTTCATGCTTGAAGTTCTTGATAAAGAAAAAAAGGGTGAGTCATGCGCTCCCATGTATATGATTTTTGATGCTAATCATAGAAAAAACTATCCAGTTGGACCATTAATGCCAGGAAAATTTTTCCCTGATAAGCTTGTAAAAATTATCCATAGAGACTGGTTTGGAAGTGATTTTCTTACTTCAGCTAATACAATTGAAGAATTAGCAATTCAAACAGGCATTGATAGTGAAGCCTTGCAAAGCACTGTTGAGAGAGTAAACAATTTTTCTGCTACAGGAAAAGATGTGGATTTTCAAAGAGGTGATAATGAGAGAGATAGATTTTCAGGGGATCCAAGCCTTCTGAATCCTTGTTTAGGCCCTGTTGATAAGGCTCCATTTTATGCAATGAGAATTGACCCAGGTGAATTTGCAACATGCGGAGGAATGGCAATTAATGAATATGGACAAGTTCTTGATAATGATAATCAAGCTATTGCAGGTTTATATGCCACTGGAAATTGCACTCCAGCCCTATTAACCACATACCCAGGACCCGGAGCTACAATTGGTCCTGCAATGACCTTTGGTTTTATTGCTGGCAAACATATTAGCGGATCTAATAGTTTATAGCTAACAATGAGCCTGTTCAAAAGAAGAGATTTTTTTTTAAAAAGCTTTATTGGTCTTATAGGCACTGGTCTACTTCTTAGCTCAAAAAAATCTTCTAAAGATAATAATTTTGTATGGCATGGCGAAACTGATATTGTGGTTATAGGAGCCGGAACAGGGTTAGTTGGTGCTATAACAGCATTAAAAAAAGGGCTTAAAGTTGTAGTGTTAGAAAAAGCTCGATCAGCTGGAGGTACCACAGCTATTTCAGGTGGAGTTGCTTGGGTTCCAAATAACCATGTAATGAAAAGAGAAGGGTTTACTGATTCAAAATCTAATTCTTTAAAATATCTCAATCAACTTTCTCAGGGGCAAGCAGATCAAGAATTGATTGAGGCATTTGCTTCAGAAGGTCCAAGAATGGTCAAATTTGTTGAGGATAACACCTCATTAAAATGGAGGGTCTCAAAAATTATGGGAGAAGCTTCAGAGTATCATACTGATTGGGAGGGGAGTGTTCTTAAGGGGCGCAGTATTGAACCCGATACTGGAGGGCCAGATGGAGCTCATTTTGGAGGAGTTTTAATCTCTCATTTATTAAACACTTTTAAGAATCTAGGGGGAGAAATGCTTTTAGATGCTCCAGCCACGAAGTTAATTAGCAGAGAAAATGAAGATGGCTCCTCTGAAGTTCTTGGAGTCGCATATAGCTCAAAAGGAAAGTTATATAATTTAAAAGCAAAAAAAGGAGTTCACATAGCAAGTGGTGGCTTTGATCATGATGCACAAATGAAAAAAAATTTTTTATCAATTCCTTCTTA
>Ga0315322_10004110_pt1 | contig 11208 bp, 9 predicted proteins | sample M110021515metaG_FD_203461 | JGI IMG/M metagenome (GOLD analysis project Ga0315322, IMG submission 203461) | Ammonia-oxidizing marine archaeal communities from Monterey Bay, California, United States - M1 100m 21515 | ecosystem: Environmental > Aquatic > Marine > Intertidal zone | place: USA... | reverse complement strand
CTAGAATCCCACTTTTTATAGCCTCGGGTACACCTGAAATAGAGCTAAATACAATCGTTACCCGTCGTGGACTAGACCCTTATTTCACCGGAGTGCGTGGCTCACCAAAATTAAAAGAAACCCTTATCGCAGAAATACTGTCTGTTCATGACCTCACACCCGAACGTGTTCTTATGATTGGTGATGCCCTTATTGATTACCAAAGTGCTCAAATTAATAATCTTGCGTTCTTAGGGCGTGTACGTATTGGAGATAAGAATCCTTTCCCAGAGCATGTAAAGACGGTACCCGATTTGCAATCATTACTACCCTAAATAAGACAGATATTGTCTACAAATAAATTCCATATTCGGATGCCTAAATCAGAAGAATATTTGTAAAATTAATGCTAATTAACCGATTAATTGGAATTAATAGATATTAACGCAATACGCCGCGCCTAAATAATCTCCAGAAAACTTTGCACCCAAATAAAACAGGATGTCGGCGTAAACTTGGAGTAATCTCAATACTTACTCCCGTGTGCCGTTCAATCTTCCAGGCGGCATAATCAATACAATCCCGGAAAGTAAATGTCGCTTTTACTAGCCGGAGCACTGAGAGGATTCTACCCTGCCAACGACGCAACCACCAGCACCTCAATGATTTCTTGCGCTCAAACTCATCAGCCAAACATTGATAATAATACTCCCCTTGTATCTGATTCTCCTGTGGTAATTTTTTAAGAATTCCTGCTAACTCAGGCAAGGCATGGTCGGTCAAATATTTATAATCATCCAGGTTTATCTCTGCAAGTTGACGTGCTCGCGTTTCTCGCTCAGGTCGGAGTTCGGCTGCATAAGTGAACATCAGTCCCTTGACCCAGATCTCTTCTGCAGTTATTACGCACGAGCCCAACGCCTTAATGGTAGGAGTAAGAAATGCTACTACCGCATGTGCCAATGAATTATAAATACGCTGGCGAAGAATTTCATCCCTAGCATAGAGTAACCGTACGGGCTGTGCAAAACGTGCCCATAGATACGAATGAAACCAATATTGGTTTCCTTTCTCAAATTCTGTCATTGAAATCACTGCATACTTAGAACGAAGTACTCGTTCCTGTGCGGATACTTCAAGATAGAATACATTCGGTGGCAACCACTCATTAAAATAGCATAAGTAATGTTCTTGATAAGCATTACTGTAGTCATCCACAACCACATAAAAATCCACTACTCCGTCACCAATCTCTTGAGCGCGCAAGCAAGAGCCGTAAAGAAGAATAGCATCCAGAGATGAACCAAAACGTGACTTTAATTCTTCAACAAAAATTGAAAAATCTGCTGATACTGGCCTTGCCGCCATAGAGGAAACTGCAGAGACTAAACTATCCGAAATTTCTTCATCCAATGTTAAATCGTGATCTGTCATTGATACCAATCTGTAATATCTATTAATAGGCTACCAAGTCAAAAAAGTAACTGGGCCAGCTGCCGAAATTTTTAATGTCCCATCCTGACTGGCAGCATGATAGAACTCACCATCGACGATATAGTCATCATCTACTGCTAACTCTATCACGCTACTATTATAGCTATGATAACCGTCAATTTCTTTGAGAGCTGCATATCTCCCTGAAATCAGGGCCCAAATTGAGCTCATATATTTTCTTAGAGCTTTTTTACGCTTCTCTACAAATGTAACATGAAGCGGTTCCTGCTCTTGCCCCCAGTAAGGACGCGTATTAAATAATAAGCGGTTTAACGCGCTAACAAACAAAAATTGATAAGGGCCATTGAAAGTTTTTCCAGCCAACTTCACGGCTGTCATATTTGCTGGTGCCCATGCTCCAGTACATCGCCTAAGAAGTAATCCAGCAAAATAAACTGCCATAATCAGGCCAGAATAAATCTCTCCTGTAATCCCAACCTTCTTGATTCCACTACGTGAGAATATTACGGCGCGAGCTATAATTCCAACTGCAAAAAACATACCATATACTTTGTTAACTCCAGCTTGCTCAATGCACAAGACATTCTTTTTTAATAAAACAGGTAAAGGCTTTGTCGAAATATATTGACTTAACCTTCTTGCTGAATCCTCAGGGTCATCGTATTTAACCAGATCTAGTGCTGTCATATTTGTTGTTCCGCCAGGTATTATTGCAAGAATTGGCCAATCTATATGATCATACTCTGTAAATAAATAACTCAATATTCCTTGTACCGTGCCATCTCCAGCAGCAATTACTAGCAAATCAACTTTAGTATCTAAGAACTCATCAACAGTTTCTTTGAACTCAAGTCCTGTCTTTGCTTCTCGCAGAATTACACCCGGAATCTTTCCTAATACGTCCTTTATTGTGCTTTCATGTTTTCGGATTCGTCCGCTAAGGGGGTTGAATACCAACCCAACCTTAGCATTTCCCATTTGTATTTTCTTAATTCGTAACTCTTCTGTCATTAATACTAACTGGTGTGCGGGTAAAAATCCGTACTGCCAGTCCTCCATCTTCTTGATTAGGCCCAATTTCTTCAAACCACGACTTCAATGGGCCATTATGATATTTTGCATGCCAGCCATAAACTACTCGTATGACAAGAATAGCTGTAGAGATTAAATGCCATATAACCACTGCAAAAAACCCGAGATCAGGCTGACCAATAATCCAACCACCCGTCAACAATATTAGATTAGGATTGCGCCGAGCAGTAATCAATCGATTAAATGAATCAAATTTCTGCCATATAAATATATCAAATGATCCCACAAAAAACTGAAAAACCCCTTCACATATTCTTCCCCCTATATAACCAATGAACATTAGCCATATCAATACTTCCAAGCCAGACACTGATAGTGAAACTGCGCTTAATCCAATCCCCCATGCCATGTACCAAAGTGGCGGATGAATAATGTCTAGACCATGATCGAGAACGTCACCTAAGCGACTGGAAGTAACGGTTACCCTTGCCAATTTCCCATCTACAGTATCTAGGAATGTCATGATCCACCCCATCAGCAGCCCTATCCCGTAGCTACCAAACCAAAAGGAAACTCCTGCCAATATAGCAAATACGTAGCTCATTAATGTGACATGATTCGGCGACAAACCTATACGAACACAAAGGTGAGTGATCCAGGAAGCAGGTGCCGGCCAAATCCATTTGGTTACCAAATCAGTAACGCCCTTGTATGACCCTGAAAATAACTCTGATTCAAGAATTTTGTAATTAGCCCTATTAATAAAAAATAAATAGGGAGCATCTCTCTTCTTCAGATTTTTTTGTTGAAGATTCAGATTTAATTCATCTAGCGAATAATGAGGAAAAACAGAAATAGCACTCCCATCCCCTTCTTCCAGGAAATCTGCCAGGACATTAGATGCATCTCCATCAACAATATGAATGGCAGCTATTTGATCACTATTACTATCTAAAATTAGATTAGATTGTGTCTGAACTAGTGTTGATAGAACCCTCGCATCAAACAAATGATCGGCACATAAAAATAATACCGAGCCTCCATCAGGAACATTCCCTAGGTCATCAACCAGAGTAATTCGCTCATGGTGAGCTCTTAGCATTCGCTGCAATCGCTCTCGCCCGCTTAAGCCCCAAACGTTAACTTCACTATCACCAATGATATAAACAAAAGTAGTCATCTATAGCTCTAAATTATTTTCCTAAGGTCATACACCATGACCCCATCCAATATTTAATATTATTCAATTAAATAAAGAAGTAGCACACATAATTCTCTATGCAACATTACTGTCACAATAAAATAATGTATAGCTATCATGTGGCCGTACAAAGACAACTGATTTTATCAGCTAACGAATCCTCCGCAACCAAATATTAGCAACTAGAATCAGTACCAACCCTGGAGATAATGCCGTAAAAGCTGGGGGGAAATGTAACAGCAAACCTGCATTTGCAATAATTTGGTCAAGAAGATAGACGCTAATACCGGCCATTACTGCAAACACCAATTTATTGGCAAAACCAGTCCTAGATAACCCAAAAACAAAAGGAATAGATAGTAATAACATTGCGATTGTTGTAAATGCCCCCCCCGCTTTTCTCCATAACGCCAATTCATATGCGTCAGCCTCCTGGCCGGTATCTTTTAAGAAACTTACATGTTGAAATAAATCAACAGGTGACAAACTTTCTGGCGACTTATTTAAAATTGAAATGTCAGTTGGATTCACAAATGATTTCCACTGCATTGAGTCTATGCCTATAGATCCTATCTCTTCCTCAGTCTCACTGAATGTTTTACTAATGACTTCGCGTAATTCCCATAAATTTTCATCAGTAATGTCAGCATATTTAGCATACGTATAGGTCAACAGAAAACCATTCTTATTAAAATGTAATATCTCTATGTTTGTAGCTTTCTTGGTCGTTATCATTTCACCAATACGTAATATATTTCTCTCATTTCGGGTCCAGATTCCAAGATCTTTACCAAGTTGTACACTCTTATCAAGTGCTACGGCCTTATGTGAGATCGCTTTCTGCTGAAGTTCGGGAGCTACAAACTGCTCCACTAAGGCAATAAAAACTAAGAGAATAATCCCGATACAAAGCGGTGCCTTGCTTAAACGAACAGGAGAAATACCAGATACTTGCATTGCAGTTAATTCTAAATTTTTCGCCAATCCCCCTAATGCAATTACAGTGCCTAATAATGCAACAAATGGTGCTAGCTGACTAAATCTTCGTGGCAACATTAACGCAGTGTGAACAAAAGCATCTTTAACCTGATATGTACCCTTACCTACATCATCAAGCTGCTCTAGCAAATCCAGGAAGCTAAATAAGGGCAGAAGTACTGCAGTTGCAATACACAGACCAAAAAAAACTCGAAATGCAAGATAGCGATCAGTTATTAATATCATTTGGACCGAAACAACTGTTTCCAATAGTTAGGAAAAAGCAAGCTAAGTGAAACAACAGACATTAATACGTACAACCACCACACTCCGGGTACACTTCCTATTTTTCCCTGTTCTACCCAAGTCTGGGCTAAACCACTTAAAATATAATAAATTGCAAAAACCAGAGCCGCATAAAAATAAATTCTCTCTCCCTCCGTGCGTCGAGGAGAAGTGCGGCTAAATGGTATAGCAATTAAAGCCAACAAAATAGTTGAAATTGGCCGGGATAACCGCCATTGAAGCTCGGCGATGTCAGGTGGACGGTCCGAGTCCATCAGAACTCTAGTCGCTGTTGATTTACGCTTATAATCCAGCTCATTACTATCATCGCCGAAATATACTAGTTTCTCAAAATGGGATACTGTATCTTTTGTAGAAGCATGTTTAAGTTTATATAAATTACCATCGAATAGATGTAATTGGGGCCGCTCCCCACGAGCTGGACGCTTCTGTATCCCCTCTTTAGCAAAAAGAATTTCACTTCCACCTTCCTTACTTACAAAGTGAAATATATTTCTCATTTCTTTGCCGGATTCATCCTTAGAATCAATATAAACTACTCTGCCACTTTTCTCGCTTCCATAAAATCGCCCAGCCTGAAACCGATCAGTATTTAATTCTGCCTCTGCCTGAGCATTTAGAATATAACTCTCTTCGTATGCCCAAGGACGAGCAAACATAGAAAGTACACCACTTATAATTCCAACTGGAATCGCAATTATAAGCACAGCATAAATTATACGGTGCTCACTAATTCCTGCAGAACGTAATACGTTAATTTCCTGATCCCTATTCATTCTGCCAAGCCCAATTATTACAGCAATGTAAAGGGCAATCGGCACCAGCACCTCTAAAGCAATTAAAGTCTTAAGACCTACCAACTCCAGCATAGCAAAAATGCCGAGTGACTCGGTTACTGCCTCTGCAAGAAAACGAGCACTACTAAAACTAGAAAATAATCCACTCAGAATTACAATTAACACTGTGAAAGGAATCAATAGCTCACGTGTAATATATTTATCTATTATCTTCATGAACGCTCTCTTGCAAATTTTGTAGTGAGGCTAAGTTACTACATACCAAAGTAACGTTATGTACTGTTATTTTCACGTGAGATAAATGCCTCTTTCTCTAGGGCGGATTCTACAAGCGCTATATCTTCTGCCTTATCTACATCTACCCCGGCATTAGCATAAGGAATGATTACTGCTTGTGATCTAACACCCACCTTAGCAGACACAGCATTTAATGCTTGATTAAGTTTTGATATTCTTAATAAATATAACAAAATAGCTATTGGGCCCAGTATCTCTCCAACTAGTTTCCATGGTTTTTTTCGCAAATCTTCAGCCTTTCTCCAGAATGGAACTAAATTACGACCACAAGGGTTAAGAAAAGCATAAAGATTACAGCCACAGAAGTTTCCATCACGAAGCCTTATTACAGTTCGTTTGGTTCCCGGAAAAGAAGCCATTACATTTTTATGCTCAACCAATCCTACAGTAACATCACTATCAGCTTTACTGGACTCATATAGAAAATATCTTACGATCTCTGGAGTTAATAACGCATGATCAGCTGTTGTCAAGAATACTGGAGTTTCTTTATCTATATACTCAAATCCTCTATTAGCACTCCGACTCGGAGAATCCAGGTTTGGCACCCAAGTGACGTACCCACTTCCTATCCGCTGCTCCAGCTCCGGACAAGCACCCAGCGAGGACTCTGGTGGGCCACATAAAACAACCCTCTCGATCACGCCACTCGCTTCAAGAGCATCTAATACACGAATTATCATTGGCACCCCACAAATCGGTGTAAATGCCTTACAGGCCATGCCTGATTTGTTAGCAACCGGATCATTAGTGGTACGATCTGCAGCCAGCACAATTGCAACAAATTTCTCTATTTTCTTACTTGGGATTTTAGCCTCCAGCACTATAATTTTTACTAATTAATCATAAAGTTTTTCCAAAAATTCGATAGCGCTTATATTCTGGGACGCCCGCCAGTTTCTCAATCATCCCCCGCATAGATTTATTATCTTCAAGTATCCAAGACACCTCAATTTCGCGAATCCCTCTGGAAAGACCAGCTTCTCTTGGTGCTTCAATCATCATACAGGCTAATGCAGCCCCTAACGGAGTATTCTGGAATTTCTTGCGTACACCCATTAAAGGTATTCGGCCTGTACTAATTTGATCAAATTTTAACTTTTTAATCAGCTGAAACCAGCCCAATGGAAATAGATTCCCATTAAGCTTAGCAAAGACCTCATTCAAATTTGGTAATACCACCATAAATGCCGCCGGGACTCCATCAACCTCAACAATTTGAATATACTCATCCTTTAGGAGAAAACGAAATGTACTCCCAAGTTCAGAGAATTCTGCTTCAGTAAAAGGAATAAAACCCCAATTATCCGACCATGCGTCATTAAAAATACTTCTTAGCACCTCTATTTCTGCTTTAAATTGATTGCGACGTATCATCCTTTTATGAACTCGAGTAGAAAATTTATCTACCAAAACACGCATAATTTTTGGGACTTCCATGTCTGCCTTAAATAAATAGGCAAGTAGATCCTTTAATGGATAATAGCCTTGCTCTTCAAGAAGTTGCCCATACCACTTGGGTGAGTGCGGCATCATAACCATTGGCGGCGTATCAAAACCACTCACAAGCACCCCGCATTCCTGATTAATAGAAAAATTATATGGCCCACTGACATTTTTAGTCCCTCTTTCCACAAGCCATTTCTCTGCAGTCTGCATAAGTTCTGAAAATACCTCCTTATCATTCACGCTTTCTAATAATCCAAAATGGCCAGTATCTGCTCCGTACCGTTGACGATGGAGCCGATCAATTTGCGCGCTAATCCTTCCAACTGGTTTATTATCACGGTATGCAATCCAAGCCTGCCATTCTCCGTGTCCAAAAAAAGGATTTGATTTAGAAAAATGCCAACGTCTCTCAAGACGTAACGGTGGTACCCACACAGGGTCATTTGCGTAAACAATCCAGGGGACGTCAATAAATTTTCTTAATTCTTGACGGTTAGTAACCGGATAAACAGCAACTGCTGTGGATATTGGCAAATTAGATTTTTCATTCATGACATGAGGGTAAATATAAAATTATTAAATCTTTGGATTACTAGTCATTAGGCTCTACATATAGGGCTCAATTATGCGCTAATAAATATTATTAGCTATAATCACAGAACACTGTTTCTATATTAACGGGGTTAAAAATTTTGTATTTCCGCATATTATCTTAACAACAAGAGATAATTATGAGCATGATGACTGAATTCAAAGAATCTTTAATAAAGGTAGATGCTGTTGACATAGCTGTTGATGTGCTCATTGGAGCCATGTTTGGGAACATCGTTTCCTCATTAGAATAATTAATTCGGAGCGGACTTCAAGAAACCCACCTTCACATTAAAATAAAAACAGGGGGTATTACTGCTATATAGATATCTTATGGTACATTTATACATACAATATTTGATTCTATAATTATAGCATTCGTGATATCTAAAGCGATAAAAAGCAATTAATTTAGAAAAGAGAAAAGAGAAAATAGAAAGCAAGAATTACTACTTTTTGATATACGTGACATACTAAAAGAAGAAGAATATATATTATTACTAATATTTTTTAACTCTTAAACTGAACCCTTAAATATTTTTTTCATAACTGTATTACACAGTTAATTTAAGGTTTTATAACAATATTTTATTTATAAGGTAGATTAGTTATGACTGAAGATGCTGGAGTAAATCTATTAATGGCACTTTTCCTTATCCCGGTCGCCATAGGGCTTCATATTTGGGTTAGGAGACGCAAGGAAAGTAGACGCAATGAATCTGGAGATGTCGAATTTGGAAGCCTTGGCTCAACGCTACTATCGACCATCGGAGAAGGGTTGGCTGTTATTACTAGCCTGATACTGATGATCATGGTCGTAGGGTTTATTTTGAAATATTTCTTTCCTCAGATATTTGGCGTACAACTGTAATCTATTCCACTTGCTGAAAAATAATATAGCATCTAAGCGTAGGTACAAACCTTAGCCTAAGAACTCAAGAAAATGGCCCCTATTAGATTTCCGTCTAGGAAGCAGTTATCTTCTACAGTAAGATCGTTAATCTAATTCTAGGCGGCTGGCTTCTTGGCGACTGGCTTCTTCGCAGCTGACTTCTTAGTGGCCGGCTTCTTAGTGGCTGACTTCTTGGCGGCTGACTTCTTTGTTTTAGGGTTGATTATTTTAACTTTAGAGCCGACCTTTGCTCGTTTTTCTTCAAACTCAAATCTTGTTTTACCGCTATCATCTGCTACTAAATAAGCTGAGAAAGGCCTTCCTTTTTTGGAAATAAATTTAGTAAGCAAGTCCGTCTTACCCGTGAGCAATAACTTTGTAACTTGCTCACGTTCCATTGGGCGATTAAGAATTATTTTTCCTGTTTTAAAATTACATGTTCGGGCAGCTCCGACAGATTTTTCACATATGTAACTAATGCCATGCTCAAATACTCGACCATCGCACTTGAGGCATTTCCCCAATGAGTCCTGACCTGAGAAGTCTATCTCCTCTGTGCTTTCATCATTTTCACCAAAATCAAATTTCATTTCATACTCATCTGTAAGCTTTATATTTGCATTAAATAGCCTACCCATTTTGCTCCGGAAGCCTTGTAACGTACCAACTTCACGTTTCGTAATTAGTTCTTCCATTTCAGTCACTTCAAATTGCCTACCTGCCAAAATTTTCCACAATGCAAAATCACATTTCCCACATTGGAATTTCTTGTAAGTTTCTTGTACTATTCCCCCACATTTAGGGCATGGTGAGGTAAGAGTAGAAAAATCCCCGCTTATAGATTCGCCGCGATGGTTTTTTGCCTGCTCAACCATATGGTTCGTCATATTCGCAATTTCTTTCATGAATGAATTTCGTTCCAGCTTATTTTGCTCAATTTGCCGCAGCTTAAATTCCCAATTTCCAGTCAGCTCAGGTGATGTCAATTCTGGAACCTTCAAGCCGCGAAGAAGAATAATCAGAGAAAAAGCCTTAGCGGTAGGGTGTAATTCTCGACCCATTCGTTGCAAATAATTTTCATATACTAATCCCTCAATAGTTGAAGCCCTCGTAGCAGGAGTACCCAGTCCTTTTGCACTCATTGCTTCGCGCAACTCTCCATCTTCCACTAATTTTCCTGCACTCTCCATAGCCGATAATAATGTTGCCTCATTAAATCTAGCTGGCGGTCGAGTCTGGTTCGCAACTATTTCTATTTCCTCTGCATGTACAGATTCATTTTGCTTCACAGCTACTAAAACCGAGTCTTTATCAGTCCCATTTGCACGAACTTCTTTGCCGTAAACAGACTGCCACCCAGGGTTAACCATTACCTTCCCCTCGGTTTTAAATGGCTCGCTCTCAACTCGAGTGACTCGGGTAGTTACAAGAAATTCTGCGGCAGGATAGAAGATTGCCAGAAAACGCTTAGTTACCAAATCATAAAGTTTCTGCTCAGCCTCATTTAATTTCTTAGGCTGAAGTGAAGTTGGAATAATAGCAAAATGATCTGAGATTTTAGAGTTATTAAAAATCCTCTTGCTTGGTTTGACCCACTCAGATTCTAAAATTTTTGAGGCAAATATCCCATATTGAGAGTCTTTCATCTCTCCCAAGGTATCTTGTACAGTTGAAATATAATCTTCGGGTAATGCGCGTGAATCAGTCCGAGGATACGTCAACACTTTATGTCTTTCATATAAAGCTTGGGCCAGACTGAGCGTCATCTTAGCAGAGAAGCCAAATCGTCCATTGGCATCCCGCTGCAAACTAGTAAGGTCATATAGTCGGGGACAAGTTTCTTTGGCAGGCTTACTAACCTCACTAACTATTCCAGTCTTCCCATGGCATTTGATACGAATGGATTCAGCAGTCTCATGCTCCCACACACGCTCAGCTTTTTGTTCTAGATTTACTTTATTTTTAATAAATTTTTCATCAAACCAACGCCCACTATAGCTGCCGTCTGTTGCAAGGAAAGTGCCATGAATCTCCCAGTAGTCTCGAGAAATAAATTTTTTAATTACCTCTTCCCGTTCAACTAGAATTGTTAAAGTAGGTGTTTGTACTCGACCCACTGTGGTTTTGTGAAATCCACCTTCTTGGGAATTAAATGCCGTCATAACCCGCGTACCATTAATGCCAACTAACCAGTCAGCTTCAGACCGGCTCACAGCAGCCTGAGCTAAGGG
>Ga0315322_10004109_pt1 | contig 11209 bp, 7 predicted proteins | sample M110021515metaG_FD_203461 | JGI IMG/M metagenome (GOLD analysis project Ga0315322, IMG submission 203461) | Ammonia-oxidizing marine archaeal communities from Monterey Bay, California, United States - M1 100m 21515 | ecosystem: Environmental > Aquatic > Marine > Intertidal zone | place: USA... | reverse complement strand
GAAGCATTGCAGCAGTGCCGCGGTTGGCGTTATTCCGGCTTGTGCGGCACGGCTTTGAAAGCGTTCCCAGTCAGCTTTAGGCAGCTGAAAGCCGCGTTGCACAAAACTATGGTCTTTTAGTGTTTCCGGTGAAACAGCTAATGGCAGTTGCGCCATTCCTGGCAGCTTATCGATATGCTGTTTCCAATAATCCATTGCACGTTGGTAAAACATGGACGTGTTCAGCTGCTGTTCGGCAATGACGTAATCGCGGAAACTGATTTGTGGCAGCGGTAGCAATGTGTCCATATCGCGATAGAACTGCAGCAGCTCCGCAGACATAATCTGGAAGCTGCGCGCATCGGTAATCAGGCAATCGAGACTTATATGCAATCGGGTGGTGCATTTATCAATAAGCGTTGCTGCAACTTCGAACAGTGGCCAGACATCGCTGGGTAACACCTGATGCGACATCCTATCGCGAGTGTGTTGCAAGCTCTGTTCAATGAGCTCGGCGCTTTGCAGGCATAAGTCCTGTGTTGGAATACGATAGGCGGGTACATCAGCTAGAATCTGCTGGGTGCCATCGGGCAATACGATAGCTCTCAGCATTGAATGGCGATCAATCACTTTTTGCCAAGCCGCGGTGAAGCGAGGAAGGTTGAGATCTTGGGCATCAATTTCTATGTAGAGATGTGTCGCTACGCCACCAAGTGAAAAATCACTCCCGCGGCCTACAAGGTAGGCCTGCTGTATGTCAGTCAGTGGAAAGACTTTGTGCAGGTTCTCGGTGTCGATTTTTGCTACGGGCAGTGACTCGCTAAAGCCGCTCGTCAGGCTATCGCCGCGGCGGTAGGCAGCCATGGCATCACCATGATGCTGGTCTAAGTATTTAATCAGTTCGCGGATGCTAGGTGCATCAATGAGTGCGCTGATATAAATGTAATCATTGAGTAGTTCACGCAGTTTGCTGGTGAGCTTTAATGCAAGAATAGAGTCGCCGCCGAGCTCAAAGAAATTATCATTAACACCAATCGGTCGTATGCCGAGCGCGGCGGACCAAATGCGTGCAAATTCTGTTTCCAGAGGGTTGCTGGGCTCGATATATTGTGTGCCAACGTCGGGACGATCTTGGCCCGGCGCAGGCAGTGCGTTGCGATCAAGTTTGCCGTTCGGGTTGAGTGGTAACTTATCGACACTGACGTACGCAGCCGGAACCATGTATTCGGGCAGTCTGCCCGCAACATGTGCCCGCAGTTCGCTAACCGTCGGTATGTCATCCCCAACCAGATAAGCGACCAAACGAGGTTCAGTGCCAGCATCATGCCGCAGCATCGCTGCCGTTTCATCCACGGTATCGAGTTCGCGCAGGGTGGTTTCGATTTCACCGAGCTCGATGCGGTAACCGCGCAGCTTTACTTGCCCGTCTTTACGCCCGAGAAATGCCAACTCTTTATTGCTAAGCAGGATGGCTTGATCGCCGGTTCGGTAGACGCGCCCGTGACCGGGTAGTTCGATAAAGGCTGCAGCGGTGAGTTCATGTTGATTGATATAGCCGCGGGCAATGCCCGGTCCTCCGACACACAGTTCGCCAGCCTGACCTGCAGGCAGCGGCTGGTGAGTATCATCAATAATGATAATAGGGCTGTCTGCCAGAGGTTGCCCCACGTTGCTTGCATCTCGGTCATCGCTGCCATCGGTTGGATAAACCCTTACAGCGACTTGACCGCCGGTTTCGGTGATGGCGTAGGTGTTGACCAATTCAGGGCCCAGGCTTGCATGGCTGCTGTGCCACTGTGCAATATCAGCGGCTAGAACAGCTTCGCCACTGAATACGATACGGCGCAGTTGCAGTTCGTTATTGGATTTGTCAAATACCGGATTAAGCAACAGTTGCCGGAAGGCAGATGGTGTCTGACTAAAAATTGTAGTGCCAGTATCGCGAAGTAGGTTGTAAAGCGCCTGCGGATCTTTGCGAGTTTGCTCAGGAACAATAATAAGTTTGGCACCGTGCAATAGAGAACCAAAAATTTCCCATGCGGAAAAGCCGAAGGCACAGGAATGGAAGAGTGTCCAGACATCATCGCGGCGGAAGTCGAGTGTTGCGCCAATCGTTTCGAACAGTCGAACGACATTCTCATGCGTGACCATGACGCCTTTCGGCAAGCCCGTTGAGCCCGAGGTAAAGATGACATAGCAAAGGTTGTCGGCATCAACATTGGCTCTGGGGTTGGTGTCGCCGTTGCCTGTAACATCATCGCTGAGAATGAGTTGTGCCGAATGCTCCGGCAGACATGTCTGAACGTCGCTGTGGCTAACGATGATAGCCGGTTGCGCCTGACCAAGCATGTGCGCAAGACGGGCAGCAGGGTAATCGGGGTCCAGCGGCACATAGGCACCGCCTGCTTTTAGAATCCCCAGCAGACCTGCCAGCAGGTCAACGCTGCGACCAATGCACAATCCCACGCAATCATCAGCGAGGACTCCGGCAGCAATAAGCTCATGGGCAATTCGATTGGCAGCAGAGTTGAGTTGGCGATAGGTCAGTTTTTGTTCGCCGTCATCAACGGCGATGGCATCCGGCTGCTCCGTTGCCTGCCATTCAAACCAGTGGTGAACGCAACGTGCAGGAGAGAGCTTCGCAGGCGAAGTGCCAGCGGATAGGGAGGATGTTCCCGATTGATCCGACCTAACCTGAGTCATGAGTTATCCTTTGCCATGCATACGGTGCCGCTGGCACCTGTCTCGTTAATAACTCCGCCACTTAGCAAAGGCCTTTGCGGAGTGTGTTCACCCTCAGTGTCTGATGCGTAAAGACGACCGTGGAACCAATCGCCGTGCCATCGAACGGATCGATCATTCTCTGGCAGCTGAGGTAATTTGTGGCTGGCTTCAACGATAAGACCTTTGTCGATGTTCATTCCTGCCTTGTCTCCAAATCCTATCGCCTTGCGGCGCATGTTTAGCTCGACTCACGTCAGGCGCTGCTTATGTCGCATACAGGTTCTGCCGGCGTGCCGAGTATATCCGGATTAAACCGGATGCCGTATCGGGTTAATTACGCGATTTACCCTGTAAGTATTTGTTTTTTTTCGCACAAAAGAGCGCTTTCTTTAAATTTCCCATGAGACGAGTCTAGTCTTTCGGGCAGTGACAAAACAGGAACTAGTCCTTAATTAATAGTGCTGCAGTAAGCTGTTCGGACGGCTCTGATTCTAATGCTATTGCGTGGTTTTGCGAGGATTCGTCGCAAAAAAAATCGCTCTCGCGTGATGCGCCGACCAGGTTCGGGGCCGGGGCGTTAGCGTGCTCCCGCTTGCCAACAAAAAAAACCCTTTAGAACAAGGGCTTGCTGGCGTTACTTGGTGGACCCTTGCGCCATTATCACCGGCCACTTGCGGTGCTGCGCCATCTCGGCGACACGTGGGCGGGCATGTTGCCGCACCTGTGTTCCGAGTGGGCCCGATGAGCCGCCCGCTTCGATGCGAAAAATTGGCTCGGAGCGCAGAAATGTGAGGGCGCGCAGCGCATAAGACTTGTAGAATCTGGTATAAATCATAAGCGGGGACGGGCTGCTCAAGCTGGCTGACATGCTGCGGTCAGCCGGCACCCCACTGGAGACAATAAAATTAATATTTTCAATGATTTAAAGCGCTACTTGAAGGGTGGCATTGTTACCGAGCATCAACCGGTTGATTTTTTGCCGGACGGATTCACTGTGCGTCAGATCGATGAGACCGGTGTATCTGTCATTGATAACTTTTGCAGTGCTGAAGAGGCCGAATACCTGATTGAAGCGGCGCGACCCGCGCTAGAGCCGAGCAGAATCGTAGTGAACAATGAGTCTGTGACGGACAACTACCGCACCTCCAGTACGGCGGCGTTATACGGGCAGTCGCGCAAAGACAAGGGCTTAATCCCGCTGTTGTACCGGGGCGCTATGCTGTTGGGTGTGCCTTATACCCATGTCGAGGCAGTGTTTGTAACCCGTTATTCTAGCGGCGAATATTACAAAAAGCATGAAGACTTTTTCCCCGGTTTTCAGGGCGACCGTTTGTACACTGTGCTGATCTATCTTAATGATCTTGGCCCGGAGCAGGGCGGCTCAACCGTATTTGAAAAGTTGTGTTTGTCCGTTACGCCGAAGTGCGGCCGGGCTATTTGCTGGACCAATCGGAACCCGGATTGCTCCTCCCATCCTGAAACAACCCATGAAGCGATGCCTGTAGCCGAGGGCTCGGAAAAGTGGGTTATTCAACTGTGGTACAGGCGTTATGAGCTGCTGCCACCTGCAACCGATCTGCCGAATGCGCCAGCGACCGATGTCACTTCAGCGGTGGCGTCCACCGCAGAGTTGCCCAGCGGGGTTAGGCATCTGAGTGCGGGGATCGGCACATGATGGACTGGCTGCGGCGGCAGAGGCGCTTGATGCAGAAGTATTATTACCAGCGTTATTATTTTCTGGCAAAGGTTTTCCCGCCCGCCGTTCCACGTCGACCTTTATCATTTTTGCCCGACGGCTTTGCGATAAATTCCGTGGCGAATAGCGGTGTGCGGGTTATTGATAATTTTTGCACGGTCGCGGGTTCGTCTTATCTTATTTCCAGAGCTTGCGAGGTGGCTGGAGATAGTGCGTTATCTGCGGTGGTATTCAACGCCACCCATCAGGATCCGGAGTTAATGCCTTTGCTGTACCGTGTCTCGATGCTGACGGGTATGCCGTTGAACCATGCTGGTTCGATTGAAGTAGGGCTGGTTCCAGATACGCTTAAAGACTGCCCGGTGGGTAAGCAGCCGCCACGCAAGTCGGCAAAACCCTGTTACGGACTGCATGTGTTTTTAACAGATGACGGTGAATTGCAGTTTCCCGGGCTGGATATTGGCATTGAGGCGGCGACGGGGCGCGCGGTTTTGTGGCCTATTAAGACCTCAGTCAGCGCCGAATCCGGCCAGCCTGTTGCCGTTTATTCCAGTATGGGCAGCGATAATTTCTGGGCAGCAAGCATCACGCTGTATGCAGCCAAAATGTTTGAGCCAGATACCATTGTTGAGCTTGTGCCGCAAACTCAGAAGGGCGTCGCTTTGGGGGGCACTGATGTGTTGCCCGCCGGCACCAGTTATCTCGAAGACCCAATAAATGAAAATGAGGTTGTGCGCTAATGCGTGTAAAAATAGCTCCCGAATTTATATGGCGTAAATTGCGTCAATGGGTGCATCAGCGGCACTACCATTTGTTTAAGTTGGGGTGGTATAAAGTGCCGCGTCAACCACTGGCGAATTTTCCCAGCGGCATGAGCATTACGCATATCGCGAACACTGGTATTACCGCGATTGATAATTTTTGCACGCCTGAGGAAGCCCAGCACTTTATTGCTACTGCGGGCAGTAAGATTGAACCCAGTTCGGTGGTAGTCGATGGCGATAACATGCAGTCAGCAGGGCGGACGTCGCAGAGCTCCTTTATGCCTCTTGGTAGCAGCGATAAAAGGTTGCAGGATTTGGTGTTCCGTGCGGCATCAGTGTTCGGTTTGCCGGTCAGTTATTGCGAGAGAATGTCTATTACCCGGTATGGCGAGGGTGAATACTACAAAGCACATTTTGACTATGGCGATACCTTTGGGGCCGATCGCATGTACACCTGTCTTATTTACCTGAGTGAGCTTACGGATACGCAGGGCGGGGGTACCTGGTTTTCAAAGCTAAACTTGGTGGCGCGACCAAAACTGGGGCGGGCCATTTGCTGGGTAAATACGGATTCTGATGGTAAGCGACACCCTGAGACGCATCATGCCGCATTGCCCCCAGTGGGCGAGGGCGTCGAAAAGTGGGTCGTCCAGTTGTGGTTTCGTGGTTATCCAGCAACAAGGAGTATGCAAAAACCTGTTCCGCGATCCGGTATTCAGGGCGAGGCATTGGCTCCTGATGCCGTATTGCCTGAGGGGGTAAAGCATTCCGGACAACTTACTTATGACAATGCTTACACTATTCCCGGGTCTAAGAAAGAGGCCTAGCGGCACCGTTGATGGCAATGTGGTAAAGGGTTGTGAATAACGGGAGTATCGGCAGTCAGCCCTCTTAGATATTGAATTAGATAACGACTTAATTGTCGGATTAAAAAGTGCGTTAATTCGCAAGTTTAAGAGGACTGTTGTGATTCGGGTAATTCTTCTGACGCTAATAGGCTTTGTTTCTATTGCTGCATTTGCAGCGCCTACTGTTTATTGGCTGGAAAATCCGGTAACGGATATTTCTATTCCCGCTGAGTTGCCAGCTGACTGGGAATCGACACAGGCAGACACACTTTCTCTAGCGATTACTCCAGGTGAGTATCGCGCAGCCAGTTTTCTGGTGATTGCAGACCAGTCATTGTTCGATGTTCTGGCAGAGGCTACAGACTTAGTGGCGGTCGATGGTGGCGCGGTCATTCCAGCTGAGCAGGTCGACTTGCGATTGGTAAAGCAGTGGTATCAAGCCGCGTATGCTGCCCGTACCGCAAATCTGACGCCGCGATTATTATCTGAACTGCTGCTCAAAGATGACGCGCTGGTTAAAGCCGAAGACAATAAAAATTATCTGCAGCTGAGTACCGGTGAGTACGTTGATATCAGCCAGCGAGGTCAGTCACGCAAACGCGGCATTATTCCTGTTGATCGAATGCCTGTGGAGGATGCTACTGACTTGCAGGCCATTGATATTGCAGCCGGCAACAACCGCCAGTTTTGGGTGACTGTGGCGTTACCGGAAGCTGCTGAGCCGGGCCTCTATACGAGCACCATTAGAGTGAGCACTCGCGGTCAAGAGTTCAGCAGTCTTCGTTTGCAGGTTGAAGTGCTGCCCTTCCGTTTGGCCTCATCTGACCTGGTTTATAGCGTGTTTCATAGAGCACAGCTGAACAGTAACTGGCCTGATGGCAGCATCTCTTCAGAGATCCGTAGCGAGGACCAGTACAGTGCCGAGCTTAACAATCTGGTTGCTCATGGCGTTATGCATCCGAACCTCTATCAGAAATACAACTCGCCTGAGTTTCGCCGGGCGCTGGAGTTGCGCGTCGAAGCCGGTATCGATCAGCGTGATTTATTTTTGATTGGCTTGCCTGCAGTACCAGGCAGCAATGAACCAGTGCCATTTGGTTTTGACAATAAAATTCGCGACACGATGAGTAAAATTAGTGATTACGAGGTAGACCAGCTATACATGTGGGGGCGCGATGAGGCGAAAGCTGAGCGCTTGGAGCAGCAGAAACCAGTATGGAATTTTAGTCGTGATTTGGGGGCAAAAATATTTGCCGCTGGTTATCACACTACGGCTGCTTCCGGCCCGGGCAATTTCGACCTGATGGGGCCGCTGCATGACATTTTTGTAGCGATTAATCCTGTTACTCGTCAGGAAGCTGCTCGTTGGCACAGTATCGATAAAAAAATATTTTCTTATCAAAACCCGACCGGGGGAATGGAGCGTCCAGAAACATTTCGGCAGAACGCAGGTCTGTTTCTGTGGCAGATGAATTACGATGGCGCCATGATGTATGCCTATAACGATTCCTTCGGCAGTGCATGGAACGATTTTGATCATGCTATTTATCGCGATCATAATTTTGTTTATCCGACGGTAAATGGGGTGGTTGATACGCTGCAGTGGGAGGGCTTGCGTGAAGGTATTAATGACGTTCGCTACCTGTCCACGCTAATGGCGATGATCGAGCAGAGTGATAATCAATCGCTGGTGAACGAGGCTTCTGCCTGGCTGGCTCGGCTCAAAGAGCAGCCACTTGCGCGGCTGGATCTAGATCGGGTCAGGGCCCAGTTTGTGGGCTATATTCTGGCATTCGCTAATGATTCGGACAGCGTGCATCAAGGCTTGGCATCCGGTCCTATCAAGGTAATGGCTGATCCGGCTGGGCTTAGCTATGTCGAGTGGACCACCAACCAGCGGGTCGCCGCCCGAATTGAATACGGCAGCACAAGTGCGGCTGAGGATGGCCAGGTTTCCAGTGGTGCGCTCATGTATGAGCATCGGTTGCTGCTCCCCGATTTGCCGCCAGGGAAGACGATCTATGTGCGTGCCATCAGTAATCCGGGCATCGGTGAGTTGCTAGCTGATGTCGTATCTGCACAGACGCAGCAGCTGGAGTTGCAAGTGGTGCTGAGCAGTGATGGTAACAATGACGTGTTGGACATCAATGTGGACTCTGTTGTTGCCGCGCATACGTTAGTTGACGTTGATAGCAGTTTACTTGGCTGGTGGCGTTTTGCTGAAGGCACGGGGACCACAAGTAAAAACTTAGCTGGTACTGCAGGCACTGCCGAATTAACCGGTGATGCAGAGTGGACTGCGGGTTATCTAGACTCAGGCCTGGCGTTGGATGGGAGCGGCGACTTTGCTTACATATCCGATATAGAAACCAAAGAAGGCAGTCCGGTAACCATAGAGGCTTGGGTAAAGTTTAATCAGTTTGCGCTGGAGCGGGGCGCCCGGCAGGGTATTTTCACAGGGTTGTATCAGCATCAGGTGAATAATCATTTCTACTTTAGCGGCAAGAAAGCCTTGTTTGAAGTGTCTTCATTGTTGAAAGCCGGAGTATGGCAGCACATTGTACTGACTTATGCAGGAACGACGGCCAGTGGGGTGATGTATATTGACGGGCAGCGAGTTCCGGTGTCGGCACAAAGCGAAATTGAAACAATAGATGGTCTTGATGGGCTTGGCGTGGGCAGAAGCAGCAGCTTTTTTGGCGGATTGCTCTCGGGAGGAACAACTCAGCTCGATGGTGCTGTGGATGAGGTAAGAGTTTGGAACCGAGTATTAAGCGATGCCGAAGTGCAGGCTGCATTCGGTCAAGCATCGGGGCGCTACCGGGTCGCTTACCCTGTAACTGCCGGTAAAGTTCGCAACTACAAAGTGATCTCAGTCAATGCTTTGGGCGCGCGCGCAGAGAAAACGGTCACTGCGCGCTGATCCTGCTTAGGGGTTTCAGCCGGCAGGCCGTTCGGCCACAACCCACAAAAAAGTGGTTTCTTTGTCGGCTTCGATAGCTGATTCGCGACTGGTGCTGAGAACTTTTAATCCAGCAGTCTCGATGAGTTCCAGGGTTTTTTCTTCGCCGTAGCTGCTCCAGTACATGTTGGAGCCGTGCCAACCTTCGGTGGTGACCAGATTTTCGACATCGTAGGGATACATTGCAGAGATAAATTTGCCGCCGGGGCGCAGCCATTTGGCAATGTCATTGAGCAATGGCTGATAGCGTTCGCGGGGCACATGATGGAAAGAATAGAAGGCGACAACAGCATCGAATGAATTGGGAGAAAATTCCAGCGACGTCATATCACTCTGAATTAATGTAGCGCTTGGAGCGTGCTTCTTTGCCAGTTCCAGACAACTGCTCGAAATATCATTGGCCGTGACATTGAAGTTTTCAGCGAGGGTGCGCGTAGTAGGGTCTCCCGGGCCGCAACCCAGTTCTAGCAGGTCAGCACCGGATTTGAGCTGATCGATAATCAGCTGCGTGTATTTGTCTCTGTCCGGGCGCGCATGACTGAGCGTCCACTGACCGTAATCCGAGGCCATCTGGTTGTAGCCTTCTTCAACGATCTTAGCCGGATCGGTTTTGTGCTGTTTTAGCAGCTTTCCGGCAATTATTTTTGAGCGGTAGCTCTTAATAAAAGAGCCCAGCAATAAGGGTTTTCTCAGGACTTTGCCCAGATCTGATAAAAATGTTGGCACGGTATATAGAGTATCCGAAGTATAGACAGGGGGAAGTCTAGCATAGCGTTGCCTGTCTCAAGGTGATCGGCCTCACGCTTATGGTGAATCTGCGGTTGACCCATGCTTTTGTCACGCGAGCATGCCGCCCGCGCTATTGCACTTGTTAAACCTCGCGGCTAATAATGCCATACTCGGGCATTGTTTCTGCCCACGTTTACTGTCGAGGAATTGGTATGACCGAACGCTGCATCAGTGCTGTTATCCCGGTGCGAAATCAGCCCGACACACTCGACATATTGCTGGGTTCGCTGATTCGTCAGGTGCTCCCTGAAGGCTGGGTTCATGAAGTGATTTGTGTCGATAATGCATCAACCGATCACACCCCTGAGGTTATCGCCTCACATACGGGCGTTATTGGTATGCGGGAAGAGCGTCTCGGTCCGTCAATCGCCCGTAACACAGGCGTTGCGGCCAGCAAGGGCGAGCTTATTTTTTTTATCGACTCTGATGCAAACGTCACAAGCGATGATTTTCTTGCCAAGCTGATTGCATTGGCAGAAGGTTTTGGCGACTTTGCCTTTTTTGGTGGGCCGATAATTTTGCCGCCGGAGCAGATATCTAACCCGGTAGCATTTGCGGATCACATGGCTTGTTGGTCGGCATGGAGCGCTATGCGCCCTGAGGGCGCCTCAGACTTTCAGCCCACCGCCTGCGTTATGCAGCGCAAGTGGTTTGATAAGGTCGGCGGCTATCGCACCGATATTCGTGTGCTTGAAGATTGGGATGTGCAGATGCGGGTAAGTGAATGCCGATTGGCTGAGAGCGGGGAAAAACTGCCGGCCTATTTTGTACGCAGTATCCCAGTTACTCATAGTGCCCGTAGTTCACTAAGCCGGACAATTAAACACAGTTGGTATTGGGGCTTGCCGAGTCGTGAGGCCTGGTTAAGGCCGGGGCCTGATCAGTTTATTTATCTCGAAACCCCGGTGTTGCGTTGGGCTTATTTGCCGTATCTTTTTTGGGCGAGGTTAAATGCACCGTTGCGTTGCGGGTGGCGCGTGTCCCGCAAGCGGGCATTGTTAAGCCTGCCGTTTCTTACGGTCACGGTTTTGGTTTGGACGATTGCGGTTATTGTTGGTAAGGGGCAGCCAAAGGGCGATCGTTATGCGCCGGTATAGGCGGAATGAATCCTCGGTTCTAAATAAAGAGCTACGCACTAAAACAAAAAGGCAACCTCATGGTTGCCTTTTTGTTTTAGTGCGATTGCGGATAGAGCCATTCCCCTGCGGTTGTCACCACGAATCGCTTAGACCTGATCACGAACTTTTGTGACTCTCCCCAAGCCCTTTAATAAGGGTTAGCTTAGCAAGTTATCTGTACGTGACACAAATTAAAATATCTTACTAAAATCACGCTATTGCAAACAGTCGCTGTAATTTATCTCTATGCACACAGTATGCAGCAGTTTCAAGACTTTTCTGGCGCCACTGTTGTATACGATACAGCGTATACCGCGCAGTTTGACGTT
>Ga0315322_10004108_pt1 | contig 11209 bp, 15 predicted proteins | sample M110021515metaG_FD_203461 | JGI IMG/M metagenome (GOLD analysis project Ga0315322, IMG submission 203461) | Ammonia-oxidizing marine archaeal communities from Monterey Bay, California, United States - M1 100m 21515 | ecosystem: Environmental > Aquatic > Marine > Intertidal zone | place: USA... | reverse complement strand
GAAGGAATAGGCTCAAGTAGAATAACAAAAAACTTTGAAGATGCTAAAATTGATGATGCTTATTCAATTGATGATCATGAGTCATTACCTATACTTTATGATTTAATTCAAAATGAAGGTTTAAGCCTTGGTACAAGTTGCGGGGTTAATATTGCGGGCGCTATTAGAATGGGTAAAGAATTAGGACCCGGAAAAACTATTGTTACAATTCTTTGTGATCGAAGTGAAAAATATTCTACAAAAATGTTTAATAAAAAATTCCTTGAAGAAAAAGGATTGCCCTACCCTAATTGGCTTTAGATATAAATTTTATCAGCTAGACCGTAACAAAGAATTGCACTTAAAATTGTAAAAACTAGTGGTGCAATAACACCCTCGTTAGAATCATTTTTAATTCCTGTTTTGTCAATTTTGATCGAATAAGTATTTACAATGAAGATACAAAGATTTTGTATAAAAATTAAATTAAAAAATGCCCAAGTACCTTCAACACCATTAGGTCTAATAAACATAATGTAAAGAGCCATTAGTAATGCTCCAAGAAACGTAGCACCTATCATTCGCATTATAGGTGTTGCTGTTTCGTCCATTTCAAATTTAGCTCTAAAATTTTTATTATTAATTATCATTTGATAAGCATAAATTCCAAAACCTAAAAAATGGACTATGAAAACAATTAAATAAAAAATTCCATTAAATTTTTCAAACATGGTCTTACCTTATCAAAAAAAAATTCTATTTTAACTAATAAATTCTAACTTCAACATCTAGTTGTATAAAATAATTAAGTAAGTCAATAATTATAGAATTTTTACATTTCAGTTGCTACTTTTTAGTTCTTTCAACTGTAAAACAAACATATAATTTTATTTATTCAAAATAGTTCTAATTAAAAAAGTAGGTGAGTAATGCAAGCAATATATACAAGAACAATAAGAGTTAAAGATGACATGCTGGGTAAAGCAATGGAAATTGGACAAAGTTTAGCGACCGTTAGAAAAAAATATTTTAAGAAACATCAAGTTTATTTTTCATTTCAAATTGGTGGTGACCCCAGAACAATAAGAGAGACTGTAATTGGTCCAATGTTTGAAGATAATAATTTTGAGGCAGATCAAAAAATGTCTGCTGATAAAAAATATCAAAAACTACAAATGCAATTAAAGCAAGTTGCTGTCGAGGGAACTATTCAAGATGAGATTAGATATGTCTTTAGTGAATAATTAACAATCAATAAAAAACAAAAGGAGAAAATATGGAAAAAGAAATGCTAGCAATGGCAAAACTTAAATCTGGTGAAGGAAAATTTGAAAAGTTCATGGGATTTATGCAATCTGATGAAGGAATGGCAGTAAGAAAAACTATTGCTCATGTTGAAAAAACAGTTCCAGCAATAGCACCAGATAAAAGTTATGTTATGTTTAAAGTCTCAGTTCATAATGAAGAAGAAATGAAGAAATTCGTTTCAGGTAATAACCCGATAGCAAAACCTATTTTTGATGAATGTATCGAAAGTGTTCAAATGTGGGAAATGAGCAAAGTTAATCTATAAGGGTTAATAAAAATGACAGGATACTCAATAGTTCAAATTGAGATAACTAACCCTATGGAAAGTTATGAAATTTTTGAATTAACAAAAGTTTAAAAATAAGTGAAAGTTGCAAATATTGTTGCTCAAGACATTCGTTTTCCTACGTCTAAAGAAAACTTAGGAACGGATGCAGTTCACATTGATTGTGATTATTCTGCTACTTACGTTACTATCGAGACCGAAGATAATAATTTAACAGGTATAGGTCTAACTTTTACAATTGGTAAAGGTAATGATCTTTGTTGTAAATCAATAGATTACTTTAAAGAGTTTATTATTGGAAAAGAAGTTACAGAAATTGAAAGAGATATTTTATTAATTTGGGAAAAAATTACTAATCACAGTCAATTAAGATGGGTTGGCCCTCAAAAAGGTGTTACTCATTTGGCAGCAGCAGCCTTTTTTAATGCAATTTGGGATTTAATTTCAAAATATCATAAAAAGCCTTTGTGGCAATACATTTTAGATTTAGAGACTGATGAATTGCTTAATAAATTATCTTTTTCATATCTTGATGATGTAATTACAAGAGATGAGGCGGCAAATATTATAAACAATAACAAAAAAAAATTACCAAAAGATACAACGTCTCTTAATTCTACAATTTTTCCAGCTTATACAACTGCAGTTGGTTGGCTTGGGTATTCTGATGATAAAATGTCTAAACTTGCAAAAGAAAATTTAAATAAAGGTTGGACACATTTTAAAATGAAAGTTGGACAAGATATAGAAAGAGACATTCATAGATGTAAATTAATAAGAAGCATTATCGGTAATGACAAAAAGCTGATGGTTGATTCAAATCAAATCTGGAGTGTTAATGAAACAATTGAATATATAGGCAAATTAAAAGAATTCGATATTATGTTTTATGAAGAACCCACAAACCCTGATGATATCCTCGGGTTCAAAAAAATAAAAAATGCACATCCTGATGTAAAGTTGGCAACTGGAGAAATGATGCAAAATGCAGTCATGTTTAAACAATTTATTGAAAATAAATCTCTAGATTATTGCCAAATAGATAGCTGTAGAATAGCAAGTATAAATGAAATTTTACCAGTATTATTAATTGCTAGTAAATTTGATATCCCGGTAATACCTCATGCTGGAGGAGTTGGATTGTGTGAGTATGTTCAGCATCTAAATATAATCAACAAATTTATTATAACTAACAATGATTTAAGTTTGAGTGAATATGCAGAAAGTTGTTCAGAACATTTTGAAAATCCAGCAATTATAAAAGATGGAGGCTATACAACACCAATTTTACCTGGGTATTCAGTAAAAATTAAAGATAAATCAATTAAAGAATTTGATTATAATAGTGGATCATATTGGAATTAATATGATTTAATATCAAATTAAAAATAACAACAACTAAAAGAAACAATAATACAAGGAGTATAAAAATGTCAGTAGCCAGAATAACAACTCTCAACTTAAAATCAAAAGAAGGTGCAGATCAAATTGAAGAGACTTATAAAACAAATGCACCGAGTGAATTTCCTGAAGCAGAACAATTATTGGAAGTTCGTGTAGATGATACAACTATAATGTTTGTTTCATTATATGTTGATAATAACGCAATGGAAAGAGCTTCTGCTTCAAGAACAAAACGAATGGATTTAAATAAGGACCTTATTGATTCAGTTGATGGAAAAACTGGTGAAGTAATTTTAAATCATAAAAACTAAAGAAAGGAAAAATATGTCTCTATTAACAAAAATGGATTCTGCTATAGCAGCAAAAGATGAAGCGGCAATGAATGAAGTTATTCATGATGATTATAAATTTACAATGCACGCTTCTGGAAATGTTTTAGGTAAAGCAGATGTGATTAAATGGGCAATGAGTGGTGATATCAATAAAGATAAAGTAAGAATTCTTTATGAAAATGATGAAATTGGAGTTGAGCATTCTTTCGTAACATTTAATGACGGTAACACAGAAGCAGTAATGGCTGTTTACAAATATAAAGATGGAAAGGTAATTTCTTTAGAAACAGGCGCTACAAAAATACAAAAATAATTATATATATTTAGCGAGATTTAATTTAAGATTATTTTATGAGTCTCACTACTTCATATCTATTCCTGGCTTTAGCAGTACTTCTAGGGGTAACTTCAAATAGTTTTGCAAAAAGTGCTGAAGGATTCTCCCTTCTCTTTCCAAGTATAATTACTGGAATTACAATTGTTATGTGCATGTACGCACTTTCAATGGTAATGAAAAATATTCCAATGGGGATAACTTATGCATCATTCGCAGGATTAACAATTATCGCAACCGTAGTTGTTGGAATAATTCGATTTGATCAAATGCCAAACTTTTATTCAATAATAGGTTTATTATTTATTATTATTGGAGTTTTGATGGTCAACCTATTGGGTAATAATTAAAATATGAAACCTTTATTTGGATATTTATTTTTAGCAATGGGAATTTCATTTGGAATTGCATCAAATAGTTTTGCAAAAATTTCTGATGGTTTTACAAAATTAACACCATCAATTTTATGTATATTATTTATGTGTATTACTATGTTTTCTATTTCAAAAGCAATGTCAGCACTTCCAGTTGGATTTGCTTACTCTACATATAGTGGATTAACAGTTATGGGTGTTTTAGTATTTGCTATGATTAAATATAATCAAATTCCAAATCTATACGCATCTGTAGGAATTATATTGATTGTTATAGGTGTTGTGATGGTAAATTATTTAGGAAAGCTAAATTAATTTAAAAATTGCCTGGCAATTTATGAGTACCGTCACTAGTTAAAGTTATTTTATATTCTTCAACTACATTAACTAAATCAAGCTCTGAGTATAAATGTGGAAAAAAATTACCGTCTGAAGCTTGTTCCCACACCAAATGATCTAATTTTAAAGTATCCACTTTTAACAATGTTAAATTTTTTTCATTAGAATAATGTTTTTTAAGTGTTCTTTCTACCTGTTCTTCTCCAGAAAAATGGATGTAGCCATCTTCTATATCTTTTGATGATCCTGAATAAGATCCATTAGATTTAGCTTTTTTTAAATCTTCATTTTCAATAATTTTATAGATGTGTTTTAGATTCATAATTACCAGGATGAATTAGGACCTTTTAAAAATTCTAACTCCTCGTTAGTTGACTCTCTTCCAAGAACTTTGTTTCTATGAGGATATCTATGAAATTGTCTAACAGCTTTAGTGTGATCCTGCCAAAATTTTTTAATTTGATTATATCCTTCATGTTCTCTCAAATATTTATTAAGTAAGTAATATGCCATGTCATGATCTGTTATTTCTTCACTATGAATAAGCGGTAAAATCATAAAAAATCTTTGGCTTTCATTCATGGTTTCGAGATAACCCGCGTAAACAGCATCATTAACAATTAATCTTGTTTTGTGGTCTTGTGCAAAAGCTTTTTTATCATCTCTAAACATGTTTCTTGAAAATTGATCAAAGAGAATAACTAAAGCCAATGCGCTCATTGGTTGATCTTGCCAGTCATCATATTCGTTTTGACTTGCTAGTTCGTAATCTTTTAGAAATTTATCTCTTATTATTTGATCGAAGCTTTCATCCTTTTTAAATCTTTTTTCTGTAGGAGTTTCTTTAAACCAAAAATCTAAAATTTCTTGTGCTCTTTTTGAGATCATTTTGAAACAGGTTTTAATAATTTCAAAAATTTATTATGAACAGTTTTGTTTGAAGAAACCAAAATATTACCAGCATTTACCGCATCTCTATTATCCCAAGTAGTAATGTGACCACCTGCCGCTTTAACAATTGGTATTAATGGATGAATATCCCAAATCTTATTAAGACACTGTATAACAATATCTACTCTTCCTTCTGCAAGATGTGAATAACTTAAAGCATCACTGCAAGGAAATTGCATAAGTTTTAAAACTTGAGGAATTTTTTTTTGCTTATTAAGTGATAACCATCCATGAAAAGCAGCTGAAACTTTAACGCTATTAAAAGTTGCTTTTTTATTTACAGATATTTTTTTTCTTTTACCATTACTAACTACATAAGCTATCTTATCAGAGTAATTTAAGTAGTACTTTTTAAGAACTGGAAAATTAGCTAATCCCAAAATTGGGTTACCTTTATAGTTTAATGAAATTAAATTACTCCATGTTGGATTTCCAATTACGTATGATCTTGTTCCGTCAATTGGATCTATCACCCATGTGAAATCACTTTTGGATTTTCTATGACCAAATTCCTCACCTATGATTTGATGATCAGGAAATCTTTTTTTTATATTAAATCTAATAAATTTCTCAAAAGCTCTATCTGATGAGGTTACTGGGTCATAACCTTTACCCTTAAGCTTATTAGAAACTTTAAAAGTTCTATTCAATTTTGAATAATAAAAGCTTGTTAAATCTTTCGCCAACTTATTTAAAAAATTAGCATAAACTGGGTAGTTTTTTGAATTAAATTGATCCACATCAAACTCTTACTATTTTATTTATGTTGAATAAAGTTAAATTTTAAATAATTCTTTGATTAAATTATGAAAATTGAACTCAACAAAAATAAAGTTTATTTCAATAATGGTACTGTAAAAAAAGAAATTCATCCATTTTGGTTAAGAGAAAGAGTTGATGGAGAAGAATTTTTAGATAAGGGTACTCAGCAAAGACTTTTTGATCCAACATCTTTAGATAGTGAAATATTAATAAATAAAGCAAATATAACTGACAAATTTCTTGAAATAGATTTTAACGATGGAATTAACTCTAAACTAGATATTGATAAACTTGCTTTAGAATTTTTAAATGAAGACATAATTATAAAATCTATCCCAAAAATAAAATGGGACTCGTCATTGAAAAATATCAAAAATTTTGAATATCAAGAAAACTTTTTTGAAAGTAAAGAAATGTATGATCTGTTAGTATCTTTTTATAAATATGGCTTTGTAATTATAAAAAATATTCCGACTGATGATAATTTTATTGTTAAATTTGCTAATTCAATAGGAAGTGTAAGAAGAACTAATTTTGGTGAATACTTTGATGTTAAATCTAAACCTGATCCAAATGATTTAGCGTACACATCTTTAGGACTAACTCCACATACTGATAATCCATATAGAAATCCTGTTCCTTGTATTCAGCTACTACATTGCATTGAAAGTAAAGTGTCTGGTGGATTGTCAACATTGGTAGATGGTTTTACTGTAACGGAAGATTTAAAAATTGAAAATCCAGATTTTTATAAAATATTATCTGAAGTCAAAGTTAGATTTAAGTTTATTGATAAAGAAGTTGTATTAGAAGATTGGTCTGAATTAATTAAACTTAATGACGATAAAACTTTTAAACAAGTAAGATTTAGTCCAAGATTAGATTATGTTCCAATGTTAGAAAGAAAAAAATTAGATTTATATTATAAAGCTCGAAAAAAAATATCTGAGATGTATAATTCTGATAATTATAGAATTGAATTTAAGCTTTCACCTAAAGATTTAATGATGATGGACAACTATAGATTACTGCATGGCAGAACAGCTTATGAAACAAAAGAAGGGAGTAGATTTTTACAGGGTTGTTATATCGATTACGATAGTACTGAGGGGAAGCTCAGACACTTAAAAAGAAAATTTAATCTTTAAACAAATTTTCAATTTGCTCTTCAGCATCTTTTATTGATTTTTCATAATCAAGTGCCATTTGATCTGCGCTAATTACTTCTACTTTATCTATACCAAAAAAATTTAAAATAAATTTTAACCACGGTGTCAAAAAATCTTCTGAACTATTTAATTTAGTTCCTCCAGAGGTAATAACTAAATAAGCTTGCTTATTCTTAAGTAACCCTTCTCTTCTTCCATTTGGTTTAAATCTAAAAGTTTCCCCTATTCTAGCTGCTAAATCTGACCAGGCTTTTAATGTAGCGGGTGGTCCATAATTGTAAATTGGAGCTGAAATTATAATTATATCACTCTCTTTAAGTTCGTTAACAAGTTTATTTGATAAATCAAACATCTTCTTATGATCATCAGTTTGATCTTTTTTATCAATTTTCATTCCTGACTCGGTTAAACCGCTAACAAAAAGCATTTCATCGTCTAAATCTCTATAAACGACTTCATCTCCAGGTTTTTTGATTTTATCTAGTAATTTTTTAGCTAAAGCTCTTGAAGTAGAACCTTTTTTTCTAGCACTTGAGTCTATTTGGTAGATTTTCATAAAATACTTTTAACCGAAATTTTGCATAAATGGAAAAATTTTAATTATATAAAATCCAATTGTCTGTAATTGATTAGTAAGAATTAAAATACCTGTAACTAAAAGAATAATTCCACCTATTTTTGATATTAAATTTATATTCTTTTTAAAATTTTTAGAGAATAATAAAAATTTTTGAATTAAATAACCAGATAATACAAATGGAATAGCTAACCCTAAAGAATAAAAACTTAATAAAATTATTGCTTTAGATAAAGTTTCTTCAATAGAAGCTAATGCTAAAATAGATCCTAAAATTGGTCCAATACATGGAGTCCATCCAAATCCAAATGCTAGACCTATCACATATGGGAAAAAAATATTTTGAGATTTTTTAGCTTCAAATCTTTTTTCTAAATTTAAATAACCAATATTGATTAATCCAATTAATTGTAATGAGAAAATAATTATTATAATACCTGCTATAATTCTTAAAGTCTCAGAATTTTGCAGTAATGCTTGTCCTAAAAAAGATGCTGATGCTCCTAAAATAATAAATACAGTTGAAAATCCTAGACAAAATAAAGTTAATGGAAAAAAATTAATCTGTTTAGAGTTTAAAATATCTTGTAATGATTGACCTGAAATAAAAGAAACATAACCTGGAATTAAAGGTAAAACACATGGAGATAAAAAACTTATAAGTCCTGCTCCAAAAGCAATTAATAATTCAATCATCTAACCTGTATTTTTCATTGCAGCTGAAATTCCTGCGATTGAAGTCATTAATGCATCGTTTAAATATTTCTTTTCTTTTATAGTTTTACTTTTTTTAAGTTTGCTGATTACAATTGGTTGTATAATATTAAGAACCTCTGAATAAATATTTCTTACAATTACTGATGTTCTAAATTGTTTTCTTAGTTTGATTATTTCTTTTGGTGTAATTTTTTTATTCAATTTTTTTATAACATCAAATTGGAATCTAAGTTTTTTACCAACTCTTTTTAATTCTTCATCTGCTAAATATTCTTCATAGATCTTGGAAATATCAGGATCAGCTTTTGAAATTACCATATCTAACATATCAAGCATTGAATTTAAGAAAGGCCAGTTCTTTTCCATATCATATAGTGTTTTTCTAAATTTTTTAATGTGAGCGTATCTTAAAGCTTCAGCGCTACCAAGCCACGCTGGTAACATTAGTCTAATTTGTGTCCATGCAAAAACCCACGGTATAGCTCTTAAACTTTTTATATTATCTACATTTTTTCTTTTAGATGGTCTTGATCCAATAGATAGCTTTCCAAGAGCCACATGCGGTGTGACTGTTGTAAAATATTTTATGAATTCAGTGCTTTGATTAATATTTTTTCTGTACGAGCTTTTTGAAATATCAGACATTTTTTCTATTAAAGATCTCCAGTTATTTTTCGGTTTAGGTGGTGGATTAAGAGTTGCTTCAGCCACGGCTCCTATATAACTACATAAGTTATATTTTGCCAAAGGTTCATAACCATATTTTTGTTGAATAACTTCACCTTGATCAGTAATTCTTATCTTGCCATTAACAGAATTTGGAGGCTGAGATCTTAATGTTGCTTGAATAGGTCCTCCTCCTCTACCAGCAGAACCACCTCTGCCATGAAAAAAAGTAACGTCTATTTTATATTTTTTAGCTAAATTAACTATTTCTTCTTGAGCTTTATATTGGTGCCAACTCGCACAAATCTTACCAGCATCTTTACTAGAATCTGAATATCCAATCATAACTTCTTGTTTGTTTTTAATTAATTTTCTGTACCAATTTTTGGAAAATAAATTTTTCATTATTGATTTAGCATTTATTAGATCATCTAAAGTTTCAAAAAGTGGAACCACTCTTAACTTATCCTTAATTTTCGCCTCTTTTTGTAAAAATGAAATAGATAAAATATCAGAAGCTGAAGTTGTCATGGAAATTACATATGCACCTAAACACTCTGATGGTTCTTGAGAAAGTATTTTAAAGGTTGACCAAACTTCTTTATTTTCTTTATTTCGAAAGTTAAAATTATTAATAATATTTTTCTTCGATTTTATTGCCAATTTTAAAAAATTTATTTTTTCTTCCTCATTAAATTTAAAATAATTTTTTTTATATTTTTTATTTACAAGTTCGGCAATTAGCTGAATATGTCTTGAAGATTCTTGTCTAATATCTAATCTGGCTAAATTAATTCCAAAACATTTTGTTCTTCTCATTAAATCAAGAAGTTCACCACTTGCTAAATTTTCATTTTGATTTTGTTCTAAAGACTCTCTTACTACTCTTAAAGGTTTTAATATTTCTTCTCTTGAACTAAGCAATTTTTTTTTATCTAAAGGTTTTTTTTTAATCAAATGCTGTTCTATAGATCTATGAGTTAATCTCATTTTATCTCTTAAAGGTCTCAAAAAAACTCTATATGGTTCATATGTTTTACCAACTTTTCTTAAAATTTTTTTTGAACATTTATCCATCGAGTAAGATCTTATTATTTTTGTGAGACTTTTTTCATAAAGTTTAGCAGCTTCCCATCTTGATAATAAAATAACTTGTTTAGTAACTTCGGCCGTTACGTTTGGGTTTCCATCCCTATCTCCTCCCATCCAAGAACCAAATTCTATTGGGTTAAAATTTTTAGGTAGTCCTTTATTTATATTCTGAACAAATATTGAATTTAATCTTCTATATACTTTTGGTATAGTGTTCCATAAACTGTCCTCAATTATTGCCAAACCCCATCTTGCCTCGTCAAATGGTGAAGGCTTGGACCTCTTTAGATCATCAGTGTTCCAAACAATTGTAAGCTCATCAAACAATTTTTTGTCTAATATCTTTAGTTTTGCAGGATAGTTTTTTAAAAGATCTCTCTCTTCAAGTATTTTGATAATTTTATGGTATTTTTGTATTAAAGTTCTTCTTTTTACTTCTGTTGGATGAGCGGTTAAAACAATTCCTATGTTAAGATTTTTTGCAAGATTATAAATTTTATTTTCAGATATTTTTTTATTATTAAAAAGATCTTCAAAAATTTCTTCAATAAAAATGTTTTTATTATAAATTTTCTTCTTACTATTTTCGTATTCATCTAATTTTCTAGATGCATCTATAGACTCAGCTAAATTTATTAAATTCATAAAATGAGTAAAAGCTCTTGTTAATTTAAAAGTATATATTGGGTTTAATTTACTTATAGTTCTAATTATTTTGCCGTAAGAGTGATTACTGTAATTAAGCTTATTTACTTTTGAAAGTTTTCTAACTTTTTCAACTAAATTAAAAAATTTCTCTCCTTCTTGTTCTTTGATTACTTTTCCAAGAATATTTCCTAAATACCTAACATCTTCTCTAAGAAGTTTAGTTGGTATTCTTTCATAATAAAGATCTCTTTTTTGCATCTTTTAAAATAAA
>Ga0315322_10004107_pt1 | contig 11210 bp, 8 predicted proteins | sample M110021515metaG_FD_203461 | JGI IMG/M metagenome (GOLD analysis project Ga0315322, IMG submission 203461) | Ammonia-oxidizing marine archaeal communities from Monterey Bay, California, United States - M1 100m 21515 | ecosystem: Environmental > Aquatic > Marine > Intertidal zone | place: USA... | reverse complement strand
GCCCATCTCACTGCCTCCGTGAGACCACACCCGTGCCCGCCCACCTCGCCTGCGTCGACTCCATGCCAGTGCCTGGCGGTCGTCAAGCTCTGGGAAGGGGACCTCGAACAGCAGCTCGACGGCTTCGAGGGGAATCGTGCTTGGGTTGGAGCCGTCCTGGGCGGCGCTGATTGCCGCCAAAATGACGGCGAAGTCGGCCGCCGACGATCGGAGCTGTCCGTCCGGCCAGTCCGGCACTCCGTAGTGGGGTATCGGCAGGGGGCCCCCAGAGGTGCGTAGGTGGGGCAAGGCAACTTCTTCGACCTCGAAGTCCGCGAGGTGCCAGCCGGTGTGGGTCAGTCCGAGGGGCTCGAAGAGGGTTTGGTCGCACAGGTCGTCGAAGGGGATTCCGGTGGCTTCTTGCACCACCGCTGCAGCCAAGGCCACTCCCGCGTTGCTGTAGACCCGCTCGACCCCCGGACCCGGCGCCACGAAGTTATCCATCGGGTCGTACAGAGCACCGTGCGGCTCGAAGTAGTCGCTCACCCAATCCGACAGTGGCTGCTCGGCGTCCCCCACAACGTAGCCGTCGGCGAGGGTGTCCCAGTCATCTCGCGCACCTGCGGTGTGGGTGAGGAGCTGGCGCAAGGTGTAGGAGGCACCGCTCGGATGGACGTAGCCGTCGCCCATCAGCTCGTGGATGGGCTGGTCCAGGTCCACCCGCCCCTCCGCCGCAGAGATGGCTGCTACGAGTGCCACGACGGTCTTGCTCACGCTTGCGGTCAGAAACGGCGTGAAGAGCTGAACGGGCGACGAATGGAGCACATCGCCGGAGCCGAGACCGACGACCCAAACGACCTCGCCGCCTTGCACCATCCCTGCGCCAAGGCCCGGAATGGATGCATCTTCCCGGATAGCATCCACCTCGGCGGTCAGCTCCACAAAGCTGGTGACCGTGGCGCGTTCGCTGGTGAGACCATCGCGAAACGTAGACCGCTCAGGTGCGCATCCGCTGCACCAGATGAGCAGAGTGGTGACGATGACTTGAAGGGGGCTGCACTGGGCTGCCTCGCGGGATGGGTTCATTCGCTGCCTCCGCAGCATCTCCACGGCGGCTGTACCCCACTCGGCCACAATTCACCTGTCGCGGTCCGTCACACCCTCTCTTCCGAGTTGTCTCGCGGTGTCTCCGGGTGGCTGAGAGTGCTGTCGACCGCCCTTCGCAATCGGTCGATGTCGCGCGAAGTAGAAGAGCCAACCGGCCCCAGGAACCGGATACGCGCGGGTGTCCATCCTCGCAGGAGCCTGCATGTCCGATGCGCCCAAGAAGCTGTTTCTCGTTGATGGCTCGAACCAGGCCTTCCGCTCGTTCTTTGCCATCCAGTCCGACATGCGTGCGCCAGATGGCTTCCCCACTCGGGCGCTCTACGGCTTCACCAACGCCCTCTTGAAGCTGCTGCGGGTCCACGCCCCCGACTACGTGATGGTGGCGTTCGACAGGGGGCTGTCGTTCCGAAACGATCTCTACCCCCAGTACAAGGGGCAGCGGCCCGACATGCCTGCTGACCTCCGAGCCCAATGGCCGGAATTCATCCCGCTCTGCGAAGAGCTCGGCGTGCGGGCCACCGCCATCGAAGGTTTTGAAGCCGACGACATCATCGGCACTCTCGCAGACCGCTACGGCGGCCCAGGCGTGCATGTGTCCATCGTCAGCTCGGACAAGGACTTCTGCCAGCTCGTCAACGAGCACGTCGACTTGGTCGATATCGGCCGCGGGGATGTTCTGGGTCCGGCTGAAGTCACCGCAAAATGGGGGGTGCCACCATCCCAGATTATCGACCTACTGGCCATCATGGGCGACAAGTCCGACAACGTCCCCGGCGTTCCGGGGGTGGGTCCCAAGACCGCAGCCAAGTATCTGAAGACCTACCCGACCGCTGCCGACGTCCACGCTGCTGCGGTCGCCAAGAAGATCAAAGGCAAGCGCGGGCAGGCCATCGTCGACCATGGTCTGGATGGCTTGGAGCTGGGGCGAAAGCTCGTCACTATCGATGTCGATATGGACCTCCCCTTCGATCTGGAAGGCATCGTCCTGTCGGAGCCGGACTGGGGCGCCCTTACGAGCCGGTTCGCCCGCTACAACTTCCGTCGCTTGAGAGAGATGGCCGAAGAAAACTCCGGCGCCAGTCCTGCTCCGCCCAAGGTGGACAGCTCGAAGTACCGCGCTGTCACCACAGCCGAGGATCTTGGACAGCTCGTGAAGAGCCTTCGTGGCGCAGGACGCTTCGCCTTCGACACCGAGACCACCAGCCTCGACCCTTTGGTGGCCAGGCTCGTGGGCATGAGCTTCTGCTGGGGCGATGACGGCGCGGTCTACGTGCCCATCGGTCATGTCGAAGGACCGAATTGTCCTGGTGCGCTCGAAGCACTGGGTCCGGTGCTCGCTGATCCTGCGATCAAAAAGACCGGCCAGAACCTCAAGTACGACCTGTCGGTGCTTCGGTCCGCCGGACTCACTCTGTCCGGTATCGGCGGCGACACCATGCTGCGCGACTACCTCATCGATGTCGACCGAAAGCACGGTCTCGACGACCTGGCGCGCCGCTACCTCGACCACACCAACGTCGCCTACGGCACCCTCACCGCCGACGTGGATGGCGACTTCTCCCGTGTGTCGATCGAGAAGGCCACCCGATACGCCGCGGAAGATGCTCATGTGGTCTGGCTTCTCGAACAGGAGATGCATCTCGAAGACGACGTCGCCGCGGTGTACAGCGACATCGAGGTACCGTTGATTCCGGTGCTGGAGGACATGGAGCGTGCGGGCATCGGCGTCGACGGCGACGCGCTTCGGAGGCTTGGGGTCGAGCTCGGTGCGCGGGTCGACATGGCCCGCAGTGCCATCCACTTAGAGGCCGGCAAGGAGTTCAACGTCAACTCCACCAAGCAGCTCGCCACCATCTTGTTCGAGGAACGTGGGCTCAAGCCGGTGAAGAAGACCAAGAGCGGCTTCTCTACAGCAGCAGCAGTGCTCGAGCAGCTGGCATCTGATGGAGATGCGCTCTGCCAGCTCATTCTCGACTACCGCTCGCTCGCCAAGCTCAAGTCCACCTATGTCGACAAGCTGCCCGAACACATCGCCTCCGACGGTCGGATTCACACCTCCTTCCATCAGGCGGTGGCAGCCACCGGGCGACTGTCTAGCCACGACCCCAACCTCCAGAACATCCCCATCCGCACCGCAGAGGGCAGGCGCATTCGGCAGTGCTTTGTGCCCGAGGCCGGACATCGTTTCCTGTCGGCCGACTACTCGCAGATCGAGCTGCGGGTGCTGGCCCACTTCTGCGGAGATGGCCCCCTTGTGGAGGCGTTCCGCGCGGGACAGGACATCCACTGCCGCACTGCCGCCGAGGTCTTTGGAGTGTCGCTCGAAGACGTCTCGCCCGGCCAGCGCAGGGCCGCGAAGGCCATCAACTTCGGCATCGTCTACGGCATGAGCGCGTTCCGGCTGTCCAACGAGCTCCGCATCCCACGCCGAACGGCGCAGGACTACATCAACGGCTATTTCGAGCGGTATCCGCAGGTGAAGGCGTACATGGATGGCGCGGTTGCGCAGGCCAAGGAGTCGGGCAAGGCCCGCACCTTGTTCGGTCGAGAACGTCGGGTGCGCGGACTGGACTCGCGCAACTTCAGCGAGCGGGGCGGTGCCGAGCGCATCGCCATCAACACGCCGGTGCAGGGCACCGCGGCCGACCTCATCAAGATGGCCATGATCAGGGTCCACCGCGCACTTCGGGCCGATCATCCCCACGCGCGGCTGCTGCTCCAGGTGCACGATGAGCTGGTACTGGAAGTCCCGCGCAACGAGCTGCTTGCCGTGTCTGCGCGGGTGAGACATGAGATGGAGTCGGTGGCCACGCTTGCGGTGCCGCTGCGGGTCGACGTCGGTGTTGGCGACAACTGGGATGAAGCCCACTGACTTTGGGGCACGACGTAGGTAGGGGTGTGCCGGGTTACTGCGGCTTCTCGACGGGGGCGCGCTTGCCCCGAATGGTGCGCACAGGAGTGTGTGAATGGGCCTCGCTACAATCACCCTCGACCCGGTCTTGCTCGACGCTCTCGCAGCAATTTCCGTATCGTCGCTCGCCCTGCCGGTCTGGGGCATGGCCCGGTCGCCAGATACCCCCCAGCAGGTGGCCGACCGTGCCGAAGAGCACGCCCTTGTGAGGCGTGTTCTCGAAGGTGACGGTGAAGCTTACCGGGTGCTGGTGGAGCGCTACCAAGAGCGCATTTACTACGTCTGCTACGGCTTTGTGCGCAACAAGGAGGACGCTCGGGAGCTCGCCCAGGAGGCCTTCGTCAAGGCCTATCGCAACCTGCCGCGCTTCCAGTTTCGGTCGAAGTTCTACTCCTGGCTGTCGCGCATCGCGTCCAACCTCTCCATCGATTGGCTCCGCCGCATGAAGGTGCGCAAGGCGGAGGAGTTCGATGAGGGGATTGCGGCCAAGGAGTCCGCCGGGGTGATCTCGATGGCCCATTACAAGCACCATCCCGGTCGTTCCGCAGAAGATGCCCAGCTGCGGGTGCGTCTGGTTCAAGCTATTGACTCGCTGCCCGACCAGCAGCGTCAGGCCATCATCCTCCGAGAGATCGACGGCCTTGCGTATAAAGAGATCGCCGAGATTATGGAAATTCCCGAAGGCACGGTGATGAGCAGGCTGTACTACGCTCGCAAGAAGCTCCAGAAGGCGCTGGAGGATGAGCGGGCGTGACAGACGGCCTGCCAGCAGGGTGTCAGATCCCTCTGGGCATCCGAGCAGAGCTGCCGTCGAATGAATGGCGAGCGAAGGCGTCCCACCCCCGACTGCGATGGGACGGCTGGCCTGCTTGCCCGTGCGCCCCTTCATCGACCGCCCCGGACCTCCCATGAGTCGCGACGCCAATCTGTCTGAAGGCACCTTGCTGCCTGAAGAAGCGGTCCAGGAGCTTCGTGCTCAGGACGGCGACGTCACCGCCGAGGTGCAGGCGGCTCTGGCTGCGCGGGGCATGGATCCTGCGGAGCTCCGTCGCCGCTGGCACCGCGTCCGTGCGCTGATGTTGCCGCCCACCGATGCCCCCGACTTGGTGCCCATGGTGTTCGATGTGCTCGGACTTGAGCTGATCGACTCGGCTGGCGTACTTCTCGAAGGGTCGGGTTCGCCTCCCGAGCTGTCGACATCGGTGCTTCAAGCGGTCGAGCTCGGCTTTGTCGCTAGCCAAGACGCCATTCTCGAAGGCTGTGGCGACTCACCCGAGCTGTCTGAGCCGGTGCTGTCCGAGGTTGAGCTTGCCGTCACCCGCAGTCGCGACGTGTTGATGGAGGGCAGTGGTCCGTCTCCCGAGCTGTCCGAGCCTGTACTTGAGACTGTCGAGCTCGCCGTCACCCGCAGTCGCGATGTGTTGTTGGAGGGCAGTGGTCCGTCTCCTGAGCTGTCCGAGCCTGTACTTGAGACTGTCGAGCTCGCCGTCACCCGCAGTCGCGATGTGTTGTTGGAGGGCTGTGGCGACTCACCTGAGATGTCCGCGCCGGTGCTGGGCGACTTGGACCTCTCCTTTGCGTCGAGTCGCGACGGTCTGCTTGATGGTTGCGGTGCCCCGCCAGAAGTGTCTGATTCCGTGCTCGATTCGGTGGATCTGTCCGTCACCCGCAGTCGCGATGCGCTTCTGCAGGGCAGCGGCCCGTCCCCTGAACTCACCGCAAAGGTGCTGGCGAGTCTCGAAAAGTCCGACGTCCTCGGCCTCCGGAGAGCCATCGTCGACGAGGCTGGTCCCGCGCCCGACCTCTCCGCTGGGATCTTTGGCGAGCTCGGTTTTGCTCCGATCGAGCAGGCCGCAGCGGCTCCTGTAGTGCCCCTTCATCCTGCTCCGGTCCCCGACCTGGCGGCAGTTCCGGCAGTCCAGCCTCGCTTCAAGCGCAAGTGGCTGTGGGCCTTCCCGGCCGTGGCGCTGCCGGCGGTGGCGATGGCGGCTGCAGCGTTCTTCATGGTGGTGCAGGCTGTGGTCTCACCCATGGGCGAGACGCTGATGTCTGCCGACGAGATCGGGTTTTCGCCCGATGTCGTCAACCGAATTGAGATCGAAGAGATCTCGTCTGCCGCCGACGCCATCGTGCACGTCATTCAGGGCGACATCGACGATGATGCCGCGCCCACAATCATCTTCATCGATGTTCTCGAGGACGACGCCGAAGAGGCTGAGACCGGGGACGGGGGGACGACGCTGTGAACCGACGCACGCTCCAGGTGGCCCTTGCGGCCCTGCTTCTCGGTGCCACTCCTGCGCTTCCCGACGTGGCCCATGCCACCCCGCCCGCTCAGCAGCAGCCCAAAGGAAAGGTGGAGCTGAAGGTCCACGTCATCCACGCGACAGACACCCACACACGGGTGGACCCTCGTCTCGACCAGCTCCAGCGGTATCTCCGTCACCTTCGCTACACCGGCTACGAGCTGCTCGAGACCCGCAAGGTCCCGCTCACTGCCCGTGGCGCTGAGACCTTCGCCATCGCCGGGGAGCGCAAGGTGCGGGTGGAGCTGCTGTCCAAAGATGCCAAGAAGGCGCGTCTGCGAGTGAAGATCATCGGTCGCAAGGGTCAAAAGCTGCTCGACACCACGCTGTCGGTGCCCCGAAACGGTACTTTCATCGTGGCGGGTCCCAAGTACAAGGGTGGCATCCTGGTGCTGCCGTTGACCGCCAAGTACTGAAGCCGGTCGCGCGTCCTCCGCCCCGTTAGGCCACTGGGCCACGCCCTAGGGGAATGGAGGCTTCATGACCATCTTCTCGAAGATCATCGCCGGCGAGATTCCTGCGGATATCGTCTATGAGACAGACACTGTACTGGCCTTTCGGGACATCCAACCCCAGGCGCCGGTCCACGTGCTCGTGATTCCCAAGGCGCCTGTGAAGTCGCTGGCGCACGCCTCGGCGGAGCACGCTGGGCTGATGGGCGAGCTGATGCTGGCATGTGGCGAAGTCGCGCGTCTCGAAGGGCTCGAAGAGAGTGGCTACCGGGTGGTCACCAATATCGGAGACCGCGGGGGACAGTCTGTCCATCACCTGCACTTTCATGTGTTGGGCGGCCGTCAGATGCGGTGGCCACCTGGCTGAGCCTCCTCAGCGGAGCGTCGACATTCTCGCGTCGACTTCAGCGATGAGCGCGCGCACAGTCGGGTCTTGGGCGGAGCTCGCGGCACTGGCTACGAGCTCGGCAGTGTCCGCCCCTGCATGTGCGTAGAGCAGTGCCTGGAGGGCCATGTCGAGCTTGTCGAGGTCTCTCACGAAGCGGGCCTCGGGGCTCTGATGCTCCGCGTAGTCGAGCCAGAGGGCGTGGAGATCGGGTCGACCGCTGAACAGGTCCCGCGCAGCTTTGGCCTCTAATGTGTGCTTGTGGGCCTTGGAGATGCCGTCGTGGGGTGTGATGTCGCCGACCTGGACTTCCGGCAGATCGTGAAGGACTGCCAGAGCGAGCGCACGCTGTAGGTCGAGGTCGAGTGGACAAAGCTGAAGCACCAGCCATGTGATTCCCCAGGAGTGCGCCGCGACGGACTCGGGTGCATCGACGCCCACCCGGAGCCAGCCCGCGCGTGCGACCGACTTGAGCTTCAGGCCGGCGAGCAGCTGGTCGAGTGTGGACGCCATGGGTCACACCACCCGAGCGGCCTGGTCTTCGCGGCACATCGACACCAGCGGTGCGGCGGAGCTCTTCTGGGCGGCCATGAAGTCGTCGCGTGAGCGGATTCCCCGCCAGCCCATCTCGATCATCACCTGAGCGACTGCCCCCCCAAGCCCTTCTCCGGGGCCAGGGAGAATGACAACGTCGGGGCCATATTGGCCAAGCGCCGCTGCAAGCATCGCGGTGAAGTCGTAGGTGTCGGTGACCTGAGCACCAAGGGTCCACTCCGCCATCACTCGGGTGTCGGCAGTGAGGGGACGCCAGCTGCGGCCCGTGCCGTCCACCATCGGAAGCTGTGGCTGCTGCCAGGCGAGGTCGGCAAGCTCGTTCTGTGCGGTGCCGGCAGTGCCTCGCAGCAGTGGGGTGTGGAAGGCCGAGTGGAGCGGCAGTGCCAAGGGGTACGTGTATGCGCCGCGCTTTTCGCTGGGAAGGCGGTCCATGGCGGTGTCGAGCGCGGGCGTACTGCCTCCGAGGACCGCCTGGCCGCCCAGCCGAATCGACCAAAATAGGTCGGGCACCTCGTCGACGACGCGCTGCACTTGTTGAAGCCGCACGGGGTCGGGGCGCCAGTCGTCGCCAGTGAGTGGCACGACAATCTGCCCACCCACTACGCGGCCTTCCTGGTAGCTGCCCATGGTGTCGATGAGCCGTCCGGACGACTCGATGGACAGCGCGCCCGCGACACCAAGCGCGGTGTACCAGCCCATGCTGTTGCCCGCGACGGCGACCAGCTCCACCTTGTCGGGATTGAGACGCTCGCGGTCCACCCAGGTGCAGGCCGCGGTGACCAAGCTGGCGTGCTCACCGGCGAGGTGGAGGCGAGGGGAGAAGCGTTCGGAAGCGTCGAGCTCTCGGATGGAGCGACGCCCATGGGCCGCACGGACTCGTTCGAAGGTGTCGACAGCAGAGGACGGCCCCTTCGACAGACTTCCAAGCTGCGCGCGCCGATAGGAGCCGCGACCTGGGCAGAGAAACAAGGCTCTCAGGCGACTCATTGTGGGGCTCCCACTGCGGCACGGATGGCGGTCTCGATGTCGTCTTCTTGCACCAGCACCAGGTTCGCAGCGGCTCCGAGCGGGATGTAGCAGTCGTCGCCGGCCACCCGTGACAGCTTGACCTCGGGACAGTCCTCGGCGAGTGCGGTCATCACGCCCTCCGCGACGCCCCCGGTACGACGGCACTCATCGACCACGAGCACATTGCCCGTTGCGCGGGCATGACGGGCCATCTCCTCGCGGGGCAACGGCTGAATCCAGCGCAGGTCGATGGTGCGGACCTGGATGCCTTGGGCGCGCAGGCGCTCGGTGACCCGCAGGCTCATCCACACCCCGTTGCCGTAGGTGACAATGGTGAGCTGGTCGTCGTCTTTGGAGTTGTAGACCCCGACCTCGCCAAGTGGCACGGAGAAATTGAGGGGAGGGTAGCTGTGGAGCCAGAGGCCGTCACGGTCGGCGTGGAGGTCCTTGGTCATGTACCGCGCGATGGGCTCGAGGAAGACGCTGACCTGGCCGTGGACCTCGGCGGCAGCCACACAGGTGCGGAGCATGCCGACGGCATCTCGACCGTTGGAGGGGCATGCCATCAGCAGGCCGGGAATTTCCCGCAGTGCACCGATGGAGTTGTCGTTGTGGAAGTGTCCGCCGAAGCCCTTCTGGTAGGCGAGGGATGCGATTCGCACGACCATGGGGTTGCGGTACTGGCCATTGCTGAAGAACTGGAGGGAGCTTGCTTCGCCGCGGAGCTGGTCGATGGCGTTGTGGAGATAGGCCAAGTACTGGATCTCCGGCATCGGCAGCATGCCCAGCTGGCCGGCGCCGATGGCGAGTCCCAGGATGGCGGTTTCGTCGAGAGGGGTGTTGAACACGCGTCCCACCCCGGCGCGCTTCTGGAGGTCGGCCGTGACGTGGTACACGCCGCCCTTGCGGGCCACGTCCTCGCCGAAGATAAGGGCGTTGTCGTACTTCACCAGCAGGTCGCCAAGACACCGATTCAGCAGCATGGCCATGTGGCGCGGCCGGTCTACTTCGGGAAGACGAGGTCCCCAGAAGCGTGCTCGGCTCTCAGCATCCGGCACACGGGCGGCCTCTGCGTCGACTGCATCTGCATCGTAGGGTGCGAGGGGGGCCATGACCTCTTCGGCGCTGGTCAGCTTTGGGCGACGCACGGCCTCTTGTCCGAGGGCATGCACCCGGGCTCGGGTCTCTTCGTAGAGCGAGAGGACTTCGTCGCGCGTGAGCCATCCTTGGGCAATGAGCGCCTTGGCGGCACTGAGCACCGGGTCGCGCGACTCGGCGGCTTCGATTTCCTGGGGGGTGCGATAGAGCTGCTCAACGTCGGAGCCGGCGTGGCCGAGAAGGCGCACTAGGCGGAGGTGAAGGAGGGCTGGGCGGCGGGTGGTGCGCACGAACTCCACGGCTTCGCGAGAAACCTCCATGGCGTCGACCCAGTCGAGCCCATCTGCCCCGAAGTACTTGATGCCGGGGTCGTTGCTGAACCGCGCGGCGACCCAGCCGCGTGGGGTGCGCACGCTGATTCCGAGACCGTTGTCTTCACACACGAACAGCACGGGGCAGGGCAGGTTTTGGTGGTCGGCCAAGGCTGCGGTGTTGAATGCGCCGCAAGCGGTGGAGTGGTTGGAAGAGGCATCGCCGAAAGAGCACAGCACCACACTGTCCGACGGGTTGGTGCCCGGAAGCCCGAGGCGTTCTTGGCGGGCTAGTGTGAAGGCTGCTCCCACCGCCTTTGGGAGGTGGCTGGCGATGGTGGAGGTCTGTGGCGGGATGTGGAGCGGCACCGACCCGAAGACCTTGTGGCGACCGCCCGCGATGGGCTCATCGGCGGACGCCACCATGCCTAGCAGTACGTCGAGTAGAGGCGTGGTGCCGGGCACCTGCTTTGCGCGGGCCTGGAAGAAGCCTCCGGAACGGTAATGCAGGAAGGCGGGATCGGTCGGTCGTGACGCCCATGCCACCGCGGCGTTGGACTCATGGCCAGATCCGCCGATGGTGTAGAAGCTCTGGCCTGTCGTCTTGAGTGCGCGGGCTTCGAAGTCGAGCATTCGGCTGGCGACCATCGACTCGAACACCGTGATGGCTTCGCGCGCGGAGATGGGACTTCCAGGCCGCACTGCGAGGTCAAGATCGCGCTCGGAATTGGACGAATATTCGGCGAGAGCACTGATGGCGTCGAAGAACTGGCGGTCGACGATGTCTGCGCGGCTGACGGCCACGGGACCTCCTGCGTGGGGCGGACGGTGTATCCCGCGCGTTGCTGGGGGCCGCCCGGAACCCGCCTCGCACCCGAGTACGGCATGCCGCTCGATGAGGTGGCGACGAGGATGGTGGAGTCCCACTTCACCGTGGTGCCGCTCATTCAGAGCGGGCAGCTCAACGGTGAACTCCAGAAGCCATGTGCGATCCGGGCCACGCTTTTCCAGCGCACTGCTCGGGTCTGAGGCTCAGAACACCTTCGCCGGCAACACCACCCCAGCTGCTCGTGCGGCCCGAGTGACGGCGTGCACCAG
>Ga0315322_10004106_pt1 | contig 11212 bp, 22 predicted proteins | sample M110021515metaG_FD_203461 | JGI IMG/M metagenome (GOLD analysis project Ga0315322, IMG submission 203461) | Ammonia-oxidizing marine archaeal communities from Monterey Bay, California, United States - M1 100m 21515 | ecosystem: Environmental > Aquatic > Marine > Intertidal zone | place: USA... | reverse complement strand
TCGACCAACCGCTGGTACGCATACACGATTTCTATTAGTTCATGCGCCTCGTAGGCGTTATCGGTCAAGCTAGTACTGCGGCGGCCTTCCTGTTCTCTTTCAACGCTATCTATATTAACACCTCTGTAGTGCTCAATAATATAATCAACAAAATCTGCGTCCCAGCCTGCTGTAGCTACCTTATTCTCTAGCTCTTGAGCAGTGTAGTAAGTCTTCCAGAAGCAGTAAGGTGCACGCTGTGGATCAGTTACATAAGCTGGGAAAAAGAAATCTCCGTCTGGGGCAAGTGTCTTAATCTCTGGTGCGTCAATCTGACGGCGTACAGTTGGAAGCTCCGCTTCCCCGAACTTGCGTAGGTCCTTGAGTGCTTTCTTTGCTCGCTTGTCCGTTACACCGTCAAAGATGTTCTGAAGCATAAGCACTAGCTCATCGTCATTTTCACCTGACTGAACTGCACCAAAAATATTTGGGTCTAGCTCTGCGATCTGCTCAAGTGTAAGCTTCTGTAGGAACTGACGGTCCTCTGTGTGCCAGCCTACATAAGTAATAAGCATTCCACGCTCTAGCAGGTAGTTGGCACCTAGCTCCATTTCACGCTTGTACCGAGGGATATACCCACTGGTTACCATCCACTTTAGGAATGAAGATACAATCTCTGCACGGGCAATATCATTGGACTCCACTGGATAAGCACGAATGTTAGACCGATTCAGCGAAGACATAAACAAAGACACCAGTCGTGTAATGCGTTCGTCAATGACGTGGCTCTCTGTGTCTGATGCTCCCTCCCAAGGGAAAGCATCTGCTCCGTGCTTGCGGTGGTCACGGCTCTTGCCTGGCCACCAGTTGCGACGATCATCGTAGCTAGTACGACACAAATCAAAATAAGCTTCCAGCTCGTTTACCGTCTGGTCGTATGCGTTGCGTAACGCAGTAATGTCTGGAGAAGCATCGACGTATGTCAGTGCCTCAAAGGTTGATTTATTTTGCATCTATTTTTTTCTTTGCTGATTTAGTAATGTCGTGAATGTAGCCTTTGTATACCCCAATTTTATCACATAATTCCTGTGGACGCATTGGTGTCTTCAGTTGGTGCTTCACGTAACGATTTAAGTATTCCCAACCAGCAAGTCTGTCTACCTGCTCCTTGATCCATTCTGGATCTAAAGTAATGTCATCTTCAGGTGGATTCATTTAACATAGCGATAAGAGGTTCCATTAATGTCAGTGATTGCCTCTACGTTGACATTTTTCCCAGGCGTGAAGTGATTCTCAAATTTGCGAGGGATTACTACTGGGACCTTCTTTTGTATCTCCTTGATATACACATAGATGTAACTTCTGTTTGGAGCTTTTGAGTGCACTGCACCACGGTAACGCTTAGGCGTAAGCTCAGGAATGTCTACCGCTTCCTTTAGTATCTCCTGTCCTTCTTCGTTGATCCACCTGGCCTTTCCAGTTCCAGTAATCGTATGCTCTGGCAGCTTGCTTTCTACTAGCTCCAAGAGGTAATTCAGCTCAACTTCGTGTTCATTTGCAATTGTTTGTACTCGTTTCTTAGGCATATTAGTATCCTCCTTTTTTGTTTGTAGTTGTTTGCATTGATGCATCAGACATAAAGTCTGGGCCTTCGCCACCGTTCGACATTCGCAAATAGCGTATAACGTCAAAGAAATCCTTTAGGGGTTCGTCGGACTTTCCACTAGAATTGTAGTTAATCAGGCTGTCGATCAGGTTCCCGCAGTCCTTATGGATGTAGCACATCGGTCTGTTAGCTGCGTCTACTCCTGCATTCGGGTTGTAGTTAAACCAATCATCGAGGGCAGTAATGCCCTGCTCCTCCATTACTCCGCTAGAAGGAATAAAGCTTAGACCAAAGTCATAGAAGGATGTAAAAAGATCATCATTGTTTTCGTTCTCCTTTGCAAAGAATCTAGAGTCACCAATTCTTTCGGTTACCTCAATGCCTAGGTCTTCCTCGATCTCCTGGAATAGCTCGCAGTAACCCTCTACGTTAAGGCCCACCTTCTTAGATGCAGGGCCGTATCTCCACTTCGGGTCACCGAAGATAGCCCACTCCCCAAAGGTATCACGGTCTGGCCATTCTTTCCTAATAAAGACTTCTCCTTCAGCATTTACCCCAGCCCAGATGCAGGTGTAGTTCCTTGCACCAGCAGGGTCAACAACCTGATAGCAGCTGAACTGCGACTTATCCGAGATGTCGGGGAACGTCATCTTGTATTTATTCGGTTCCTCATCTAGTACATTTACTTCTGTGTTGAAGTAAGGTAGCAGTGCATTCGCTGATTTAACTGGTACGCCGTAGGCACGTACCATTATGACCGACTCAGGCTGGTTGACCAGGTCCTTGGCTATACGTTCGTAGCCACCAAATGGATTCTCATCTGAGTGCAGGTATACAACACTTGCATCTCTACTAGGGCTATACTGCTCGATAGGTACTGGCTTTTGTTTCAGTAGTGCAGCAGGTCTAGTCTGCAGTGTTTCTGCATTTTTTAGGTACTCAGAGATAAACGGTGTATATCCGTCAATCGGGGTAAACCCAATGAGCATCTTAGAGTTACGGGTAGCCAAGCGGAACCGCAAAGTATTAACCAGTGCAGCGTCCCCTAGGTACTCGTCTAACCAAGCCCCGATATTCAACCCTGCTGGTTTCTTGAACCCGAACTCAAAACCCTCAAGGATAGTCTGGTTGTTACTGTACTGAGTATAGGTCTTGAAATCTACACGGGTCCTGGTATCTGGGAAGATAAACGAAGAGGCCGTGAAGCCATTCTGCATAGAGTAGTTGATGTATCCGTCTACGCTCTTGGTCTTGCGCTTGAACTCCTTGGGCATCATCTCCCATACGGCGGACTGCTGTACCTTGATGGAGGTATCTGCATTCTGTGAGAAGCATACGATATGCCCGTCCATACTTTCGGTGACGGCTTCCATAAGCATCTTGGCACAGCCAGTAGTCTTGCCGCTGCGATTGCCACCTAGTGCCAGTACTTCATTGTTCTTACGTAACCCTGTACGTATGCGGTCCCATCCAGCTAGGTCAAAGCCGTAGCGTATAGGGTCTTCCTCTGCTGCCTGTATACGTCCTTCGTGAGCCTCGTGCAGGGCCGCCAATAGCTTAGGGTCCTGCTCTCCAAGCAGGACTATCTCCTCGTCTGTAGGAGGTCTAATTATTGGGTGCTCTGTAAAGGTGATCGGCATTACATATATAAATCCACAAGCATATAAATATTAGCAAATACTAATATAAGGGGAATACTAACCTGTACGGCTTCTATTAGCATTATTTTGACTTTTGTGACTTATGCATCTTCTGGACTGCAGGCTTTTTACTCCAGTCAATGTCGTCGTAGTTCTTACGCTGCTTCTCAGCGTTGTGCCCTTTTCGGGGTCCGCTTCCTTTAGTGCTCATCTGTTTCTATCATTTCTTCGCCAATTTCATAGAATGCTTCACCTATGCTCTGTGAGTGATACCCCAGGGCGTGGCACATACGGCACATCACTTCTAGCACTTGATATGCAGTTAGGCCATCTTCGGGTGAGTCAATCGAGACGCTTTCTCCGTGTTTTTCAATTGTTATTTTCATCTATTTTATGTCTAGGTACTTTCTTGTTTGCATCATCCATCTTCATTGCTAACTCCAGAACCATACGCTCGCTCCAGCCAGCAAAGGGTCCACGCATAAAGACTTGGGTTAGGTCATCGGGGTCCCGCTCTTGATACTTCTTAAGTGTCAGTGCAATCCAATGGTCAGTTGCTAGCTGCCACTCATTCCGTGCCTCTAGGTGCTTACTCATATCAGTCTGTTACTTCTACTACCTCTGCCTGCTTAAGCTTCTGGATTCTGTCCTTGGCTGCCTTGATTGTTTCTTCGTAGTCCTCCTGTGTAATGACCTGGCGGTCCTCAGTTATCTGCGTGGCCTCGCCACGAGCAGTGAATGCCTGACGTGCAGAATTAGATACCGATATAGAAATCTCCTTCAGGTCCCTGATGGTAGGCTTTAACTCCCCTGATTCCAGGTCTTCCCGAACTGAGTTGATAAGGTCCTCCTCTAGGCTAGACAGATTCAGGTAACTCTTGGCGGCAATCTTGCCGCTTAAGTCCCTGAACTTTCCTAGATGATCCGTGTAGTCCGACAGGACGCTGATGACTGTTTCACGATCAATGCCGTACTTCTTAACAATCCTAGTCTGACTGTTGCCAGTGCTATACAGGTACAAGATAGATGCCACCTTCTCTGGGTTATGCCTAGATAGACTGCGGACCTGAGCTATCTCCTTCTTGTCAGCTACCTCCCAGATGGCACCCTGGATCTCAGCCATCAAGGCTGATTTATCTTCAGATGAACTTTCCTCTATCATTATTATATTATTTACATATAATGCTTGACAGTCAAGCTAAAAGAACTGTATAATGTATATATACTCCTTAAGGAGTCCAAGCCTTAAAGAGTTTCTTGCCCGCAGGGCAAAAGAAATAAGGTATCCCTAGGGACAAAGAAATACTTAACAACACTCCTTAAGGAGTACAGCGGCGGGGAAGGGCCATGAGTTGATTATTTTTTTAGAGGGTGGTTTATGAATAAACAAAAAAAACTTGACTGTTTTAAGTTACCCCCACCCCCCATCAACGTCGCCTCCGCAAGGGACATGACGCTACCCCGATCGGGCACTGCAAGGGACGAACGAAACCCCAGCATAAGCGCAGCTAATACCAAGTCCGCAACCTCGGCTCCATAAGCCCAGCTAATAGCACTGGCATCGGCTCGGGGGAATAAGCACAGCTAATCAAGGCGGGACGCTCGGGCATGAGATAAGTTTTTCTTCTTCGGAAGGTGAAAGCATTGGCAGCATAAGTTCTCCTACTCTCCTCTCCTCTCCTCAACCTACATAAGCACATCTGATGCTAGGGACTCTTGTACTCCTTAAGGAGTGTTCGTAATAGCTAAGGGGATATGGCAATAGGATAAGGAAGTCTTATGTCAGTATTCTAAGATAAGCGCAGCTGTCTGCTGCTTCTCAGCATTAGCGCATCTACTTAAAAGGGGGTGCCTACAGGGTGTCTGAGAGGCTCTGTACGGCTTCCGACTTGGCTACAGGTATGTTGACCCTCGGACGCTCCAAAAATGCCTTCAGCGGATTTCGCTATATATATGTTCACTAGTTTTTTGGCTAGGCTATGACCACGTTAGGAAGCTAATCACATACGTTAGGAAGGTGCAAATACAGGTGCAAATGAAGGTGCAAAGGTCGGCAAAGGTCGGCATCGGTCGGAAGAGGTCGGCAGAGGTCGAAAAAAAGATGCATATATGGGTAAAATAATTCCGAATCGAGTTGACAGTACACAATCTATGCACATTATAGGTCATGTAGTACGGTTCATTGACAGTCTAAGCCTCAGCCGAGGCACCGCCAATCGCAGCGGAATTAATGCGAAGCAGACCCGCAATGACCGAGGGGTAAGAATCCTCGCTAGTATAGACTGCCGCCGTGAATCTTTAGTTGCGATTCACGTTCCGAACACTGATCGACACAGTAATAACACCACAGCCTGCTAGCCTAACCGCTAGCGGGCTTTCTGGGTATAAGCATTCTGCTTATCCTTAACACAGACAGAAATATACTATGACAGACTATAAAAAAGTAATTCGCTCCTTCATCAGCTTCCAAGACAAAGCAGGCTTCAAGCTAGTGGCTGCTTGTGACGGAGAAGAGCAAATCAAGAATCCATCCAAGGCAGAAGCTGCCAAATGGGTATGCCAATGCGACGAAGGATCTTTAACCTTTGAGAAGGACGGCTGGCATATAAATGCATACGCAGTATTAGGAAATGAAGAGTACTGCACCATTGCAGATGCGGGATGGAAACGTGACACCCCAAAGGAAATCGTAAAGGATTTTGACGATGCATGGGACTCATTTGCCGACAAGTGGGATACCTAGTTATTAACAGCCTCCCAGCCGCAAGCTGGGGGGCTTTCTGGGCAAAGCACATCTGCTTCAACCAACACCAACCAACGCATACAAACTATGGAAAAGCATACAAAAATAATAAACGGGTATCACTGCGAGGTCGAGATCGACACCGACTGCGACCCAAGCACAGAAGGCTGGATATCAAAAGGCAGCTACTCTGGCAGCATAGCCTGCGTACTCGATCAAGGGTACTTCACCAACGCTAGCGGCTCACATCAGTACGAGATCCCCGAAAGCATCCTGCACCGCATCGAAGACTGGGCGGACTCAGTCGGATATTAACCCTGCAGTACACAACAGCAGCCTCCTAGCCATTCGCTAGGGGGCTTTCTGGGTAGCAGGGCTATCCTAGCACTCGCAACCTATCAAAACGCCGTACAGCGGCACACAGAGGCACTAAACTATGACTATTGAAATAACTAAAGAAGCTGCGCTAAGATTAATCGGAAACGATGAAGAAACGTGGCGAGATTATAAGCAAGATGAACTAGCCGAAACGTCTTTTTATCACGGTTACGGGGTAAACATCCAAGTGATTCACAATTGGGTAGGTGGCATCACTCAATACTACATTACAGACATCAACGCCTAAATAACTATGACCAACACCGAACAATACCAACAGGACTAAACTATGTACATTGTAACCTACCTTCACGAAACAAATATCAACGGCACCTTAGGTCACTCAGACGGCTACGAGGTATTCGATAACTTCATCGATGCACGCCAGCTATACATCGAGCTACTGCAAGATGAAACCCTTGACTCGGCAAGCATCAGCCGACCAATTGTAAGTACTGACTACGAGACAATCCAAAACCCAGCAAAAAATGACCAATAAAAACGCCATCAGAAACTTCCTCCTTTGCGCTCGCATACTGCGAGCCGAGGGCAAGGGACTAACAGTCAATCGCAGCCGCTACGGTGGCTGCACAGAGCTGCGAGCTAAGCAGCACGGGACTACGGACAGCGTAGTTCTTTACATGGGCATACGTGGCGACATCAGTTGCTCCGTAGCCTTCACCCGATAACCAACACCGAGGAATAAACTATGAACACAAAAGTAAAAATATACAATATCGAGCGAAACTGGAATGAAGAGAAATCCGACACCATTGTTTCGGATCAAGTTGCAGTGGGTGCTTGCCCCTTTGAAGTATGGGGCGATGAACCAGACGAGTGGACAGAGAATCAAACAGGCTTTGACCAAAGAATTTTTCACTTCTTTGAGAGTCTTGACGAAATGCAATCGTACTGCGGTAGCAATAAAACTGGAGAGTGGAGCATTCTCAGTCACGAGTTTTGCCGTGAAGCTGACCTATTAAAAATATAACCTATGAACACATACAAAACAGAACTATTCGACGTAGCATTTGATGAGCCAACAGGGCAGGACAGACCCTCGGTCACCATCACGCACAGGAAGTCCGAGGATTACTTGGAGTTCTTTAGCCTAGCTTCCGTATGCATCGAGGTCGAAGACCTCCTACAGGAGTACAGGCTGGACGAACAGGAAGCCATCAAGGTCATCCGCAAGGCTGCCGCCTTCTTTATCCTTAATGGGAAATAACTCCTTAAGGATTCCCTTTTTCCTTTACTCTTTCCCCCTTCGGGGGGAGGCTCCTTAAGGAATACATTCTTAATTCTAATAACCAAAACAATCACGTCAAGTAAAATTATGAGCACACAAACAGACACACAAGACCTAGTAAGCCTACTCACCGACTTCGAGATGGGCGAGCTGGATTCACACGAGACCCTGCAGCTATTCGGGGGACTGATCAGCACTGGAATTATCAACAGCCTGCAAGGGTACTACCAGCGCACAGCACGTGACCTAGTAGAGACAGGTTACCTATCTAACGAGGGGGACGTGCTATGAGGGCACTAGCCTTTGTCCTCCTGCTCGTGGGCACTTCGCTCACGGGCACGGGGGAAACCCTTAACCGTGCCATACAGGCACTCATACAGGTCGAGACCAATGGACGTAGCTCCGAGATCGGGGACTCTGGTAAAGCCTACGGTATCCTGCAGATTCACAACGTGATGATACAGGACTACAATAGGATTGCCAAGGCAGACCTCGTGCACTCAGATGCATTCAGTCCAGAGGTTTCTTACATCGTGTGCCGCACGATTCTCACGCACTACCTGCAGGACATCGAATGTCCTACCCTCAAGCACATTGCATTCATCTGGAACGGAGGCGGCGGGGCACGGCACCGAGTGCTGCACCCTCGCAATGATTCAAAGCAAAGCAATCTCAATGCGTACTACAAGAAGGTACGCCAAGCATACAACCAACAATAATACTATGGAAAAACTACAGATACACACATACCCAGCAGGACTCGCAAACAAACTCGGGCAGGACGTTACAGTGCAACGCCTAAACGACCTCAACCGATTCGATGACTGCCTTGTCGTTGACCTAGACGATGGCGATCAGTACTTCGTGCACCCGCAGTCCCTGCCTAAGCGCAGAGATGAAGACATACTGAACTTCATGGACAGGAAGTGCATCGACGTACAGTACAGGGCTGACGTAGAGGGTAAGGTAACCGCAATCGACTTGTACTCCTTCGAGAATAAGATATCGCACAGCCTTAGCAGCACCTGCCTAAAGGATTGCATCAACTACCTAATGGATATGGATCCAGAGGAACTATAACTTATTCATTGACAGCACATAGGGTGAGTCATTCAATTTTAGGATGGCTCACTTCTATGACTGCAATGACACAATGGATTCCTTCCTTCGGGAGGACATCACTACAGCAGCACAAGCCCGCAAGGTCAGTGCTACTTTCCCTTCCGTCACTACCGTACTTGGCATCTGCAAAGATGAATTTTTAGACAGCATCTACAAGCCAAGCAAGATGGTCGAACTTGGCAGAGAGAACCCTTACATGCACTGGCGGGAGATTGAACGCCTATGCTACGGGATGCGCAAGCACCCATCCGATGGATCATTGATACCATCATCTGAATTTGGCACAGCAGTGCACGCACGTATCGAAGACTTGATACAGGCTCAGCTTCACGGGCACGAGGTAGGGGAGTCACCATACCAAGAGTGGGCAGCACCATTCCTAGAGTGGATGCAGGTCTGCGATGTAAAGCCGATCGCCACCGAGTGCGTAGTAGCAGACAAGCTGATCAAGATAGCGGGAAGCGTAGACTTCATTGGCTATGACAGCGAAGGTAAGCTATTCCTGGCGGACTACAAGTGCCGCACCAATACCAAAGGCAAAGCCAAGGTGTACGACAAAGACTGCGAGCAGTTAGCCATCGAAGCTTTCATCATTCAAAAGCAGCACGACCTAGATTACACGCCAGAGTGCAGGTCAGTAGTCATTGACTGCGACACCAAGAAGCACTGGCACCACGTCTGGAATACAAAGGACGTGAAGCAGGGCATTGCCAACGCCAAGCTAATGGCAAAACTTTACTGGAACAAAAGGATGAAAAAGTGAAAGACCTATACCCGATTGACTGGGATGACTGCGGATACTTTCTACAGGATGATGCAATCAAACTGGATGGACTTGACTCAGCCGTACTGGGCATCACCGACACTGGGCACCTGTGCTACAGCTATGAACTAATCGTAGACGTATTCGTTACACGGGATGAAATGCAGTACGACGAGGCTATCGAGTGGGTGGAGTACAACATTGTACCACTGCATATGTACGGTGGCTTCTCACTGGTATACACGGACATCTAGGTATGGTATTTGAAATCAAATACAAGCAGAAGGACATGCCGAAGGGATTCATCTGCAGTGCAATCAAGCACGCTCACACAGCTGAGGCTGCACTCAAACTCTTCGCACCTAAGAAGCCAGACAGAGGCGGGTACACAACAACCAAGCGTAAGGCATACGTACAAATCATAAGCGTAAATGAAATACCTACCAAGCAGCAAACTCAAGCAGTGGAGGGAAGACAACAGGCCGAAGGTGTGCCCGATCTTCAAGTGCAGTCTAAGTGATTCAGTAGTCGATCACTGCCACGATACTGGACTGATACGGGGCGTGCTGCACAGGCAGAGCAACGCTTGGGCTGGAAAGATTGAGAACTCTTGGAAGAGATTCGGTCGTAACAATTCAAAGGCTACCCTGCCAGAGGCACTACGTGCCCTAGCAGACTACCTAGAGAATGCCAGGACAGATGTGATGCACCCAGTCGGACTGACACAGAAGTGCAAACGCTTTAAGAGATTGCCAAAGGCCACACAGATGAAGATATTAATTCAAATGAAATGCGAAGAAAATGATATTAACTCTTGCAAGAATGCAGCCGAGCGCACACAGTATTTTCGTACTGCTTTTATTAAGCAGTGCACCTAACCAATAACACATAACACATAACAAGAACACATATGAGTACACTAAATAACAGCATACAGGAACTAGAAAAGCAGCACGCTACATTCAACGTAGCACCCTTTACCGATGACCTTTCATACTCTTATCTAATTGAGATTGAGCAAGGCGAAGGAACCGAATACTGTGGAGTAAGTAGCATTGAAGAGGCTTTTCAGTTAATGCTAGAGCATCCGTGCAGCACAGCCACCATCAACATTGGCAATAAAATACCTAGCATTAAATTCAACTAACGCATAAAACATATGAACATATTACAACAGATACAGTCGGAGCTGAAGGCTCCCAAAGGCCAGAAGAATAACTTCGGCAACTACTCATACCGCTCAGCCGAGGATATCCTCAGTGCGGTTAAGCCCCTACTGCAGAAGCACGAGGTGTCACTCATTATCAGCGATGACATTGTTGGAGTAGAGGGACGTGTATACGTCAAGGCAACAGCAACTATATACTCGAGTGCAAAGGACTGCGAGATACTTGCCCGTTCCACTGGCTTTGCTCGTGAGGCTCTTGCCAAGAAGGGGATGGACGATGCCCAGATTACTGGCTCGGCCTCCTCCTATGCACGTAAGTACGCTCTTAACGGACTTCTATGCATCGACGATACCAAAGATCCCGATGCAACAAACACTCACGGGAAGGGCGAACCTTCCTACAAAAAGAAAACACAGACCCTGGATGGGTTAATATAATGGAAACCAAAACATACGACAACAACAACAGTGGTGCACTCTTCCCTAACGACCGTAAGGAGAAGGAGACTCACCCCGATCTCACTGGCTCTTGCGAAATTGACGGCAAGGAGTACTGGTTCAAGG
>Ga0315322_10004102_pt1 | contig 11221 bp, 4 predicted proteins | sample M110021515metaG_FD_203461 | JGI IMG/M metagenome (GOLD analysis project Ga0315322, IMG submission 203461) | Ammonia-oxidizing marine archaeal communities from Monterey Bay, California, United States - M1 100m 21515 | ecosystem: Environmental > Aquatic > Marine > Intertidal zone | place: USA... | reverse complement strand
TCGAACGATGGAACCCGCATGTCGAGAGGGGAGAGAAAATCCCAGGTCCCGCTAAAAAAGCTGGATTGTTGGCAGGCGATCGAATCAAGTCAGTCGACGGAGTGCAAGTGGAAGACTTTATGCAAATTCAAAGTCTCATCGTTACGGGCAAGGGCATGACCGAGGAAGGAAAGCGCATTGTAACGCTCGCTATCGAACGGAACGGTAAGGAAGAAATCATCCAAGTTCAACCCGCAGTCAAGGGAAGCGAAGAATATCGGGTCATTGGTATCGAACCGGAGGGAAACTTCACTATTGATGCCTTATCCGAAGACATGCCCGCTATCAAGGCGGGTTTGGAAGTCGGTGACCAACCAGTCTCAATCGACGGGAAAAGAATCCATTGTTTTTCGCAACTACAGGATTACCTTCGCAAAACCGAAGACAATCAAACCGTCTCTCTCACTGTCATCAAAGGTGGAGGAAAAGGAACCGAACAAACCTATTCCCTCATCCCTATTGAGAAAGAAATTGAAATCAGTGGTGTACCTACCCCTATTAAGTTGATTGGGTTTACGCCCCGGGCGAACATCGTCACGACTTACCCCAATCCTCTGGTCTTGATCACACATAGAGTCAAGGACATGTACCACACTTTATCTGGCCTAATTAGCCCAAAATCGGATGTAAAACTGCGCAATATGAGTGGACCCGTCGGCATTGTGAACCACTTGAGTATCTTCGCTAAGATAGGATTTAAAAAGCTCCTCTGGTTCGTCGTATTCATCAATGTCAACTTGGCAATCCTCAACCTATTGCCCATCCCCGTTCTCGATGGAGGACACATGCTCTTCGCCACCATTGAAAAACTCCGGGGGAAACCTCTCCCCCTGGCCTTTCTCGAACGCACACAAGTCATCTTTATCGTTCTTCTGTTTTCCTTCATGCTCTACGTCACCTTCTTCGACGTCCAGAGACTCTTCCCCTAGGCTGTTATGGGTACGGCGTCCCCCTACTGTGCCTCGCGTTTTCATCCTGTCCGGCGAAAAACGCGAGTTGTCCAGATAGGAAACATTCCTACCGGAGGCACGCATCCCGTGCGGATCCAATCGATGACCACAACCGATACCCTTGATGTGGCGGCAACCACCCGGCAAACGATTGAGCTAGCCGAGGCTGGGTGCGAAATTGTTCGTATTACAGCACCAAGCGTACGGGCGGCCAAAGCACTAGGCCCAATATCGAAGGCCGTTCGCGAGGCAGGATTCAAGGTCCCCTTGGTCGCCGACATTCACTTCCTTCCCAACGCCGCCATGGAAGCGGCGAAACATGTCGAGAAAGTCAGGGTCAACCCAGGCAACTATGCCGACCGCAAAAAATTTCAAGTCCGAGAGTACAGCGACTCCCAATACAAGGAGGAACTTGAACGCTTACACGAATCCTTTACTCCTCTTGTTCTCAGGTGTAAGGAGCTTGGTCGTTCCATGCGGGTCGGAACCAACCATGGATCACTTTCCGACCGGGTCCTCAACCGGTTCGGCGATACTCCGCGCGGAATGGCCGAATCAGCTCTAGAGTTCTTGCGAATCGCCCGTGACCATGGATACCACGATATTGTCCTGTCGATGAAGTCGAGTAATCCGAAGGTCATGATCGAGGCATACCGCCTCGTGGTATGCCTCATGAATGACGAAGAAATGGATTACCCCCTTCACCTTGGAGTAACCGAAGCGGGGGATGGCGAAGACGCTCGGATCAAGAGTGCCATCGGAATCGGATCCCTTTTGCTGGATGGTCTGGGGGATACAATCAGAGTCTCCCTTACCGAAGATCCCATTGCAGAAATTCCCGTCGCCAGAGATATGGCTCGTCGAGCCCTGAATTGGTGGTCCGACGTCCCGGGTAAAACAACATACCCTGCGGAATTGATCAATCCCTTCGAATTTCAAAGGCGACCATGTTCCGAGAATATGCTATCAGAAACAATTCGAATCGGAGAAAAGCACCCCCCAACCGTTCTTGCTCATTCATCTCATCCCCTTAAGGATATTCAAAAAATCGTCCAAGAAGTAGCTCAAATACAAAGTGTTGCCAAGGACGCTCCGATCGAAGGGCTGGTTATCGAATACAAGGAGGTTGCCGAACAAACCTTACTGGAAACCTTGCGCTCCTCACTTTTTGGAGCCGTATCTTTCATTCTTGTTGAAAGCAATGCGCACGGCACTCCTCCTGCTCAATACCGGGAAGATTCACCTTCCTTAGTTTGGCTTTCCAACGCTGCTTGTGAAAATCCCAATTCACTCGAAAAATTCCTTCAGGAGTGCGAAAATTCAGATTGTTTACCAGCACTTGCACTTGCAGCCAAGCCGATGACAGAGGAAACCGTCCGACTGCTAAGCCAAGCTTCGACCCCTCCAATCATTACCCTTTTACCAACCTCAGGGATTAATTCCGTTGCTGGATATAGAATCTTGGCGGCAATGCTAGATGAACGGGGACTGCACTTCCCAATCTGGATTCGTAACCAAGAAGATGGAAGGTTATTCAACAAAGACGATTCTTTCTCCGCCCGCCTCTTGGATTCATCCATCTTGTCTGGTTCACTCCTGTGTGATGGACTGGGAGATATGCTCTCCGTTGAAAACACAGGTAGCTTGGACCGCAACCGGGGACTCGCCTACAATATCTTGCAAGGAGCCCGGGCACGAATTTCCAAGACAGAATTCGTAGCCTGCCCAAGTTGCGGGCGGACCTTGTTCGACCTGCAAAGCACGACTCAACTGGTAAAAGATGCGACAGGCCATCTCAAGGGTGTAACCATTGCAGTAATGGGATGTATTGTGAACGGACCCGGCGAAATGGCCGATGCAGACTTTGGTTATGTCGGATCTGCTCCGGGCAAGATTGACCTTTATGTAGGTAAGAACAGAATAAAGTCATCCATCCCCGAAACCGAAGCAGTTGACCGCCTCGTCAAACTCATACAAGAAGAAGGTAAATGGATCGAACCCTAAACAATCAAACCCCAGACTTGACCAACGCAGACCCGGGGTTTCGGGACAGAATCATGGAGGGGCATTTTGCTGTTTTATCTCAAGTCGACTACTTCAGGGAAAATTTTGGGAAAACCGTAAGCTCATGGAAAAAGGACGGCACTCGTGTTACGGTAGTAGACCAAACCATTTCGGAAAATCTCTTTCTTCCGTTAAGGAGTTCTTTTGGACTGGACGATTTTTGCTCGGAGGAAGAAGCCGAGACACCAGAGCCCGTTCCTCTGAAAGCCGAATTTTGCTGGTTACTCGACCCAGTCGATGGAACGAATAACTATGCAGCTGGAATCACCGAATGTGGAATTTCCCTTGCTTTGCTGCGTAAGGGCATGCCCGTTTACGGCTTCATTTATGATTATAGTCAAGACAAGTTACTGCAAGGAGGTCCCGGGCTTGGAGCAATCGAAGGAATAAGGCCAGTGAAAGCGGCGACCGAACTGGTCAATGAAAAGCTCACCTTCTGCATGCACTTCCCCATTCCCTCCGATGATCTTGATACCCTACGCCCCAAGCTCATGCAATGGCGTATTCGCTGCCCTGGCTCCGCAGCCTTAGGCTTGGCCAATGTTGCAACCGGACGCTTGGACGGGTGCCTGGAATTTCGACCCAAGCCTTGGGATTGTGCTGCCGGTTACCCGATTTGCGAAGGGGCCGGAGCCTCGTTCGGATTTGTTCGGGATTCCTGTTTCCCTCTTACTTCCTTTACCCCTTCCATGCCCTCCTTTCCCTTCCGGGCAGGTTCAAAGATCTTCATGGAGGAAACTAGTAAAGCCCTCGGATTGGATACAGCCTAGTAGACGCGGAAGCGAGAAAGTGCATGCTCACCACTCGCAGTCAAGCAGAGCAACTCGTAATGCCCTGAACCTACCTTTGCTCGCTTGGACTCTTCGGGACCCAGTGGCCGACCATTCAGAAACCAAAGAAACTCGCCGGTTGCATTCGCTTTCGGTCGAATCTCAAAATCATCACCTAGTTTGCGGTAAACGCTCCCTGTTTCAGGACGCAGGATTGAAAGAGCGCTCTTTTCGGGAATAGGAATAGGGAAATCAATTTTCCAAGGAACAGGCCCAGGGGGTGCATGGGTGCTTCGAATCCGGGGCAAGTTGAAAACCCCCGCAACAAGAGGTTCGGCAGCTTTGGTCCCTACGAAGGCCTGATCCCCCATCCCGGACAATCGGCCGACCCATACCCCCACCGCATACTTTCCGTTATGCCCGACCGTCCAGGCATCTCTTCTGCCCGAAGAGGTCCCGGTTTTGCGCATGAACCACGGAATCGAGCTCGTCGATTGGTTTTCGAATTCCGAAGAAGGAAGTCGCCAGGAAGACAACTCTTCTCCCAACCAAGCGCAAACGTCTGGGTTCAGAACCTCGGCATCCACGAGCGGATCACTCAAATAATAACGAAGGTTTCTCCGGACTCCTTTTCGTCCTAGGGTGGCATAGGCATTCGTAAGATCGAGCAAATTAGTCTCCACAGCTCCCAAAGCAAAGGCAAGGCCACCCCGGCCAACCGCATCCCCCCTGAAACGAACTCCACAAGCCTCTGCAATTCCTGCGGACTTGGCAGCTCCCACTTCCCGGCAAACTTGCAAGGCGGGCAGGTTCAAAGAAGTACGCAAGGCATCCCCTGCCGTTACCTCCCCAGAAAAGGTACGATCGAAATTCTCGGGGTTCCACCCAGCAAAAGCAGTTTGGCTATCGGACAAAATTGTGTTCCCGTCCAATCGCCGCTCCGCTGCCGCCGTGGCATAGATGAAAGGCTTTAAGGCCGACCCCGGGGACCGCCACGCTTTCGCCGCATTGACCTGCCCTCCGGAAGGATCTTCGAAATCCACGCCACCGAGCATCGCGACGAGTCCACCCGACTCGATCTCTATTACCACAACCGCCATGTCCGAACCAACCGGCAAGCCCAAAAGGCGTTGGTGGGCCAGTTGCTCGATTTCGGCCTGAAGTCGGGAATCCAAAAAGGAAAGCCCCCCCTCCGGACGGGACGAAAGGGCCTCCGTAACAAAATGCCTGGCCGATTTCCCAGACAGCAGTCCAAGCTCCAGTTCAATCCGCTCAGCCGTCAGGTCACGAGCCAGCTCAGGGCTGATCATCCCCTCCTCCAGCATTCTGTCCAACACCTTGTTGCGTCTTTTAAGAGCGGCTTCGGGATATCGATCCGGACGCAAGCGGGCGGGAGATTGAGGAATGCCAGCCAGCAAGGCTGCCTCGGGCAAGGAAAGTTCTTTTGCGGACTTCCCGAAATACCGTAGTGACGCAGCCTCCGCACCCCGCAGGTTGCCACCGTAAGGAGCAAGGTTCAGGTAAGCTTCAAGCACCTCGCCCTTCGACAAACAAGCCTTTGCCTGCCAAGCTCGGGCAGCCTCGGAAAGCTTGGCCTCCAGGGTTCGAGGCCGAGGGTCGAGCATCCGGCAAAGTTGCATGTCCAAAGTGCTTGCCCCTGAAACGACCCCACCGGCAAAAAGGTTCTGCAGGCAAGCCCGGCTCACTGAAATGAAGTCGACTCCCGAATGCTTGTTGAAGCGTTCGTCCTCGACGGCAATGGTCGCTTGCCTTAGCCAAGGGGAGATATCCTCCAGAGGAACGGGCAGTCGCCATTGTTCGTCAACGGTCAATGAGCGAGCAAGCGGACGGCCTTCCCGGTCGGAAAGAACCGTGCTCTCCGGCAGGGCTTCGAGTCGTTCCAACGGAAAGGGATTCTTCGCCATGTGCCATGGCAAGACAACGCCTGCCGCCACGCCCAAAAGGACGAAGTAAAAAAGAAGGCGTTTCCGCCTCAACGCGAACCATCGCCTCCAACCGGTCATCGAAGCGAAACCGTGACCATGCCACTCTCTCCCAACGAATGCTGAGCCTCGTCATACATACAGGAAGCCTGAATGGGTGGGGCGAGAAACTCACCGCCCGCAACGGCTCGCATGGCATAGCGGAAAACCTGGGAAGAAGGCTTGGCCGGGGCGAAAAGAACAATGCGGTCATCGAGAAACTCCGTGCGGTCGGCACGACTGCTCGGTTTTAATCCGATCGCCCTCCCCGGCGTTCTCCCGGCAGACGTTGCTAGCCTGGGGTTCTCGACCGCAAAACCACCCGGAAGGGCATCCACCACCGCCACGTTTTCCAGGGCAGGCCCTTGGGCCTGTAGCATTACCTCTACCCAAACCAAATCCCCCACCGAGACCTCCAATGACTCGCCACCGTCGCTCGTCCAATCCCTGATCACTTCCCCCTCCGAGTTCAACCACCGCCTGCGGGCCTTGATCCCCCTGTCCACGGGCTTTAGATCTTCGGGGGAAACCAAGCCCTCGGTCTTGATCGAGACAAAGATTTTCCCCGTACCCGAAGACGAGACTTCAAGGTCCTCCGTGCCGGAAAAGGAATGACCCGTAGCCCGGTCCGAGGAAAAAGGGGCGCCTTCCGAACCACGAGTCGAAACGCTTCCCGAAAATTCACTTCCCTCCCTTGCCATGATCGAATGAAGTTTGCAGAGCGAAGCCAAGGCCAAGCCATTGTCCAAGGTACTTGGCCAACGACCGCCCCTCCGGGCCAACAAAATCCGTTCCTTCAAAACCTCCACCCAAGGATGTTCGTCATCAAGATCAAGCAGGACCGATAGCATCGTGGAGCAGGCCGCCACGTCCGAGGTAAGCCGTCCGTCGTAGGTGCGGTCGACCTTTTGGGAAAGAGCGTCTTCCCGCAGGCACTGACGAGCGAGATCGGGCCGCCCGCTCGCCAACCAAGCTCCAGCCAACCTTGCGAGAGCCGAAAGGTCGAGGGCATCCGCCTTGTCGAGAAGGTAACGCTGTCTCGATTTTTCAGGTTTTCCAAAGGTGGCCAAGACCTGACAAACGAAAGCCTGCTCATTCAAGTCATGTTTGCCCGCGCGAAGCGTTTTGCGCAGGTACGAAGTCAACCCTGTCAGGAAAACCTCATCGATCTCAAAACCCGCCTTCCTGGCTTCCATCAGAAAACCCGAAGCGTAACAAGTCGCCCAAAGGTAAGGATCCTTTCCTCCCGGCCAATAAGCCAAACCTCCTGAAGTCGTTTGCATCAACTCCAGTCTCCTGATTCCCGCCCGTACCGACTCCTTCGCGAACTCGGCCTTTCCGCCATCAAGCAAAGCAGAAGCGTAAAGCATGGGCATGGCCTTGCTCGTGGTCTGCTCCGCGCATCCATAAGGAAAACCGAGGAGTTCGTCGAGGGCCGGAACCAATTCGGTCACCGGGGAAGAGGAAATCATTACGGTTCTGAGCAAGCCGTCGGGAAGGAACCGATCAGGCGCCGGAAAAGTCATCTTCTCCCCGGCCTTCAACACAAAAGTCCCGTACTCCGCGTCAAGCGAGGCGGCAGGCCGAACCGGAAAGGCTCCTTTTGCCAAGGTTGATTCACCTTCTCCGGAAGCCCGCACGGAAACAAGGACCTGGCCCATCTCACGCTGTGCTTCTAGCTCAAACCAGGTTGTCACGGAAGCGCCGGCGGAAACAGGGATGGATCGCTCGGGATCGTCCAGCAAGCGAACCGGACCCGCCAGCTCAAAAACCGTCTCCAACACCCGATCCTCTTTCGTTGAGTTGAACAGGGTTACCGGCGAGAGAAACTTGTCCCCCGGAGCAACGAACCTGGGCAACGAAAGTTCAGCCAACAAGGGAGAAGTCACGGTAATCGAACTTTCGGTCGAGCCGAAAGAATTTCCCGCCACCGCAACGGCCATGAAGCGCAATTCTCCCGTAAAATCGTCTGGCAAAGAAAAGTTCGCTTGCACAAATCCGTTCTCATCAACGGGAACAAACTCCTTCCAGAGGATCACGCTTTTGAGCGGCCTGGTCTGAACCAGGGAACGCCGCAACGCTCCTCCCCCCGCTCCGAATCGCTCCATTGAGCTAGACCGTCTGTAATCTTGAAAAAGCTCAAGGTAAAGATCACCCGAATCGACCTTGGCCCGCCACGGAGCAAAAAAGGAATCGCCCGGTGAAGGCGTATCGAAGTCGGTGACCGACAAGACCCCCTCGTCTACCGCCCAAAGGTGTACGAAGGCATTCTGCCCCGAAAGGTTGCTGCGGACACGAACTTCGACTTCCGTTCCAGGCCTTGTCTTTTCGGGCAGTTGCAAATCCAGTTCTATTTCACGCTCCGTAAAATCGGTTGCCAAGCGGACCATCCCATAAGCCCGGTAGGGTTGCCACTCCGAAGACTGTGCATCCAAAGGGCGGACAACCGAAGCGGTAACGAACGCCCCGCCGGGCATATGAGATGGCAGAGGAACCGACAGCTCTTGCTTTTGAGGGCCAATCGATACGCTCTTGCTCCAGACCACCCGGTCGGTTTCCAAGGTCAAAAGCAATTGGCCGGGAAAAGGAGAGTCAACCGATACCTTGGCAACGTCACCAGGAATGTAAGATGGTTGATCGACCGTCAAATCAACTCGATGAGGCGAGCGGACGACAGCAGCGGGACTGCCACGAGAAATCACTTGAAATCGCACCCTCGTCAAAGTCCCTCCGACAAGATCGCGGGTAACGATCCGCCACAAACCCGGCTCGTCGCAAATCATCTCAACCTTGGAGTACCGCTCGGAATCCGAAACTTTCTCGACAAGAACCTTGGAACGCTCAACGGGCTCCTCCCGCTTGCTCCAAGTCCAAAGGCCGTTGACACGACGATGCACCCAATCGGACTCGATTTTTTCCAAAACGACCTCGACTTCACCGACGGGAACTTCTTCCGCCAGAGGTTGAACCGCAGTCAACTCGACGGCGAAGGGTTCGTCGGTTAAAACTGCTTCTCCCATGGCAACTCGGATACCGATCATTCTGGAAGCCTGAAGTTTTTTCAGCTCAAAGGAATCACTCACCGTGCCTCCGCCCGGAACGGTCACCGAAACATAGCCCGAACCTTGCCAAAAACCAGGAGTCAATCGATCGGTCGAGGGAAAGATCAAAGCCTCCCCATTCTCATCGGTCTGGCTTTGGATGGAATCAAAGGCAACTTTTTCGGCGGCAGAGGGATCTCCAAAGGAAAAGTCCTCCAAACCAACGGCCTCGAAGGGAACCTGCTTCCATTCACCGCTTACCTTGAAAGTCGAACCGGAAGCGGCCACTCCAAATAAGTATCGGCTGGATAATTCGATCTCCGGCGATTCGGCCAACCCAAACCAGGACTGCACCGGCTCGCTCTCGACCTGGAGGCGGACGGGAACGAAGGCTTCCACTCCGGTCCGCAGAATAGCAATGTCACGATCCGTCCCCGGGAGAAACAAACCGAATTCCCAAGTCCCCGTCCAGGCTTCCGACGGAGTCTGAAACTCATGATGAAAGACCCCACCCTTTTCAAGCCTTATGGGAAGAGATTGAGCCATTTTTCCATCCGGGCGGAAAACCCGTAGTTCGAGAGGTGTTTCAGGATCAGGCGACTCCCCCTTTTGGTCTCGGACGATCCCCGTCAAACGAACGAATTCCCCCGGGCGACGTACACCTCTTGCCGCATAAAGATAGGCGTCCAGGCCAACAACAGGTTCCCGACCGTCCTTGGCTACCTTGGGAAGGTCCCATTTTCTCTGATCAAGACGGCGAAAGCTCAAGTCATCCCCTTTTTCCGCAAGAACGACCCAAGGGGCTCCCGCCGGATGATCCTCCGGTGCGGTCAAACCGACCAATCCTTGCGCGTCCGTGGTTCCCATGGCCAAAGTTTGGTTCTTGGTGGAAAGCACCGAGACCCGTACTCCCTCGAGTGGCTTGCCACCCGCGAGGGAGGTCACCCAGGCATGTACGCCTGCGGGATGGACTTTGGTCGTGATCATCAGGTCCGTCACGGCCACCACAGCCTGATCATTGTGCCATCGGCTCTCTTCGTTCTGAGCTTTGACATAATAAAGACCGAGCGGTTTCTCAATCCAGTCCCTCAAATTGACTACGCTCAAGCAAATCGAATCGTCCCCCTGCCGGATTGGTTTGACCGTGGAAAAAAGCTCCTTTCCGATCCGCTCTGGATTGTATCGCGAATCACCACGCAAATGAGAACCAAGGTTGTTCGGATAAATCTTCGTGGCGCTGAGCCTCAGGTTGTCGATCGAGCAGGTCTTGATTTCGATCTCCAGGTTCCCCTTCGGACTGAGTACCCCATGATCCTGGACAAAGGACACCTCGGGCCGACGCTTGGGCAATACGAAAGGAAACTTCGCTCCCGCAGGAAGAACCTCGCCATGAAAGGAACGAAGATCACTTTGAACCGTAGCCACGAAATGGCGCTCCCGTCCCTTGAAGGAACCATAAAGACGAATCCCTTGCCGGTTGAGACTGACCACGAGGTCGTCTACCTTGGGAACGAGGGTAACGGCAGGTTTTTCCTGCAACATATCAAGGCTTTGATTGAAACGCAGTTCCACGGAACATTTTTCATCCGTCCCAAGTCTCCAAGGGGTCCGGGCGCTCAGGGCCTCAAAAGCCGGGGCAATGGACATTTGGGTAATAAAATCTTTCTCCAAGCCCAAGGGTCCCTCGACCCCGGGCATCCCCTTCTTCAGGCTAACCTCGAAAATTCGCTCCTCGGGTAATTCGAGCAGGACGGCATGAACTCGCCTTCTCCCAGCACTCAGAACCTCCTTGCCCAAAACCTTGCCGCTTGCATCAACCGCCTCGAAGAATTCGTCGAGGACGGCAGGTTCGACCTCCTGGTTAAAACGGAACTCGACCTCGATTCGGTCGCCCTTGCGACCGGACTCCACACATCTTTCCACGCGCAAAGGAGAAGTTCGAAAAGAAAATTCCCGCTCATCCCGAAGAGGTCGACCCAATTTCACGGCAAAACGGTCAGTCGCTTTCATGGAATAAAGATTCCCTTTGAGAAGAGGTTCATCGAGTTTGAACTCTATCGCGTCCTTCCTGTTCCAGATCCAATTTCCCTGCACCGCAGGCTCAATTAGAAAAGGGCTCCATCCAACGGCCTGGCCGATCTCTTCTTCTCCAATCAGGCCCTGATTGAAAACAACTAGTAAACGATCTGCTCTTTCGGCTCGTTCCTTCGGTTCAAGAGCAACCACTCGCAAACCTACTTCCTGACTACTTGAAATGCTCTCACGAACGCCCTCCACCATTTCATTTCTGATCCAAAGCAAACCTACTGCATTCAAGACAAATGCCATCGCGACCAATTTCCACACTATACTCTTTATACTCTTTCTCATAGATT
>Ga0315322_10004095_pt1 | contig 11231 bp, 6 predicted proteins | sample M110021515metaG_FD_203461 | JGI IMG/M metagenome (GOLD analysis project Ga0315322, IMG submission 203461) | Ammonia-oxidizing marine archaeal communities from Monterey Bay, California, United States - M1 100m 21515 | ecosystem: Environmental > Aquatic > Marine > Intertidal zone | place: USA... | reverse complement strand
TCGCCACACCAGTTACCATGAAACGCATTTTATTTGTTCTATCGGGGTTGCTTCTGCTGCCGTCACTTTCCGCCGCGCAACGGCCAAACATCCTGTTCGTCTTCACCGATGACCACGCGGCGCATGCGATTAGCGCTTATGGTTCGAAGATCAACACCACACCGAACATGGATCGGCTGGCAAATGAAGGTATGCTTTTCAAGAAGTGTTATGTCTCCAACGCCATCTGCGGCCCCAGTCGCGCAGTTATTCTGACTGGGAAGTACAGTCATTTAAACGGCTTTTTACAAAACCAACGCGAACCTTTTGACGGCACACAGCAGACCTTCCCAAAGCTCCTGCGTAAGGTAGGCTACACGACAGCAGTGATTGGCAAATGGCATCTCAAGAGCACGCCGACGGGGTTTGACTACTTTGATGTGCTCGTCGGTCAGGGGCCCTATTACAACCCACCAATGAAGACAGCTGACGAGGACGGCGAGGTTGTCACCGTGAAGCACACCGGCTACACCACGGATATTATCACCGACAAGGCATTGGCTTGGCTGAAGCAGGATCGTGATCCGAAGAAGCCGTTCATGTTGATGTATCAGCACAAGGCACCGCATCGCAACTGGCAGCCGGGCCCGAAATACCTGAGCATGTTTGACAATGTGGAAATCCCCGAGCCCGAGACGTTGTGGGATGACTACGAAGGACGTACCTCGGCTGCCTCCAAACAGGCCATGACTGTTGCGCGGCATCTCAATGAAAACGATCTCAAACTCAACAGGGGCCCGGGCAATCTCACTCCCGAACAACGCAAGGTATGGGAGGCCGCCTACGGGCCGAAGAACGAAGCCTTTCGCAAGGCCAACCTCACCGGCAAGGAGCTCGTAAAGTGGAAGTACCAGCGTTACATCAAGGATTACCTCCGCTGCGTCCAATCGGTGGATGACAACCTCGGGCGAGTACTCGACTACCTTGATAAGAGCGGCCTGGCCGAGAACACGGTGGTCATCTACAGCAGCGATCAAGGCTGGTACCTAGGCGACCACGGCTGGTACGACAAACGCTGGATGTACGAGGAAAGCCTCATCATGCCGCTGCTCGTCCGCTGGCCCGGCGTAGTGAAGCCCCGCAGCGTGAACACCGACATCGTTTCAAATCTAGACTTTGCCGAGACCTTTCTTGATCTCGCTGGTGCCAAGACTCCTGCGGACATGCAGGGCACCAGTCTAGTCCCTCTGTTCAAGGGCCTAACACCAAAGGACTGGCGAACCCATTTTTACTATCACTACTATGAATTCCCCGGCGCCCACAGTGTCGCCCGCCACTACGGAGTAACCGATGGTCGCCACAAGCTCATTCATTTTTACCAGAACAAGGAATGGGAACTATTTGACCTCGGCAAAGATCCCAATGAACTGAACAGCGTCCACGGAAACAGCGACTACGCCAAAGTTCAGAAGCAATTGGAAACCCACCTTAAACGCCTGCGCGCCCAATACAAAGTCCCCGAGCAAGACCCCGTACCTCCTCCGCGGAAACGTCCCAACAGGCCTAAGAAAAAATAAGAGGGCGAAACCAGATGGGAACTCGGGCGATGGTGCCTGATATTAGCGGTTTTTTGTGATTGCAGCCGAAAGCTTATTTAGCTTTGTACGGATTTCCTGTTTGGCATCGATGGCAAACCACCGCATGGAATCTCGCCCCAAAGAGCGAACCGCAATTGAGATGGCTCGATTGGCATCCGGGCGGACATTTGTGAGGGTCAGGAAAAAGAAGCCGCCCGAGTCTTCCGGTGAGGTCCATGTGGGAAGGTAAACCAGTTCCGTTTTGGTATCCTTTGAAACCCATCGGTTGGCCTTGCGGGTAACATCAAACTGAAGAGCCTCACCGCCACCAATTAATAGGGTAAAGCCTCCCGTCTTTGGGGCGGATTCCCACCCTACACCACCGGTGAAGCAGAGTGTGATCGAGCCTTTGGCGTTTTTCACAAGCTTGGGGCTTTGCCAACGCAGTGTGGTACCCTTCGCATCCTGGCGAATGAATACGCGTCGGACGTGGTCGCCGGCAAAGTTGAACCATTCAGTTTGTTCTGCATCGCTTGGTAACATCCGCCCGATTGCCGGCACGGCGTTGGGGATGAGTTGGCGAACTTTTTGAAGCACCATCATTTCCTCTTCGGAATTTTTTGCGGCGGCCCATTTGGCCACGCGATTAAATGTATCGGCCTCGCCGCTAGGCAGTGTATGGAATGGGGCTTTTTTCTGACCAGGCAGCATCTCGAATGTGCGGCCCACCAGTTCCTTCACCGTATTAACCACCACGTCTTCCACCTTGGGGTCGTACCGACCGGGTTGTTCGTAATATACCTGTGAAAAGTCTGTCTCGTAACCCCCTTCGGCCAGTACACGGCGGGAGGGAATGTAGCCAGGCATGTCGTTGGCCCAAGCACTGATCCAAAGGCGTGTCCAGTCGAGCTCACGATTCAGTCGGACCGAATAGTCTACTACCACCTCGCCAGCCAGGAACACCATTGCGAGGTCGTCACCGAATTTCCAGACGGATACAGGGTAATTCACTTGCGCCGGTATGGACCCCGTGGCATCGAGCTTGGCCAGCATGGCCTTGGCGAGTTGATGATGCCAGCCGCTACCTCGAAGCTGTGCCTCCCAGTGTACCCGCGGCTGAGGCTTGATGAGAGGCAACTGGATATGCTTGCCGCTCACCGCAGGCGGCCCAGTAAGAGGTGTCGTCTTGGTGGCAAGGAGGCGCTTCACTTCCGTGGCAATGGCGCGCCCATGTTTTTCTGCGATTTGAAGCCCGCTGCCCACAGGGCCGATATCTGCGCCGCAGCCGATACTCATGAGTGACACCGCATCGGGAAAATCCGTTTCCATTGAGGCGTTGGCAAAGCCTGCCCAATCGCCTCCAACACGATTACGTGAGCCAACAGTGGTGCAGTGGCAGGCGTAATTAGCCCACAACGCACGGACTTTTCCATCGGCATCGCGTGCTGCGAGTACTGGCAAACTGTGATCGACCGGCCCATTTCGTTGAAAGCCAAACCCAGCCCATTTCCCATTGTTTAGTACTCGTCGGTTGACACCAAACTCCACCCGCCCCTGCGCCCATTCCAACTGCATTAGTTGACGGTTTTTCAAGGCTCTTAATACTGCAGATTCCATCCGGTCGATTGCAAAAGTGGTATACTCGGTCATACGCTTTTTCTGCGCGGGGCTCATGCGACCAGCCCATATCACCTTCGCATATCCCACAAGCGAGGGCGCATTGTGCGTATGGGTGGCAGCCACCACTAGATGTCTGGGAGTAATGCCGTGTTTGACTAAGCGCTGAGTCAAGCGTCGAGTGACGCCGGCTGGCACGCCGCAGTTGTCCAACACCACTACGGCAACAGGAGACTTGTTGCCCATTACCATCGCGCGTGCCCAAAGTTTGGTGTCGATACCTTCGTGTTCCGTTGTGCGTCCACCATAGCCGGCCAAGACCACGGGTCCTTTCGGTGTCACGTCAACTTTTGCAACGCCAATGAGGCACCAGTTTCTTGCCTTGGTGGCTTGTCCGAAAACCACGTGTCCCGCGAGAAACAACAGGCATGTAATGATAAGTGAGTGACGCATGGGCATCTATTTTCCTCGAGTATACTTCAATAGGTCCGCCATCGATTGTGCGGATAGGATAGCCTCGAGACCGGCGGGCATCAGGGAAAGCCCAGTGCTTTTAAGATCCTTGATATTAGTTCGCAGTATCACTTGTTCCTGGCCAGTGAGAGTGCGCAGGGTGAGGCTGGCAGGCGTTTCGACAGTGATCACGCCGATATGTACGGCATTACCCCGAGTGGTGATGACATAGCCAATATACTTGTCCTCAACAGCACGGTTGGGGTCTAGGATGGCGGTAAGCCAATCAGTTGTTTGCTTGCCCGCAAGTGTAGCGAGGTCAGGCCCCACGGGGTTACCCTCGTTCTTGAATTTGTGACACACCGCGCAATTAGCCTTGAATAGCGCCGCACCTCGCTTCGTGTTGCCCTGCAATTTTGTTACGTTCTGATAACGGGCAATCACTTTGGCACGATTCACATCAACTCGACCAAAGAGCTTGGTAGCACGGGCACGAATAGCGAGCTGTGGATGTTGGTTAAGTTTTTGGCGATGGGCAGGGCTGATCTGTACGGTGGCCAAGTTGCCTTTCTCCAATGTTGTCAGCAATGCCTGAGTCCATATCTCACGAGTGAGCAGGGTATTAATGACGGCGGCACGGGTACTTGGACCGTAACCGCTCCAGCCCTTGAGTAATTCGACAGTCAGCTTCGGATATTGCCCCTTACTCAACGTGGAAAGGGCAATTTTATGGATACTCGGCGATTCCTTTGGATTGAGTAACTGCACCAGTTTCTGTAGATCGGCTTCGTGTTGACTCAGTCCGCGAGCCAATAACGAGATGGCTCGTGGATCTTTGATATGGGCGCGCGCGTATGTGAAAAGAATTTCGGTTTTGTCGATGGCCTGCTGAAGTTGAGGTGATGCCTGCTTGCGAAACTCTAACAATGATTTGCCCTGCGCATTCAGGGTATCGAGAAAGCCGGCTATCATCGTGAGTTGCGCCGAACGGTCTTTGGCTATGGTCATTTCTGTGAGCACGCTGGCAAGAACATCCTGTTTGTTCCCGGTGGCGGCGAGTTGAAGAAGGTGACTGGTGATGTCCTGAGGCGGCTGGTTTGTGGATGCGAAAATTTCTTTCAGCATCGCAGCGATATGCGGCACGGCAGAACTTTTCACCGCGAGGCGTACATCAGAATTTTGATCATGAGCGAGTTGCAAGAGGGCTGTGGCAGCCCCAACATCGCTAGTGTCGCCGAGAGAAAAGGCGACTTGACGACGGACACGAGCGGAAGAATCAGCAATGGCCACACGGGCCAAGGCCGCATGGTCCCCCCTGCACAATCTGGCGGTGTGTTCTCGTACCGCAGCATGTTTGTCCGCAAAGCCAATGGTAATGACTTCGTTGTTCAACGCACCCAACCCATCCAGCGTGCAGAGCGACTGCAATCGCGCCTTTGGCAACTTTGAGTTTTTGAGTATTTCCATCAACGGTTTGACCGCGGCTTTGTCTTTATTTCCCACCAACAAGCTCTGAGCCATATCACGTTGCCATCCGTTTGGGTGGTCGAGGGCGTCAACGAGTTGGGCGGTGCTCATTTTGTCAAAGTGCGGCGTTTTTCGGAGCTTCGCGCTTTTTGGCATTATTCGCCAAATGCGACCTGTGTCTTGGCCGGCGCGTAGATTTACCCTGGATTGCATGGCGGCGGGGATCCATTCGGGATGCTCGATGATTAGGCGATACATGTCTGCAATGTACAGCGCGCCATCAGGGCCGGTCTTAATTTGCGTGGGCCGGAACCAATTATCAGTGCTGGCGAGAAATTCTTTTTTCTCTTCACCTTTGGCACGGTGGCTCTTGAAACTCACCCCCTCAGGTTCAAGCACTTCACGATGGACGAGGTTGTGCACGGGTTCACTAATGAAAACGCTGCGAGCAAATGAAGGGTCCACTTTTGCGAACAACCCACCACGATAAGGTGTAGCACTGTTGGCGCTGGTTACATGGCCGTAGGCGTTCGGGCTGTTCGGGCGTTCCATGCGAGGGCTAATGGGGAACAGCCGGTTGCTGGAAAATGTGTTGCGACGCGTGCCTGGTAAGCCGAGTTGTGGATTGCGCGCGAAGTAACGAATCGGCACATGGTAGTGCCAAAGCCAGTTGGGGTTGTTGTTGCCAAACCAGTTACCCCAGTCATCTCGCCAGCGGCCAAATTGTGTTTGTCCAGCCACGGTTTCAAACTCACCGGTGACCTTGAACCGAAAATCGCGGCCGCTGATGTTAACACTCTTGCCCGTGGCTAGACTTTTTACTACGCCTCCGCTGTCGCCGTTGGCAGCGTAAATCCAGTTGTCCAACCCGAGCGCAAAGCCGTTCATTCGATGCTGTTGATTGCCCTCACGAAAACCGGTGAAGAGTACGCGGCGCAGATCGGCGCGGCCATCACCGGTAGTGTCCTCGGCATAAATAATATCCGGTGCGGCACTAATAAGCACGCCTTTGCCCGACGGCATCACGCCATTGGGAAAATTAAGCCCGTCCAGAAACACTGTCGACTTCTCATAACGCCCATCACCATCGGCATCCCCTAGCCAACGCACCACGCCTCCGCGTTTGCCCTTTCCGCCGATACCCAACGGATAATCGCCCATCTCGGCCACCCATAATTTGCCGTCGGCACCCCAATCGAATGCCACCGGATCACGTACCTGCGGCTCGCTTGCCACCAGCCGCACCTCAAATCCCTCACGCACTTGGAAACACTGCCGGCTTGCCTCAGGTTCCTTCGCCTTGGGTCCGCCAAAATCCAGCAATTGTTTGAACGATCGACGATCGACCACTTGTGGCAGGTGCGCAGTATTTTCGTTTTGCACCCAAAGGTGGTCGCTGTGAAACCACGCTCCGTTGTTCGGGGTAAAGCCGCCGCGTGAAATCATCGGGATAGCATCGCTATCGCTGCGTTTCCCCTTACGCACGGTACCGGTCCAACCCGGATGCCAGCCGAGGCCAGGATTGATGCGCGTTTCCCAGAGATGAATGCCCCAGCGGTCTTCATCGGAAAACACAATGTCATCAAAACCATCCTTGTTGAGGTCCACAAACCGCAGGCCCTCGCTTGCATGATGGATGTCATTGGGCAGGGAATACGGTCGTGGGCCCCAGTTTTTTATTTTTGGATCCCAGCCGTAGACACGGGTGCTAATCAGCTCACATACGCCATCGTTGTCGACATCGCGCAGGAGGCCCAGACGTGAACTCGGTTTGCCGATCTTCGCGGCGAGTCTCTTGAGGTTTCCAGCGATATCCTGTTTCACATCGATCGCGAACCAACGTTGAGAGCCCGCGCCCAGTGAGCGCACCGAAAAACGAATGACCCGATCTTTCTTCACGGTGCCCTTTGGTAGGATAAAAAAGAAGTAGCCGCCTGAATCCAGATCGGTTGTCCACGTGGGCAAATGAACCACCTCAATCGAGCCATTCTTTGCCTGCCAACGGATGAACTTTCGGGACAGGTCAAACCGCAGCGTGTCATTGCCATCCACCGCCAGCATGAAGCCGTCGGTTTCCGGTTGGCTCTCGTGGCCCAGACCGCCGGTGAGGCACAATACAATCGGTTGATCCGGGTTGGCGGGTAATACGGGGCTTTCCCAGTCGAGCATTTTTCCCTTGGCTAGTTGGCGGAGCAGATGGCGCGGGGCCATTGTTCCGGCGAAGTCGTACCAATCGGCATTCTCTCCTTCATTCTTGATAATGCGGCCCAGGGCCGGCTCGGCCTCGGAAATTAATTGGCGGATTTCCTTCAAGGTTGAAGGCGACTCGGTGGATTGTTTCATCCCATTGGCCTGCATGACTTTCCAGCCGGCTTTTTGAAACGTCCAGATTTGTCCGGCTTCCTTTGCCTCCACCATCGAGGCCGCGCCGGATTTGTCCAGCACACCGGCCAGGGTTTTTCGAGGATCGAAGGGCAGTTTGAGCTCGGTCCAGGTCGATTGTTTCGGGTTCCAAATGCGCGTCAGTTTCTTTTCGCCAATTAGCACATCCATGTACCCGTCATTGTTGGCATCAAGAATACGCACCGCATTATCACCACCATCCTTGCCTCGCAGCGAACTGCCCTTCAGTAGGTTTTTGTTCAACCGCTCGGCGCATTCCCTGAAATTCAGGAACTTAACCTTTTTGCCGTACGTCTTCTGAGCGTAATCGATCAGCTCCACCAACTGCGCGCTGCTGCTCCAGCCGTGCGGGTGGAAGACAAGGTTCATCACACCTTGTTTGTGCACGGTGACATCAAGCGCACGTTTCCAGTCCTCAAGCATTTTTGGTTGTTGGTTGCCGATGAGGTTTTGCGCCTCCCAGTCGCTGGGCACCACGCAGGGGAATTCCCAGCACAAGCGGTTGATGACAAAGGGGTAGGGATAATCTTCAATCGTTCCCACGTAAGAATTCATCTTGCTCAAATACTTCCCAAAGCGCTCCTTGCCATCCGAATCCAGAACTAACTTTCGAGAGAGCGACTTATCAGTTGAAGTCGTGATATTAAAGACCGATGTATCAATCTGTAGATATCGCCCATCTGCGCTCGTCTTATTGAAAATCTCTGCAAAAAACCGCGGACTGAGGCTGTTCATCGAATCGCAACAAGGCATCCGATAAGCCACTGGTTTATTACCCTTAATTTGGCTGAGCAAATCCACTCCGCCGTGGACGACATTCGCCGCTTGTTGAAAGTTCCCTTTCTGTAAAAGTGGACACGGGTGCGTAAGCGTATGTACTTCAATAGAAACCCCCTCATTCAACCACCGCAGCACCTGTGCATCCTCCGGCCCAATGCGGCAGGTCATAATACTCACCGGCGCCCGGCCGTCGATTTTCTTCAGCCGCTCAAGAATGGGACGCAGAAAAGTTTCATACTTCGCCGCCGTCCGCATGTCGTCGATGCCCAACGTAACCACCGCCTCCACTCCGTCCTCACCCACCCATTGAGGCGTGATCAATTTCGGAAAATCCCGATGCGGATAAAACGGACTCGGGTCGTCGAGATAAGTCAGCCGATTGGCGGGGCTTTTGGAGATATGGGTTTGGGTGAAAGCCGGAAAAGTCAACGCCAAGAACAGCAGTAAATGCATGCGTCAAAAGTAAAAGACGAAAAATAGAAAGTCAAAGCCACAACTCAAAAGCAAAAAGTGTGAATTGACCCTTTGCTTTCCTAATCACCGCACCACCACGCATTCGGGCAGGGCGATTTCCAGCCCGACCACACCTGCATCGGTCACTGAGGTGGCGGTGAGTAGCAGCAAACGCAAACCGGTGCAGCCGGCCAAATGTTTAAGGCCGGCGTCGGTCACTGAAGTGTCGTATAAATAGAGCGCGTGCAATTTTGTTTCCCCGGCGAGCTTGGCGAGAGCGGCATCGGTCACCGCCAAATTGTTGAGCCCCAGCCACAGCAGATTTCCCTCGGCATCGAAACCGTGATCCACCGCCAGCGATTCCAGCGCGACCTTTAGTGTCCCCTTTTGTTGGAGGGCGCGCAGCAAGGGATCGTCCGTGGGTGTACTAGGCGTCACGGGTGGGGAGTTGGTTGAGGGGACGTCGGTCGCGTTAGTGCGAATTAGCACCGGGGTGTTCGTGACATTTTCCGCGCCGCTATTGATATCCCCATTCGCGGGCGGCGGGAGGTCGAGCGGTTCCTTTTCCTTCATCGTCACCGCCAAAAAAATAGCCAGCGCCAAGCCAAGCCCACATAATGAAACGATGATGATTTGATTTCTGGATACTGCAGCCATTTGACGCTGGCGTCAGTGTGCCTATCCGCATGCAGGACAGCAAGGGAAGGTTATTGCGCGGCCTGAAACTCAACCGACAAGCGTTGCCCCTCGGCCACGGCTTCGGGGATCATTTGGTCGGTGAGGATCTCCTTGTCGCGCTGGGCGCGTGTGTGATTGGCCGCCGCGGCGAGGTTTAGCCATTTGTAGGCTTGCACGAGATCCTGTTCCTTTCCAATGCCATGTGCAAAGCACAAGCCCACATAGTATTGCGCATCCACATGTAAATTTTCCGCCGCTTGCAAAAACCATTTTACCGCTTCAGCATCATCCTTGGGCACACCCTCGCCCACCCGATGCAAATAGCCCATTTGAAATTGCGCATCTGGATAGCCTTGATCAGCGGCGCGTTTCATCCATGCGGCGGCAGCCTGATCATCCTCTAACACGCCGCGACCCTCGGCCAACATCAGCGCCAGATTGTAGCGCGCCTCCATCAATCCCTGCTTCGCCGCGCGTTCGCAGTACATCGCGGCCAGCGGAACATCCTGCTGCACTCCGGCACCTTTTTCGAGCATCAACGCGTAGTTAAACTGCGCCTGCTTCAATCCCGAATCAGCAGCCTTTCGATACCACTCAGCCGCCATGGCCAACCGCCCGGCCATGTCGTGCTTCAACGCCAAATTAAACTGCGCAACGGAGTCGCCCGCTTCAGCTTTGCTTTGATCAATCGGCGGTGGCGTATCGATTGGACGCGAGAAGCCGTTGGGCGGAGGGATCACAATCTCCGAAGTTCCCGTTGTTCCCATGGAACCACAGCCCGCCAGCAAAAATGCTACGGCCAATCCCGTTGTCACACACATGTTCATATTTGTATTCATACCAAAACGCCGCTCTTGGAATAGAGGAGACAGTAGCAAAAATGGAGACGCCGATCAAGTCCTGAACGTTACACGCTCAGTCAGGTGTGCCCATCTCCGCCCGCAACGAATCCAGATCTGCCTCACTCAGTTGCCGCGACACCGCATCGAGATTTTTGCCTGCCTTGCGGTCGCCCTGATTGGCCGCCTGAAAAAAGAAACGATACGCCTGCAGTAAATCTTGCTCCACCCCATCACCTGAGAAATGCCGAGCACCCAAATTATTTTGCGCCAGCATGTGACCGGCGGCTGCGGCTTGTTGCAGCCATTCCACCGCCACGTCATCATCCAGTTCCACCTCCATGCCCAGCGCATGACGCCAGCCGAGCTCATACTGCGCCTCCACCTCGCCCGCCTCAGCCTTGGCTGTAAGCGCCTCTAGATTTACTTTATCCTCTTCCATCGCTCCGGCAGTTTGAAATCATTGCGCGCGGCTGTCCATCACGAAGGTTACCGGACCATCATTAATGAGGCTAACATCCATCATCGCGCCAAACTCGCCGGTCTGCACCGGCACCTCAAGCGCGCATAGTTGGGCGCAAAAATATTCGTACAACCGTTCCCCTTCTTCAGGTGGCGCGGCACTTGTGAAACTTGGCCGGCGACCTTTACGCCAGTCACCCGCTAAGGTGAATTGGCTGATCACCAGTGCCTCCCCATTCACATCGCGAATTGACCGGTTCATTTTGCCTTCATCATCATTAAAAATCCGAAAGCCCGCGATGCGATCAGCAAGAAATTCGGCATCGGCTTCGGTGTCTCCCTGAGCAACACCCAGTAGGATAACCAAGCCGGTTTCAATTTCACCGGTAACACGATCTTCTGCAGTAACCTTGCCTTCACTGACGCGTTGCAGTACGGCAATCATTAACTCCAGTTAAGCCACTCTTTGAGGGTAAGAATGTCTTTTTTGATGGCCACAATCTGGTTGGGCACGTTTTCCTTG